>Ga0180434_10007110_pt1 | contig 12656 bp, 14 predicted proteins | sample SS_ome_7_FD_132453 | JGI IMG/M metagenome (GOLD analysis project Ga0180434, IMG submission 132453) | Hypersaline lake sediment archaeal communities from the Salton Sea, California, USA - SS_1_D_2 metaG | ecosystem: Environmental > Aquatic > Non-marine Saline and Alkaline > Hypersaline >... | reverse complement strand
GTGCAGCCGACCACCACGCCTGAACCCGCTCAGGACAAGCTCTGTCCTCGATGCGAGCGCACCCTGCCGCTGGATGCGTTCAACAGGCACAGGTACGGGAGGCTGGGGCGACGATCCTGGTGCCGCGAGTGCGAGGCCGCAGCTCGGCCCAAGCGCAGGCGTACGGTGCCGGAGGGCAAGCGCTGGTGTCCACGGTGCGAGCGGGAGCTGGAGCTGTCGTGCTTCGGCAGGAATCGTGCGCGTGGCGGTGGCGGTCTTCGGGCCTGGTGTCGCGAGTGCGAGGCCGAGCACAAGCGCGACGAGCGGGCGTCCGTCGCTGGGGAGCGGCTGGCCGACAGGGTGGGGCGCGCGGAGCGCGTCAAGGAGACGGGCCTCAAGACCTGCGGCCGGTGCGGCGACGAGAAGCCCGTGGATGCGTTCAGGCCGCGCAAGGACAGCCTGGACGGCTACAGGAACTTGTGCCGCGACTGCGAGAAGGCCAGGGCGATGGAGCCCGACCCTGAGGACCGCGAGCGCTTCGATCGATGGCAGCAGCGTAAGGACGACTTCGAGCTGCTGGTGGAGAGGGTGAGACGTAAACTCGTCAATGACGGGATTGTGGAGGAATAGTGACTGAAAAAACGGAAACGAAGGTCTGTACGGTGTGCGAGCGAGAGCTTCCACTGGATGACTTCAACTGGAACCGGAGGAGACCCGGAACGAAGATGGACGTCTGCGCCTTGTGTCAGCACAAGCGGAAGCGTGACGAGCACGCTGTCGAGCACGCCATCCATGAGGAGCAGGCTCGCGGGAGTCGGGATGGAAGGTCCAGGGTGGGGTTCGATCTCCTGATGGACTCCAGCCCCGCCGAGGGGCTCGGGTTCGAGCGGGCGGGGCTGGTGCAGGACGAGCTGGGGCGCTGGTATGCGCCCGATATCGTGAGACGGTCGTCAGGCGGCGTCGTCGCTCGACGACGCCTTGGTGGGAAGGATCTTCCTGCCCAGCGAGGACCAGAGGCCGGAGCCGGCGAGCCCGATCAGTACGCCCTCCATGATGGCGGCGGGCCAGGACAGGCCGGCGATCAGCGCGCTGGCGACTCCGGTGAGCAGGCCGACGCCGAGGCTGATCCAGGCCAGGGCCTTGGAGCTGAGGCCGAGCTTGTCGAGCAGGTTGGTCACGCGAAGGGCGTAGACGAACAGCATCACGCCGAGGGCGAACACCAGGGTCCAGTTCTTGGCGTCGTACGCATCCACAAGCTCCGAGACGGTCTCGGCGGCTTCCTGGGGCGTGTCAGGAACCGCGTCCTCGACCGCTGACGGCTCTCCTTCGTCCTGGGGCTGCTCCTGGGCGTCCGTGGCGCCCTCGTCGTCCTGGGGCTGCTCCTGGGCGTCCGTGGTGCCCTCGTCGTCCTGGGGCTGTTCCTGGGCGTCCGTGGTGCCTTCGTCGTCTTGAGCGAAGGCACTGGCGACGAGCTGGATGCCGTCGTGATCGATGGTGGGGCTGCTCAGCAGGAGCAGGGGTGCGAAGATGGACAGGATGGCGTAGGATCGGATCGGGCTCATGGCTCGTTCCCTCCGTTCGGGGTGAAGGTGATGAAGAAGAAGCTACCAGGACGCGGCGCTCGACGCCAGGGATCGCAGTCGGCTCTGTTCGAGGCCCTGGAGCGGGTGGAGCGTCGTCATGGGCTCAAGCCAGGGGAGGCGCTGGCTCAGCAGCCTTCCGTGGCAGGGGGGAGTCCCTGGAGTCCCGAGTCGTGGCGGAAGGCCAAGTTGGAGGCGTACGAGCGCTACAGGTCCCAGGGCTACGAGGACTGCTGGCCGTCCCTCCCGCTGCTGTCGACCTATTTCGTCCAGTGCGAGGGGGACGTCGTGACCCTGCGCGGTCTGGTGGACGATCTCGCGGAGATCGGGGTGGGGATCTCGTCGAACGTGGAGTCCATGCAGGCGCAGCCGAGGGTCTCCAGGCTCATGGGTCGGTATATCGATCACGGGGCGAAGGTGTACGTCGATTCGGGGGTCTATCCACGGTTCAAGAGGGGGCAGGGGCCGCCGGACTTCGATCGGGTGATGGACTTGTACGCCCAGCTCGTTGAGCGGGCGAGTCTCCCTGGTCAGGTGTCGGTCACGGCCCCCGACGTCATTGGGGATGCTCGCGCCACGCTGGCGCTCCAGCGGCGCTACGGTCGGAAGCTCATGGCGTTTTGCGAGGCGGAATCCTGTCGTTTGGTGGTCCCGGTTCAGGGCGGAGACGCCCGTTCGCTGGTCAAGGGTATCGAGGACGCGATGGATCGGTTCCCTGGCAGCTATGTCGGTGTCCCTGTTCGGGCGAAGAACACGACTCCGCTGGCGGCGCTGTTGGAAGCCCTGCTGATCATCGGTCGAAGGCGCGGGGGTGGCCCAAGCGCCTTGCCGCCTATCCATTTCCTGGGGCTGGGGTCCAGCGAGAGGATCGCGGAGCATGTGAGTCGCTTGGCGGCGCTGTACCGGGTGCTGTCTGGACCGAAGGTGTGGAAGATCGTGAGGGAGCGCGAGGAGGGCGGCTCGAATCCGCTCCTTCGTGCGCTCAGGGGGAGAGTTCAGTCTCCCGAGCAAGGGGTGGCCGCGTGGCTCGGCAGCTTGTCGATGAAGCAGATCGTTCGCCTGGCCGGATGCGTTCAGACCAGGCAGTTCTTTCCGTGCCCTCCCGATCCGTGGGGCGGGAGTCGTAGTAGGCCGACGTTCGGCGGGAGTCATCCGGCGGTGGACAGGGTGATCCGCGATGGCTGGAAGCACTATGCTGGGGAGCGTGCGGGTTGGCCAGCTCGGCGCCTGGTGGGCGAGCGGGATCTCAACCCGCCGGATTGGGGAGTCATGCGCTTGGAGTCGGACGCCTACACGAAGAAGATCACGGGGATCGATGGGCTGTCGATCAACTGGTATCTGTTCATGCAGAGCCAGTGGGAGCGGACTGGTATCGACGTCGGCTGGGGCGAGCTGTGCCTCGACGCGATCGAGGATGCAGAGGACTCCGATCCGGCGATGGTGGAGGGCGCCTGGGGCGCGGACGATCTCGACGCGCTGATCGAGCACGGTGGGGCGGATCGAATCCAGATGGACGCGACCACAGTATCGGCGGCGGCGTCCAGCGGCGCTTGGATCGTTGGGGGCACCCAGCAGGCCAGGACGACTCCGGCCTGGTGGCGCGCGGAGCCGAAGCGATTTCGGTTCCTGTGGAACCTGCGTGAGACGGTCGCGGATAGGGCCGTCCGCGAGCGCCTGATCGAGTATCACTGGCCGCGTGGCTACGATCAGAGGGGCTTCTACTGAGAGTCCTCGTACTGGAGGATGGCGACGACGGGTGCGGCGGCGGTCGACACGTAGATCGTGATCGGCTGGGTGGCGGTTCCCTCGAAGACGATGGAGCCGCCAGCGGGTACGAACGTGCCTTCGTTGGCAGGGTTCAGCAGGTTGCTGGTGGATACCCGGAAGGCTGTCGCGCCGCCCTCGATACTGAGGTTCGTGTCCTTGGCTCCCTGTGGGATGATCACGTCGGTCCAGACGTTCGGAGCCGCGACATTCGTCCTGGTCTGATCCAGGTCGCCGTAGATATTCGTGCTGGGCATCGGGGGCTCCTATGCGTCGGCCTGGTAGAGAACCTGGGCGGTCGTGTTGATGCTGGGGTTGACGTAGATCGTGAGGTCGGCGCTCTCGGTTCCAGGGAGCTGGACGGATCTTCCTGCGGCTACGGCTCTGCCGGCGGCGAGCGGTACGCCGTTGTCGAAGCTCAGGACGAACGTGGCGTTGATATCGTCCATCGACAGGAGCGAGTGCTTCATGCCTCGGGAGAGCACGATGGCGTTCCATGCTCCGTTGTTCACGGGGACGCGGTGTTGCTCGATGCTGCCGTACAGCTCGCTGGTGGGCATGGAGATCCTCGCTGGCTCTGAGTCTCGCTCCGTTATATCATTCTCTCACGACCATCACGACCACCACGACCTTCGAGGGAAGAACATGCCGATGTACGACTACAAGTGTCCGTCTTGCGAGCGGGAGTTCGAGCTGCTGACGAGCAAGCGGGGTAGCGAGGCCGATCTCGCGGACTGTCCCGACTGTGGAGCGAAGGCCGAGCGCCAAATGTCCGTTCCGGCTGGCATCGTCGTCAAGGGTAGCGATACCCCTGTCAGGCGCCACACCAGGCGTACGCCCCCTTCTACGCAGCGCCGAGCACGTACGACCCAGGTGGGCGCGACGAAGGGCGTGGACACCAGCAAGCTGCCCTGGGTCGATCGGCAGGGGAATCTGCGCGAGGCTGGCACGGGCAAGGTGCTTCGGAGCGCGGACGGGAAGGGGGAGTAGCCATGCAGCCGATCAAGATGGGTGCGAGCGGAAGCGCGGTCCTCTTTCTCCAGCAGCGACTCAACGCAAAGGGCTTTTCGGTGGACGAGGATGGCGCGTTCGGCCCGCAGACGGACCGGGCGGTGCGCCAGTTCCAGGCTTCGTGCAATCTGGTGGTGGACGGCTGGGTGGGGGACAAGACCTGGGCGCACCTTCTGGCCGAGGGCGTGGTCAGGACGCCTGAGCGGGTCGTGGACGAACAGATCGAGGATCTGTCAGCGACGGCACGGCGAGCTGTCGGTCTGTCGACTCTGCCGATGCAGTCCGAGCGGCTGGCGGTCCTGCTGGCCGGGATCTCGGAGCTGGGCAAGCAGGAGCAACCTGTGGGGTCGAACGGCGGTCCCGAGATCGCGCACATCGTCGAACCGATGGGTGGGGACGGGCTCATGCCGAGTGACTACGCGGCGCACTGGAGCTGGGCGGACGCTCCGAGCAAGCTGCCGCCCTGGTGCGGGATCTTCGTGTCCTACTGCCTGCTGACCGGCTTGGAGGCCAGGGGGTGGAGCGAGATCCCCTTCGGTGACTGGTTCGGAGGCGCGCAGCAGATCGAGGATTGGGGCAAGGCGCGTGGCACGTTCCATCGGGCGACGGCCGATCGTCCGGCTCCGGCCGGGACGATCTTCTCGATGGGCCGGGGCGGCAGTGGTTCGGACTCGGGTGGCGCCACCGCTCGCGCTGGTCATGTCGGACTGGTCGTGGTGGACGATGGAACCCATGTCGTCACCATCGAGGGGAACGTGAGCAACGGCGTTCGGTCCTACCGGCGAAAGAAGGACTCCCTGCGGGGCTTCATCGACTGGTGGTAGTCAGGAGTTTCCGAGGAAGACTCCAGTGCTGTCGCTCCTGAGCGACCCTGACAGGTAGTAGCCCAGGTCGTCTCCAGCCTGGTTCTGGAACACCTGACGGGCTTTGTTTCGATCTCCGAAGTAGACCTGTCGAAATCTGCCGACACAGACGGGGGTTTGGAGGGACGTGATGCTGTTGCTCCTGGTCGTCAGACCGATGGGGAGACTCAGGAGATTGCCTAAGCGGTCACGGAAGGCCCCGTTGTATGTCGATGGAGCGGTTATGGTGAGGCCGCGACTGGTTGTTGGGTGGGTGACTCCTACGACGTCGCCTGTGTCCGTGTCCCATACGAAGCAGGCCGATGCGTGATCGATGTAGACGTTGTTGCTGATGTAGGGGTGAAGGAAGCAGCCGTTCCCTCCTCCGTACCAGTAGTCTTCCATCGTGTAGTTGTTCTGGCCGATGGTGAACATTCCGGGCGTGCGGCCGTCGCCGCCTGCGCTGATCTGGTAGCCAGCATCGTCGGTGAGCGGGATCACACACTGTCCGGCGATGAAGCCTCGAATGTTCTCGTTCGACATTTCGATGAAGAAGCCGAGCATTTCTTCGTTGTCGACGATCCAGAAGTTGTCGATGCTGCTGTCATGGCTCCAGCGAACATACCTGGAGAACTTGGCGGCGGGGTCCTGGTAGGGTCCAGCGGCGGTGAAGACGTCCGCTGCGGACAGGGCCGTCCCGTGGGGCTCGCAACCGAGCCAGAGCTGGCCTTGGCCTGCGGAGCCGGTGTAGTCGTAGTTGTGCTTGTCGCCGTCGCTGTAGATTTGGGCGACGTCGGGGTGGGCTGTGGGGGAGCCGACGTCGTTTCCGCAGAGCAGAATGTTGAAGTTCTCGTCGCCAGGCGGGGTGGTGAACCGGATCTCGACGTAGGAGTCCCCTCCAGGGACGATGCTGCTGGCCGTGACGCTGACGTTGAACGGGATCGCCGGTCCGGTCGCCAGGTAGGCGACGAGATTGCCGAGAATGTCGCTGGGTGCGGTCCCGCCTCCGTTGCTCTGCAAGGGGCGCTGCTGCCAGGTGAGCTGTGGGAGAGCCATCGTGATGATCCTATGGTCCGGTGTTGAGGGCGAGGTTTCCGTATGCGATGGGGCTGGGCCCGAATCCTGGGTATCCGAAATATGTTCCGATGGCAGCGCTGGAGCGTTGCCAGGGAAGCCAGGACATGAGACTGCCCGAACTGACGTAGGCCCCGCTGTTGCTCCTGGGGTCGAAGCTCCAGCCGCCTGCGTAGATTTCGGCTATCTCGGCGGGGCTCAGGACGGTGCTCCAGACACACTGGTTGTCCTGCCTGCCGTCGAGGAACGAACCTGCGGCCTGATCGGAACGGGCTCCGTACTGAACGACGCGATCGGTTCCGTTGTTGTAGGCCGATGCGTTCACGTCGACGCCTTCTGCCGCGCCGTTGACGTACAGGGTCATGGTGTTGGTCGCGGCTTGCCAGGTCACGGCGAAGTGATACCATGTCAGCGCGTTGATGGGGGTCACGGTGTCGATACGGTGGTTCGCGCTGTTGTCTCTCAGGTAGAAACGGATCGAGTTCGCCGTCTCGATGTAGATATTGAGCAGGTTACCGGAGTGTCTGCGGTAGGATGCCAGGAATACGCGGTTGGCGTGGACGGTCATGGCGTCCATGTAGGCGTAGAACGAGATGGTGAAGTCTTGGTTCGGAATGTCCTCGAAAGGCAGGCTCCACCAGTCGAGTCTGATGCGGGCGCTGGTTCCGTCGAACTCCACGGCTTGGCTGGTCGGGACGTCGATGTAGCTGAACTCCAAGCCCTCTACGATCAGCGCTGGCGAGAGCACCAGCTTTGGCTGGATCAGGACTCCTGTCGGCTCTGGTGGTGGGGGTGGAGGGGCGCCGCCGGACGGGTAGTGAATGTGGGGCATGAGGCGAGATCCTCTGAGTCGAGAGGAGGATAGCAGATCGAGGGGGCTCTCTCAATGCGCGAAGCGCCCTGGAGCAACATACTCCAGAGCGCTGGACGGGCGGGCGGATCGGCGTGTGTTTTGCCGGAAGGAAAATAGGTGGACTACTCCTCGCCGGCCTCCTTCTCGATCGCCTTCTTGGCCTCGACGATCTTGCCCATGAGCCGCATGAACAGCAGGCGGGCCTTGATCTTGTGCTCGGTGGCCCAGGCCGTGAGCCGGTCCTCCATCGTGCCGAGGCTGGGCTGGGCCAGCAGGCCGTCTTCGTCGGCCATGAACTTGATCAGGCGCTCACCGAAGGCGTAGGCGCGGACGGGGTTGGCGAGCAGCCAGGCTTCGATGCTGGTCTCGGTCAGTTCCATCGTGGTTTCTTCGTCGGACATGGGGTCCTCCTGGGGTCAGGTGGGGGTGGGTGGGTGCGTGGTGGGACAGGGTGGCTGGAAGGGGGTGTCAGGAGAGGAGACCGGCCAGCTCGGGGAGCCTGGCAGCGATCTCTTGCTTGCGGTTGGCGGGGTCGGCCGCGACCCACGCCTTGATGGCCGCCAGCAGGTCGTCGCCGCTGGCGTCGGCCATGATCTGTTCGAGGTTGGGTCCACCGCCGCCGTGGTGAACCATGTCGGTGCCCGGATCTCCGTCGAAGTCTTCGTCGTCGTAGCCTTCGTCGTAGTCGTCGCCGCCGTAGTCTTCGTCGAAGTCTCCAGGGGCTGCCGCGTCACCGTCTGGCGGCCGGTACTCGTCCAGGGGCTCCTCGAAGTCGAAGTCCTCGTCGTCGCGCTGGCGGTGCTGGCGGGGGCTGGGCGGCGGTCTCCGGCCTGGGCCTGGCTGTGGGTGCTCGCCTCCGGCCGCTGGGCCGCGAGGGGGTCTGAGGCGGCGCATGGCTCCGGTGGCTCCGGCGATGGCGGCTTGTCGAGCCGCCCCGCGTGGCGGCTCTTGACCCTGAGCCATGTCTCCAGCTCGTTCTGCGATCTCGGCCGGGCTTCCACCGCTGGCCATGTGGGCGGCGGCGTTGATCAGCATGGGCAGCAGGCCGAGCCCCTGCGGCTGCTGGTTCGGTGTGCCCCCTCGGTGCTCCACGATGCCCGGCGCTACGGGGGTGGGCGCTCCGTACTGGAGATAGAGGCCCTCGACCATGCGGATCACGCGCTCGAACATGGCCATCTGCTGGGCCATGCTGCGGAACGTGAAACCGAAGGCGGTGTCGAGCCACTGCTTCATGGTGGCCTGATCCATGACGATCTGGCCGCCAGGCACGCCGCCCATGCCGCCAGGGTACATCATGCCCTCGTCCTCGAAGTCTTCCAGGTCTTCCATGTCGTTCCCATCGAGTTCTTCGTCCTCGCCTTCTTCTGACGGCCTACGGCGCCTGGGGCGGAAGAATCGACCGGCTGGGCTCATGTGTCCCACGACCTGTCCGTGGCCTGGGGGGCGCGTGATCTGGCGCGTGAAGCTGCCGAACCGGATCGCGGAGCTGTCGCCCGAGTAGAAGTTGATCCTGAGCTGGCCTTCGTAGCCCTCGCCAGGGCTTTCTTCGAGCCGGTCCACCAGGGCTCGCATGAGGGCGTCGACCGTGGTGACGTCAGGCTCGACCGTGAGCCGGTGCTCCTGCCTGGTGCTGGTGGTTCCCATGGGTTTCGTCCTGATCTCGATGGCCAGGATGACCTCTTGCGTCTTGGCCTCGTTCAGGACTCGTTCGAGGGTTCGCCGGATGGGCGAGTTTCCGTCCTCGCCGTAGATCAGATCCTCGAAGCTGGTGACATGAGCCATGTGCTCACTCCTCGTCGGTGATGGGTTGCTCGTCGTGAGGGGGCTGGTAGGAGCGACCCTCGATGCGTTTCGTCACTGAGCGCCGTAGCTGGCGCTTCTCTCGGCCGACCTGGGTGGGCCTCTTCTTCTTGCCCTTCTTCCTGCTGCTCGGGTCTTCTTCGTCGCGAGCTGGGAGTCCGTCGAGCAGCTCGTGGAGATCCTCGGGGTCCACCCAGCGCAGGCCGTTCGCGACCGCGAAGCGCTTGCGTTCCTCGTTCTGAGGGGCGTCGATGAAGCCGGTCGGCATGTAGGCAGCGTGGTGGGCGGCGCTGGCCAGGCCGGGGCGCAGGCGATCTTCGGAGTCGAGCAGATCGAGCAGGCCGCACCACTTGGCCCCAGGCAGAGGGTAGGGGTGGAGATAGAACGTGCCGGGCGTGCCTTCCACGCTGTAGCTGGCATTGAACGACGGCTGGACGATTTCGCCTCGGTCGTCGAACTTCCAGTAGAGCACGCCCTCGGGTCCCCATCTGTTCTTCTCGACTCGGAACTGCCGGCGCCCCCACTTGTCGGAGCCGAGCGCTACGATGGCGTCGAACAGGTGCTTGATCTCCATGTAGCCGGCTGCCGAGCCGTCCTTCGTGACCTGGATGATGCACAGGGCTCGCTCGTTGTTGCGCTTCGCCCATGCGTCTACGAGGTGAGCGACGATCAGGGCCTCTTTGAGACCGAAGGCCGTGAGCGAGTCGACGATGACCGGGCCCTGGTCGGTGAGCTGCAATCGTTCAGCGACGTCGTTGGGTTTCTCGACGCGAGCGATGATCGGTGGGAGGGTCCTGCTGGGGACGATCCGGCGCATCATCTTTCCGACCGGCTTGGGGTCCTGCTCTTTCGTGATCCAGACGCCTCGGTTTTTCGGCAGGCGCCCGTTGTCGTCGTCGAGCAGCATGGCTGACAGGCTGCTCTTGCCCGAGCCTGGGCCGCCGTGGAGAGCCACGGTTCCCTGCCCTGGCCAGGCGAGCATCTTCCAGGGGCCGACGAACTGGATCTCGTCGCCCCTGGCTTCGACGGTGGGGCGGGAGTACCCGAGAACGCGGCTGGAGACGTCGGCCCCGCAACCCTCGCAGACGACCCACTCGTCCCTCCACGGGGAGGCGCATCGACGGCAGTACCAGCCCCGCTGACGGATATTTCGCACGTTGCGCGCTGCCCCTGACCTCTCTCTCGTCAATATCTTGCCTCGGGCTCGGTTTTCATAAATCGTTTTCTCTGGCTTACAAAGTCGCTTTCATGCGTGAAAGTGAAAAAGAAAACGGAGAAAGAGTCTATGGCCTTTTCAACAGCTCGGCAAGGGGTAAAGCTGGGCTTCGAGTTTCCGGCGCTTTCTCGCCGCCACCCTTCCACCCTCCTGTCAACCGAACGACCTCGAAGGAGTACGCCATGATCGGTGACGCATCCGAGTTCTCCCCCCTCGACCTGCTGGGCACCCTCGCCCTGAACGCGGGCATGACCCACCTGGCCTGCACCCACAAGAGCGGCAGCTTCCGCGTGGGCATCGTGTCCAAGAAGACCGGCGACGTCCCCGCGTACGCCGACTACCGCTTCCTGGCCGGCGTCGGCAGCGCCATCGCCGCCTCCTTCGGCGGCCCGATGGTCCGTCGCGTGGGTCACGACCTCGCCACCGGCCTGCTGGGCTCCTACGTCTCGACCGAGACCTGCCGCCGCCAGGCGCTCAAGCGCATCGAGGAGGCTGGCGCCTCCGCCGCCGCGCCCCAGCTCACCGAGCAGCCGCAGGGCCAGCCCGTCGAGCAGCCCGTCGAGCAGCCCGCGATGGCGGGCGACTACGACTGGTAGCCCCTGACGGCTGCCAGCTCGGCACCCCTTCAACCCTCCCTTCACCCCTCCCTGGACCCCTCACTCTCAACACACATCGGAGACTCCCATGTACGACCAGGATCTCATGGGCATGGACGAGGACGAGTTCGGCGCTTCCGAGCGCAGGATCGCCCGCCTGCTGCGCCGCAAGGCCAAGCTGGAAGCACTCCTCCCCGCCGTCCGCAGCCCCGGCCGTCAGCGCCGCATCGCCCGCCGCCTCCAGCGCATCGACAGGGTGCTCGCCAAGTCCGGCTACAGCGCCGGTCAGAGCGCCGCCGCCGACATGGCCGCCTACTACGGCGTCGAAGGCGTCGGTGGGCTCGGCTTCCAGGTCGCCTCCCCTCCCGGCCTCGGTCGGCTGGTGCGGCTGCCCTTCTACCCCGACGTCGCCAACGCGCAGACCACCACCGCTGGTGGCGCCGGCATCGCCTCCAACACCAACCCGGTGATGATCGAGATCCCGGCCGCCGGCTTCGCGGACGCCGGTCTGCACGTCATCCAGACGCCCCAGGTGAGCTGGGCCACCCTGCGCATCGTCGGCTTCGAGAGCAACCAGCGCGCCTTCCGTGGCATCGCTGCTCACGGCCCGGCCATGCTGGTGTCCGATCTGATGATCGGCGGTGGCGCCAACCTGTTCACCCACGAGGATTGGGCAGACGCCTCCATCTACGACGCCGACCAGCCCGAGTTCTGCGGCCTCAGGGACTACCCGGTCCTCAAGTCCCCGAACACGAGCACCGTGTCCGTGTGGATGGTGGACAACGTGGCGGCGGAGGCCCTGACCTTCTCGGCCGCGCTCCTCTGCGAAGTCCTCGTCGACGACAACTACGGCAGCCATGTCCCCGGCCCCTACGCCAGGCAGGGCGCGCTGGTCCGCGAGGGTGGCTCCTTCGTGTAGCCCCCGAGTCCGCGCTGCGGGTCGCCCGTAGGGTCGCCCGCAGCGTGAGCGGACACCTTCACCTTCTTCCCCCTCCTTCACCCACCCTCTCCGAACAACGCAACGGGAGATTCTCATGCCCCGCTACCAGCGTCCCTCCAGCGTCGAGCTGGCCCAGCAGAAGGCGCAGCGCGCGATGGTCGAAGGCGTCGGCGGACTCCAGTTCGTCGCGCAGTCGCCTCCGGGCCTCGGCCGTCTGATCCGCATCCCCTTCTACCTCGAAGTCGCAGCCGCTGGCTTCGTCGCCCTGGACCCCAACGCCCTGGCCAACGCCGCTGACATCGCCGCCGCGTACGCCGCCGGGTCGGCGTCCAACACCCATCCGGTGATCAGCGTCGCCCCGCCCGCCGCTGCCGGTGCCGGTGCCACCGCGACCGTCACCACGCCTCAGATTTCGTGGGCCACCCTGCGGATCGTGGGCTTCGAGTCCATCGTGTACGAGCCGATCCTCCCGGCCGTGCCCATGATGCAGCTCGCCTACCAGCAGCTCCAGATCGGCGGCGGTGCCTCGCTGTTCGTCCACCAGGACTTCGCGCCCGCCAGCATCTACCTGGCCGGTCAGCAGTCCTTCGCGGGCTTGCGCGACTACCCCCTGCTCAAGAGCCCGAACACCGCGACCGTGCAGGTCCAGGCGGTGGGCGACGGCACGGGCATCGCCCCCGGCGATGCGGTGGCCTTCTCCTCCAACCTCGTCTGCGAGATCCTGACGGACGACAACTACGGCAGCCATGTCCCCGGCCCGTACGCGCGTCCCGGCGCGCTGGTCCGGCAGGGCGGCTCCTTCGTCTCCTAGGCGTCTCCCGCCCAGCTCTCCAGCCCCGGCCGGAGCCGCGCAGCCGCGCGGCTCCGCGCTCGGGGTCCGCTGTCAGACGGTGAGGTGACGGGATGCCAGGTCGAGAGAGTCTCATGCGTGAGCGGGCGAAGATCGCTGCGCTGCTCCCGCTTTCGTCCGGCGCCCGCCGGGATCAGCTCGCGCTTCGGCT
>Ga0180434_10007108_pt1 | contig 12658 bp, 10 predicted proteins | sample SS_ome_7_FD_132453 | JGI IMG/M metagenome (GOLD analysis project Ga0180434, IMG submission 132453) | Hypersaline lake sediment archaeal communities from the Salton Sea, California, USA - SS_1_D_2 metaG | ecosystem: Environmental > Aquatic > Non-marine Saline and Alkaline > Hypersaline >... | reverse complement strand
TTTGAGTTGAATCATTAGGATCTGTCCTCGTGTCGATGCCCACGAAAATACCTCTCCTGCAGGAGACCCTTCCGCAATATCCACTCCAAATGGCCGTAACAGCATTCGCTTACATCGATACCACTGTCTTTTCATATAATCTCCTTTGTCTACTATAGGTATGTCATTGCAGATTGGAACCAAACTGTTCGGGTGTATTGCAACTCATGGAGTATCCATTCAAGTGAATTCGACCATCATTCTTGCTTGGGTGCCGGTTGCGTACTAATTATCTTTTAATTTATGAGCAAAAGTGATTACTACACTCCGCGTATTCTTCTCCGTTCCCCTGGGCTTTTAGATGAGGTCGATGATCCGGAAGGCAAGAATCCTATCGATGATTGGAAAGCAAAACGTGACCACCTTCGAGAGGTCTATTCATATTTACTTGACCGGCCTGAGGAATGGGGGATCCAGCCGAATGAGGATTACAGTCTACTCGTAGATGATTCTCCCATTGTGGAATGGATGCGTGATCATTTTCCAAACACCTACCATACGCTGATAGACCATGCGGCATATATCCAGCGGTATGTTGCCCTCTATCCATATAGCCAGATTCGACGTTGGGTCAGTGTGCCCTATATGAGTATTGCTTCACTGGCAAAACGTGCAATTACAGAAACAAGCGAACAGCGTTCGGCACAACGACTGATTGCCGCATACCTCTGGTATACCTTTGCTGCTCAGAAGGATGAGGAACAAGCCAGTTATCAAAGTAAAGAGATTACACCTCCCCATGATGTCAGTGACTCTGCAGGTATGAGTCTTACTACATTTAATAAGTACAATTTTGAATTTGACGTAGAGATCGAATCGAATTCAAATCCCATTAGCAGTGAATCTTTTAGCCAGGTTTGGATTATTCATTGGAACCCCGATTTACTCCTGAATGAAGTCTCCGACCACGAGTTAGCATCCTATAATTCTCGAACAACTATGGAAGTCCCGGAAGTTGATGACAGGGAAATTCTACGTCAAATATCGCTCCATAATCTCTATCATCCGGTCAAAGCCTACCAGACGGTGCTCCAAGAACTGCCCATGGTTCTTTCAGATGGAATTACCTTGGATATTCCACTGATTCCGGGGATTGTGCCCGCTTTAATGACATATCTGATTCCGGTGGACGCATTGTATTCCTGGTTCCAAATGGCCGGAGTGCCCAAGCCAACTAAACGTCTGGGTACACTGTATAACTCTGCGATTGAACCCTTCAATTACATAATCGATAATGTGGATTATATCCACCCACGCTCACTTCAAGCCTGTTTACCTGCTCGGGATTATCTTGCGCACTATTTAGTGCATCAGGATATTATAATGCAACGCGGGATTCCTGTCGATACTCACGTTTTACAGGAAACTCCAATTTCAATACCACCGTATCTGTCCCCCGAAGCCCAAGCGGAAAGATATTCCGGCCTGTTGAGGTTAAAGCACCAGATCTATTGGGCGACAAAACACCACAACGGCTACTATCGGGGTATTTCATCTCTCCATTCAGCCTCGGAACGTACCTATTATAAGAGATTCAACATTCAGAGTTTTCCGAAACAGTTCCGTAATGCCGTTCAAGAGGATGAAGATGTTTCCTTTGTCCATGCTGATGTTGTATCGAATGATTTAACAATGGTCTTCATTTTATCGGAGGACCCCACTGGCCTGAGTGATTTGAAAGCGGGTAAAGATCCATACATGAAACTCGCGAATAATGCGTTCCCAAATCTTGATAATTCACAAATTGCCCGGCAGAAGGTCAAAGGCTTTATGAGTCCCTGGATTTATGGTGCTGGTCCAGAACGCAATATGCGAGATAATGGGTTCACTCGTTCTGAATATGACGCCATTCTCAATGGACTTACAGAGACATATCCGGATGTCGTAGAATGGTTTAATAAATTGCATTCTGTAATTCAACAACGATCGGTGATTCCACCACAATTCAATTTAATTGACAACGCACCTATTCCAATTCCACCCGTCTTTGCCAGACAAGTTGCCCCGTCATTATTAATCCAGAGGCTCGGGGCGAACTATATGAAATTAGTTGTCAATTACTATATGAATGAAGCCACCGGCCCAGAACGTCAGACTGGCGGTCTCGTAATCCTTACCGTCCACGATAGCATCCTGTTAAAAGTGCACAAAGCGATGGCAAACCCCGAAAATGTACTGCATGAATTACTTCGGTGTTTTGAAAATGCCCGTGATTATCTTGGTTTACCCTGCCTGAATGTACGCGCCGCGATCGGATCTCATTGGGGAGCGGCAGAAATGAACGCCAAGCAACGGAACCCATTTCACATCGGTTAGGCCAAGCCAACCGGGCGACCAAGACACAACCACCAGGAACGGCACAACCCAGAACCGGACCAACCAAACCACAACCAACCGCCACTGGTATATAGTAAGGCAAAATGGGAACGTTTGGTTCTTCGGATCAGTAAGGATTGAATAACAAACAGGACCTTATGTCCACAGGTGGACGACACCGAACAGAGAGTCCGACACCTTCCCCTTGGACTTTGCGTCCGCCTGTTGCGATCCTTTCTGCCATTTCCGACCTGTGTGTCCGTCGCATACAACACTGCAAGGCCCACCCCGCTGTCTCCCTTGGCCTACCTGAGTTTCACGGGACTGTCTGTTCAAGTGATGATGAGCCGTTCTTGGCTCCATCCGGCCTTGGCGTCCGAAGGTCGGTCCAGGTGGCTTCTGTGTCCGACATTTTGAAACAGTCACTGACGGCTCCCCGCTGCGATCCTACCTGCGGCCATATTCCATACGACGGACACACGGGCAGCCCGGCTCCTGAGTCCCGACTACATTCCATCGGACATGCCGTCCCGGCGTGCAAGTCCACTACGCATCCAGACCAGATCGTCTTCCCCACGTCCGGCCGGTGATCATCCATGTTTACAATCAAAGAACCCAGACGCTTCCTCAGGAAATCCGGACGCTGTGTCCATACTCACTCTTCTGGCAGATATGTCCAATGATCGGACAGAGAATCCATATGACGCTTTACCAATAGATACCGAATCCACACTCAACACAGGAGAATCAATCATGCTGACCACATTGCACACATTCCTCCCCGTCGCCCGTAAGATCCAAAACAAACGCAGTAAATTGCCCATCCTCCAGCATTGCTGTATCGACGGAGGCTTAATCCGTATGACAGACCTGGAGACAACCATCCTCATGCCGGTGGCCGATGATCGCTCGTATACAATTCCGGTTGATGTATTGTACCAAGTATTAAAAACGAAACCTGCATCACTGGACATTGATGTCAATAGGGATGAAGCGTCTGTTACAATACAGTACGACGGCCACACAGTGACCTGTCCCACGCTTGACCCTGAAGAATACCCCCGGCTGGACGGCGGAACGGCACGCTCCCTTGGGAAGTGGAAGCCGACTGTATTTGCCTCGCTCAAGGAACTCTGTACGTTTGCCTCGACCGATGATTTGAAACCGGCGCTGAATGGTGTGTGGTTTCGACAGAATGGCTCCCTGGAAGCCTGTGCATCAGACGGATGCGTCCTCAAATATTACCCGGCACTGGACTCTTCCATATCGGGTACCCCGGCAGCAGAGTACACCGGAATCATTCCCCCAAAGGCAGCCAAGATCCTGGACCGGTTTGTGGATGGGCCGGCACACGTGACCGCAGCCGAAGACACGCTCCGAGTACAACTCCCGGAGGCCGTTGAATTGCACGTGCGCCTCATCGATGAACGATTCCCGGATTTTAAACCGTTGCTGAGTTTCGAGGACCGGTCAACCCTGGATGTGTCTCGTGACGATCTGCTGACCGCCGTCCAAAGCGCCAAACCGTTCGCGAATAAGCATACCCGAAAAGGGATCCTGTCATTACAAGCGGGACACCTCGACGTGACCACGACCGACCCGGAAGCCACCACTGAGTTTGCGACGACACTGCCGGTGGAGTCCCACGAAGGCGATCCGCTCACGAATGGATTCAATCTGCTCTACCTGGAACGGCTCCTGAAACCCATGCAGGCTGAACAACTTCGGATACATTACCGCTCTGGTATCAGTGCCTCGTTAATCACTGACCCACGGTTAAACGGCGATGGCCCGGTGAGCCTGGTGATGCCGATACGGCTGGAAGAAGATGAATGAATCCCGGAATTGTCTTGTAAAGTGGGCAATTACACTTTCCCATTGAACCTTGGTTGTGGATTTGTGAAATTAACTATTGTTGTTATCTATAGTTGTTGGCAGATTTAGGTGTCTTACAACCTGTTAATTACAATATGTCTGGCACCGAGCGACATTGTTAATTGCCCATTCTGAAAATAAGAGAGGCGATCCTCACAATTTAGAGGATCATCTCCAGTCCGTTGCGGAACTTGCTTGTACGTTTGGTAAGAAACTCCAGGCAAGTGAGTTAGGGTATTATGCTGGACTCTGGCACGATATCGGGAAAGCACATCCCAGTTTCCAGGAGTATTTGCTCTCCAATGGGAAAACAAGCGGACAGGACCACAAGGGTGCCGGAGCTGAACTGGCAGTAGAGTATTTTCAACCACTGACCTTTTTAATTGCTGGGCATCACGGCGGGTTGCCCGACCAGGCCTATTTAAAAAGTTGGGTGGACCAAAAATGCCGCAATGACTCAACTGCAACGGCACGAGAGTCGATGAAATTAGTGGGTAAGGAATCCGTTGAACCATCACAGTTACGCTTTCCGGAGTATTTGGATACCAGGAACTGGACGGAAGTCGAGTTCTTTCTCCGACTCCTGTTTTCGGCGTTGGTGGATGCCGACTTTCTCGACACCGAACACCATTTTAATCAGCATATTGCTGATCTGAGAGGGATTGAGTCTGATTTTGAGACACTCTGGGAGCGATTCAAAAAGAACCAAGCAGATTTGATGGGCAGCGCCAACAAGACGACTGTCAACATAGCGCGTCAGAAGATTTATGAAAGTTGCCTGAACGCCTCGACAGATGAGCAAGGTACTTTCAGACTCACGGTGCCGACCGGCGGCGGTAAAACGCGATCTGGATTGGGATTTGCACTTCGGCACGCTCAGGTTCACGATCTGGATCGTATTATTGTCTGTCTTCCGTTTACTAGTATTATTGAACAGAATGCCCGGGTGTACCGTCAAATATTGGGCAAAGAATTCGTCCTGGAACATCACAGTAGTGTTACCTGGAAAGATCCGGAAGATTATCCGGTACCGTCAAAAGCAGCGTTGCGGTTAGCATCTGAAAACTGGGATGCCCCGGTGATAGTGACCACGACCGTGCAGTTCTTCGAAAGTCTGTTCGGGAATTCAACTTCGCAGTGCCGGAAGTTGCATAACATCGCCCGGAGCTGCATCATTCTTGACGAGGTACAATCTCTGCCCTCACATCTTCGGCCTCCAATTGTAGATGGATTGAAACAACTCGTCGATCATTACGGATGTTCGGTAGTGCTGAGTACGGCAACCCAGCCGTCGCTTGATGATAGTCCCGTGTTACCAGGTTTTGCAGAGGTCAAAGAGATTATCCCGAATCCGGAGAAATTGTTTACCGACCTGCAACGGGTGCAGTACGAAAACAGGATCAGTGAGCAATGGGCGGACGAGCAACTGGTGGCGCAGCTCCGAGACGAATCGCAAGTGCTTTGCGTGGTGAATACCCGGAAGGACGCCCAACGCATTTGGTATCAATGGGATGATCCTGATGTGTATCATTTGTCCAGCAGTATGTGTAGCGCTCATCGCTCTGCGACGCTGGAAACTATCAAAAAGAAGCTGGACCGGAACGAACCGTGCAAAGTGATTTCGACGCAGGTGATTGAGGCCGGCGTGGACATTGATTTTCCGGTGGTCTTTCGCGTGATTGCGCCCTTGGACAGCATCGTACAGTCCGCCGGGCGGTGCAATCGGGAGGGAAAACTGGATTCTGGACGAGTAGTCATTTTTGACCTTAAGGAAGGCGGACTTCCCCAGGGATCATATCGGACGGGAACAGACATTGCGCGACAGTTTTTACGCCACAAAGAAAACGATTTGAATTCCCCGGAGACCTTTCCGACGTATTTCCAGAAACTGTATAATTCGATTACACTCGATCCGGAAAACATCCAGGATGATCGAGCCAGTCTTCGGTTTAAGACTGTTGCATCCAAATTCCGGATGATTAAGGATAATATTGAAATAATCCTGGTAAACTACGATCATGATTTTATGGAGAAACAAATTCAGTATCTAACAAATCAATCGGTACCGCCCAGAATTGTACTTCGGAATATTCAACCATATACCGTTAGCGTCAGTAGCTGGCAGCACCAGAAACTGGTCCGCAATAACCTGGTGCAGGAAGTGTATCCCGGCGTATGGGTGACGCAGGCCAAATATCACGAACGGTTGGGATTATTGACTGAGAAAAAGGATCAGGCCACCCTCATTTATTAATCAAGGAGTATTATATGTTCGACTATCCACCTTTGGAAGTCAAAGTTTGGGGAGACATGGCGTGCTTTACCCGTCCCGAGATGAAGGTAGAGCGCGTCTCATACCCGGTGATGACGCCATCTGCCGCACGGGGCGTGCTGGAGGCCATTTTCTGGAAACCGGAGTTCTCCTGGATTGTCACAGAAATTCACGTTCTGAAGCCAATTCGGCATCTCTCTATCGTACGGAACGAACTCAAGAGCAGGCAAAGTGAACGTTCTGCCCGAGGCTGGGAAAAGTCTGGTGGTGCATATTATATCGAAGAGGATCGCACGCAGCGGCATACACTCGCCCTGCGCGATGTCGCGTATGTGATTAAAGCCCAGGTGCAACTCCGGGATCATGCCAACGACGCCCACGTAGCGAAATACCGGGACCAGTTTCGGCGGCGCGTCTCTCGTGGACAGTATTACCATAAGCCGTACCTGGGCAACCGGGAATTTCCGGCGTATTTTGCCGAACCGGACGGTGATGAACAACCGATTGATGTGAGCGATGATCTGGGGCAAATGTTGTTGGACATTGAATATGAACCGAACAACTCCGGACGTGGCACGCCACAGTTTTTCCATGCTATCATGGAAAATGGCATTGTGCAGGTGCCGCATAACAATTAAGGGATAAGACTTATGCTGTTACAACGTCTTGTAGAATACCAGAATCGATGGGAGTCTCAGCATCCAGAGCAGGTTATTCCACCAGAATACAAACTGCAGAGTATTGACTGGATTATCGATTTGGATCAAGAGGGGAAACCGCTCGGCCCGCCAGTGTCTGCTGCCGGTGATGATTCTTCTCGACGTTTCGAAATCAAAGCGCCATACATAAAGCGGTCTGGGCGTGGAATTCCACCACAATTATTATGTGACAAAGCCGAATTTATCCTCGGAGTTGCAGGTGATAATGGAAAACGTGCCCAGGATCGTTTCCGAAAACATTATGATTTACTTCTTACCTCCGCTCAACTCATCGAGACCGAGGACTTGAATCCGATTAGAAAGTTTTATGATTCTGGAATTGAGGAACTCAGCATTGATGAGATTGAACCGGATGAATTCATTACGTTCCGGGTGGACAATGCTTTTATTGTAGAAAAAGCATCAGTACAGGAGTTGTGGGCTTCTCTTGCCCCCATCATACTGGATAACAAACCGAAGGATTTTGATAAAGAGTCAATTGGGAATCTTCTGGAATCTTCATCCGATGTTACTGAGACTACATGCCTCATATGTGGCAACACGAGTGTTCCACAGCGGATTGATCCAGTGCAGATTAAAATGCCAGCATACCTAACATCCAATCAAACAGCATTGGTCAGTGCAAATGAAAATGCGTTCGAATCGTATGGCCTTGAACAGTCCTACACCGCGCCAAAATGTAAATCCTGCACGGTCAAATATGCACAGGGTTTGAATAATCTGCTGCAGGATGAGCAGACCAGTCTGCATCTGAATAAAGCGGTATACATCTTCTGGAGCCAGAATGAACAAGCGGTGAGCGATATCCTTAATTTCCTGAAAGAGCCCAAACCAGAAGATGTAAAGATTTACATCAAATCAATCTTTGCAGATAAAGACAGTTCGTCCACAATAGACTCTGAAGCGTTTTACGTCGCTGGATTTACGGCATCTGGTGGCAGGGCCGTTGTCCGGGATTGGTTTGAGACGACGCTTGATGCAGTAAAAGATTCCATAGCACATTTTCTGAGAAACCAATACCTCTCAGGCGACAAATATCACGGTATCTTCAGTCTGGCAGCCAGTACGGTGCGGGATGTGAATAACGATCTTCCGCCGCAGACATTACCAATCTTAATAGGTGCTGCACTAAAAGCAGAACCGCTTCCCTGGTGGCTGGTTACATCTGCGCTTCGAAGGAGTCGGGCGGAAACCTCAAAGGGAATGCAGATGACTGCTCCACGGGCAAGTCTTATCAAACTTGTATTTGCAACAAACAAACATCCACTCTTTAAGGAGGGAAATATGGAGGAACTCAATACGTCGGTAGAATCGCCAGCCTACCATTGCGGGCGTTTATTGTCCGTACTGGAAGAGATACAGGAAGCTGCCATTCCAGGCGTGAAATCAACCATTGTCGATCGGTTCTTCGGTACCGCTTCTACGGCGCCGGCTTCAGTATTCGGAAGATTAGTCAAGGGCAGCCAATCTCATCTTGGCAAACTCCGAAAGGAGAAACCGGGCTACCACGTGAATCTGCAGCGGAAACTGGCAGATGTCATGGGTGCAATCCATGAATTTCCCAGAACGCTCTCCCTGGAAGATCAAGGGCTATTTGCATTGGGATATTACCATCAGCGCGCTGATAGGTATGCCAAGCATGAGGCGGAACCGGCTAGCGCAGAATAGTGCTAAAGGTTTCTATTGATATAATAACGACAAAAATCATTCACAGAGGAGTATGATATGGAAAACAAAGCGCTCATTACCGATCCGGGAAAACGGCATGATTTTCTGTTACTATTCGACGTGACCGACGGCAATCCGAACGGTGATCCGGATGCGGGTAATTTACCCAGAGTTGATCCGGAAACGATGGAAGGTATTGTCACAGATGTGTGTCTGAAACGGAAAGTGCGGAACTTTGTCGATATTTCGAATGGGGACGAGTCCAATTACAAGATCTATGTGCAGGACAAAGGGATCGCACTCAATACCTTACACAAACGTGCGTATGACGATTTGGATATCGAACCGACAGGAACGAAACAGGATAGAGACGATGTGCGAAAGACGCGTGCGTGGATGTGTCAAAACTTCTATGATATCCGGATGTTTGGTGCCGTGATGACAACGGAAGTGAATTGTGGCCAGGTACGCGGCCCGATGCAATTGACCTTCGGGCGATCCATTGATCCGGTCGTTCCTCAGGATGTCTCTATCACGAGAGTAGCTATTACCAAGGAGGAAGATGTACAGGTCGTGACAAGTGAGGAAGGCACTAGCGGTGGCAAAGTTACCGAAATGGGGCGGAAATCTCTGGTTCCCTACGGCCTCTACCTCAGTAAGGGATTTTACTCTCCACACCTGGGGAATGACACCGGCGCAACTTCCGACGATCTGGAATTGTTCTGGGACGCCCTTCAGCGGATGTGGGAAGTCGACCGATCTGCCAGCCGTGGTTTTATGGCATTCCGGGGATTGTATATCTTTTCCCATGAAAATCCACTGGGTAATGCCCCGGCACACAAGCTGTTTGATCGGTTATCGGTAAATCACACTAACGATGAGCAGGTTCCGAGGAAGTTCGCTGATTATAATGTCATATTCGAAGAAGAGGATCTCCCGGATGGCGTCACGTTGACTGCAATAAGTTAGGTTTACCCCGGGATTGATCCCGGTGACCAGAAAATCGCACCATGGAAATTGCTGTAAGGGTTGCACGTATGGCTAAACACCTCCAAAGGTCAGATGATGAACCGCTCCAGATATCCCGGCTGGAGCACACGGCCTATTGTCCGCGCCAGTGTGCACTCATCGATCTGGAGCAGACCTTTGATGAGAACATCTACACTATTCGCGGACATCTGACGCATGAACGGGTTGACACACAGGAGACGGAAACCCGGGGTGACCTGGTGATTGAGCGATCCTTTCCCCTGTGGTCGGATACCTATGGATTGACCGGAAAGGCAGACGTCGTCGAATTTCGCGATGGCATCCCGTATCCGGTGGAATATAAATCCGGCAAGCGGCAGCAATATGACGCAATGGACATCCAGTTGTGCGCTCAGGCCATGTGTATTGAAGAAATGCTTGGGAAGGATGTCCCCAAAGGTGCAATCTTCCATATCAAGTCCAAGCGACGACGGGAGGTGGAGTTCACAGCCACCTTACGCCAAAAAGTGGTGGAAACCATCCATGAAACACGTGAAATATTGAATTGTACCACATTGCCCCATCCAGTGAATGATAAGCGTTGCACACACTGCTCGCTCCAGGATTCCTGTTTGCCCTCTGTTGTCGATCAGCCTGACTCTCGGTTTCAGACGTGGTTTAACCAAACGGAGTAACCCCCGTGCATACATTGCTCAATACATTGTATTTGACGACGGCTGGTACGTATGCCCATCTTGACGGTGATACGGTGATCGTTGAAGTTCCGGATGCAGACAAAGTGAAAATCCCGATTCTACATCTGGGCGGGATTACCTGCTTTGGTCGAGTCAGACTTTCGACAGTTCTCATGCAGCGCTTTGCCAAAGAGGGAAAGCAAGTAACGTTTCACAGTTTTAACGGGCGATTTCATGCGCGGGTCGTTGGGCCAACGAAAGGAAATGTACTGCTGAGAACCAGTCAGTTTGAAGCATATTCCAATGACCGCACGACTGCTCGTCTGGCCCGGCGCTTCGTGGAAGGTAAACTCTGGAACGCACGCACGAACGTCATGCGTGGTGCCAGGGAATCCGATGACAAAGACGTCTCAAATGAGTTGAAAACCGTCGGCCAGCGATTAAAACGGTCGCTGGTCAAACTGGATTCCATGGAATTGAATGGAACTCCTGACGGAGTGGTAGATACCATTCGGGGAATCGAAGGGGAGGCAACAAAACAGTATTTCAGTGTGTTGAATCACCTGATCAAAGTCAGTTCGACTACCTTCAACTTCGAAAACCGAAATAAACGTCCACCCAGAGATGCGGTCAACGCTCTCCTCTCGTTTGGGTACAGTATTTTAACTAATGATTGCGTTGGTGCGGTGGAAGGCGTTGGTCTGGATCCACAGATCGGCTTCCTGCATGTATTACGGCCCGGACGTCCTGCCCTGGCACTCGATCTGATGGAAGAATTCCGATTTGCGCTGGTGGACCGGGTAGTGCTCAATCTGATTAATCGCCGACAGATTGGGCAAAACGATTTCGAGCAACGGCAGGGAGGCGCTGTCGAAATGTCGGAGGATGCGCGAAAGACGTTCCTGACAACCTACCAGGAACGGAAAAGCGGAGAAGTCCAGCACCCGCTCCTGGAGAAATCTGTGCCCATTGGACTGTTACCACATATTCAGGCACGAATTCTGGCTCGACGACTTCGCGGTGAAATTTCAGATTATACACCCTATCTTTGGAAATGAACAGATGAGATTATTAATCGGGTATGATGTCGAGACGACTAATAGTGCCGGGCGTAAACGACTCCGCCGGATGGCTAAGGCGTGTGAAGGGCACGGGCAGCGGGTGCAATACTCCCTGTTCGAATGCACGTTGACGAAAGCCCAGTACGAAGAATTCAAACACCGACTTATCGATATTATGAATGAGGATAAAGATAATCTCCGGATATATCATTTGCAGGGTGCAGCAGATGATATTGTGGAAGAATACGGCCGGTTCCAGGCCACAGATTTTGACGACCCATTGATATTATGAACATTTATCCAATGAGCCAACGCGAACATGTAGCACACACGAAAACAGGGGGAGGTTCGCATTTTACGGTAACTTACTCTATGCCAGTAAGTTATGAATATGTACGATCATTTCATTCTTTCAAGACACATTTGCAATCAAGGAGTTCGCAAAATTCCCCTTGTAGATGCTCTAATTTCGCACTTTAAATAAAGTGCAATAGCACCGTCCCTTCGGGGGCGGTGAGGATTGAAACGATATGAGGATTACCGGCGAGTTGTCTGGATCTCATAGCACCGTCCCTTCGGGGGCGGTGAGGATTGAAACTGTGCCATCCTCATCACGTGTAAAAACTCTAATTTCATAGCACCGTCCCTTCGGGGGCGGTGAGGATTGAAACCAATATCACAATTCAACTCAATGGAGCGAAAGCACAATAGCACCGTCCCTTCGGGGGCGGTGAGGATTGAAACGACCTTAGAGGTGGCGTGTTCTGGACTGACCGTTGGATAGCACCGTCCCTTCGGGGGCGGTGAGGATTGAAACTTAGAGTTCGGATCGTCTGCCCAATTCCCGCCCCATAGCACCGTCCCTTCGGGGGCGGTGAGGATTGAAACCCAGTGCCCGGAATGTCTCATTGGAACTCGCCACATAGCACCGTCCCTTCGGGGGCGGTGAGGATTGAAACTGCATGGCGTTAAACAGGTCTTCCGGCGGGATCTATAGCACCGTCCCTTCGGGGGCGGTGAGGATTGAAACTGGAGTGTGACGGC
>Ga0180434_10007107_pt1 | contig 12659 bp, 13 predicted proteins | sample SS_ome_7_FD_132453 | JGI IMG/M metagenome (GOLD analysis project Ga0180434, IMG submission 132453) | Hypersaline lake sediment archaeal communities from the Salton Sea, California, USA - SS_1_D_2 metaG | ecosystem: Environmental > Aquatic > Non-marine Saline and Alkaline > Hypersaline >... | reverse complement strand
GTCCATACTCTCTTTGGCCACTGCCGTCATCTCCTTCACTGTTGTCGTTCCCTTCAGTAAGGATGACGCAGTGGCCGTCTCCTTGCCACCCCCTCTGTTACACCACCTCCTGGGACTTTACTGTTTCGGCTGGATCAGATGCCAGATGTCATTGCCAGCCCGCCTGAGGCGGATTGCCAAGCTCCACTGGCAATGGCTCTGAAAAACGACCGGAGGCAAATAGTACCCACTACGGAATATCGCTGTCGAGCAGCAAGCCGCTCCAGCTTTCCTTCTGTCTGCACAGCAGCAACCGAGACGTGAGAATCCTTTGGGATAATTACCCGGTGATCTGGTCATAGGACATTGATACCACCCGGAACGTATTGACAAGAGCGCCTCGCGGGTAGGAAAATAAGTACTTGACGCCAGATGAACTGGCAACGTGCCGCATAGATGCCGTTGATCCTCTGACCGACCCTGCCGGAGTGCGGTGGCCTTGGAGGGCTCGGCAAAGATAGCCATCTTCTTATGCCCCGGCGTGGCTGTCTGCAAGGCACGGTGAAGGTTGACTCTTGACACAGGCGCTGGCCAGGTTACTGGCATGGGGGCAGCACCAGGTAGTAGCGTCCGTGGTGACGCCACGAAGGAGGTGCCGGGTTGGAGAGTGGGGAGGCAGGCCTTCACAGGGTTGACCGATGTGCAGCTATCGCCAGGCTCCTGAGGCAATTCCAGGCTGACTACGGCATTGACGCACAAGAGCTACGGGAAGTGGTCCTCAGTACCTCCCTTCCCATACCCAGCCGTGACTCAGAGAGAGACGCGCCCTCACAAAATCAGGAAGGAGACCAGGGCAACCTCAGCCTTCGGATTCGGTGCCTGGGTAACTTCTGCGTCCAGGTCTCCGGACAGACAATCGACCACTGGCGCAGCAGCCGAGCCAGGTCCGTTCTGAAATACCTCATCACCCGGGGAAGGCGGCCGGTATCCAAAGACGTGCTGATGGAGGCCCTGTGGCCGGGATGGGATCCACCACACGCCAACGATAACCTGAAGGCGGCTGTGCGTACCCTGCGAGAGGCCCTCGGCTCTGCCTGTGGCCGTCCTGGCACCGACTCGTGGGTCCTCTACCGCGGCGGAAGCTACCTGCTCAATCCCGAGGTGGACCTCTGGGTGGATGTAGAGCAGTTCGAGTCGCACTGGCAAGCGGGCAGGCAACTCGAGAAAGAGGCAAGGGTAGACGAGGCAGTGTCCGAGTTCGAGTCTGCCGTGAAGCTCTACGGTGGCGACTACCTGGAAGACGACCTCTACGAGGACTGGACTCTCCTGCACCGGGAGGGCCTGAAGGACACCTACCTGGCCATGCTCGGCAGGCTTGCCGACCATTCCCTGCGGACCGCTGACTATCACGGCTGTATTGCCTATTGCCAGAAGATACTGCTCAAGGACCACTGTCGTGAGGACGCCTTCCAGCGGCTGATATGCTGCCACAGCCGCCTCGGACAGCGTAATCGGGCAATAACCTGGTACCGTCTGTGCGAAGCAACCGTCAGAAGCGAACTGGGCATCGAGCCCAGCGCGCCAACGGTTCGCCTCTACCAGAGGCTGCTGGGTGACGAGCACGTATAACCTCTGGTGCCGGTGACGGCATCAGGTCGGCCCTGGACGGTACCCGTCTCCGCACCCCGGAACCAGTCTGTCACTCCCGGGTTTATGGGGCCTCGTACGCGCCAGCCGCAGCAGCGTGTCTCCCCTCAAGGCCGACTCCGGTTCCGCGTCAATTCACTGCTGGTTCACCGTGGATACACCCACAGCTCTCCAGGGTCTGGTCGTGAATTCCCGCGGCATTCCCCGGCCGGTGGTACCGTTGTCTCAGCGCAAGCGGTGCTTCTATGACAAGACCCGGGCTGGTTTTAGTGGGTTTCCCATGGACAATTGATGGGTTACAGTTCATTCGTAGTCAGGTTCTGGGTAGACGAGTCAGGAAAGGTGAGGAACGGACTCATTGAGCATGTCGGCACGCAGGAGAACACCTACTTCACCACCTTTGACAAGATGCTTGCCTTCATGACTGATCACCTCAGCATATCCTCAAGCGGCACCGGCGAGAGCTTGGATCGGAACAGGCTGTGCCGGGAGTACATTGATGAGAGCAACCTGGAATAATGATTGAGGCGCTGAGACGCAGACCCTCACAGGAGGGCACGGGAGAGTCATCTGTAGAGGAGGAGTTCTAATGGCGATCACACCAACCTACCCGGGCGTTTACATCGAAGAAGTGCCGAGCGGGGTGCGCACTATCACCGGCGTGGCCACCTCGATCACTGCCTTCATCGGTCGCGCCCTGCGGGGACCAGTGAACGAACCCACCACCATCAACAGCTACGGCGACTTCGAGCGCATCTACGGCGGGCTGTCAGTCGACTGTCCCATGAGCTTCGCCGTGCGTGACTTCTACCGGAACGGCGGCAGCCAGGCAATCATCGTGCGGCTCTATCACACCGAGAGCGGGGTCGATGCCAGGCCCGCCAAGGCGACGCTCGACGCTGGCGGCCTACCCCTGGAGGCCGCCAGCGAGGGGGCCTGGGGAAATCACCTCCGGGCCAGGGTGGATCTGGACGTATCAGAAGATAAGGCCACGGAGTTCGGACTGGTGAAGGCGGACCTCTTCAACCTGGCGGTGCGTGACACCCGGACCGGCACCACCGAGCACTTCCGCAATCTTACCATCAAGGAAAGCCCGCGCAGGGTGGACCGTGTCCTGGAGAACAGCTCACGGCTGGTCAGAGCCGAAACGCCTCTACCCGGCAGTGTCCCGACCGCCCACGGAGGCCCGGCGGCCGGGAAAGGTATATGGGAGGACGACACCGCTTCCACCCCGGTGGCAGAAGCCGACCAGGCCTCAGACGGAGAGTTGCTGGAACGCAACGACTTCACCGGGCCGGGCAAGCAGGATGCCAAGCAGGGACTGTACGCACTGCAGAAGGCGAATCTCTTCAACATCCTCTGCATTCCTCCCTACAAGTCTGACGGCAACGTAGACGCGGCCCTGGTGGGGGACGCCGCCAAGTACTGCGAAGACCGCCGGGCCATGCTCCTGGTGGACCCGCCCAGCACGTGGCAGAGCAAGGACAATGCCAAGCAGGGCGTCAGCGGCGTGGGTACCAGCAGCAAGAACGCGGCCCTCTTCTTCCCGCGTACCGGGCAGCCGAATCCCCTGCGCGATGACCAGATGGAGGCCTTCGTGCCCTGCGGAGCAGTAGCGGGTGTCTTTGCCCGCACCGACACGCAGCGTGGCGTCTGGAAGGCACCGGCGGGCCTGGAGGCCACCCTCGTGGGCGTACCCCAGCTCAGTGTACCCCTCACCGATGCCGAGAACGGCGAGCTCAATCCCCTGGGTATCAACTGCCTGCGGGCCATGCCCGCCGCCGGGCGTGTCATATGGGGCTCACGCACACTCCAGGGCGATGACCGCTTGGCCTCGGAGTGGAAGTACATCCCGGTTCGCCGCCTGGCACTCTACATGGAAGAGAGTCTGTACCGCGGCACCCAGTGGGTGGTGTTCGAGCCCAACGACGAGCCGCTCTGGGCGCAGATCCGCCTCAACGTGGGCGCCTTCATGCACAATCTCTTCCGGCAGGGAGCCTTTGCCGGGACGGCCCCCAGAGACGCCTACTTCGTCAAGTGTGACAAAGAAACCACCACACAGAATGATGTCAACCTAGGTATCGTCAATATCGTGGTAGGCTTCGCGCCGCTCAAGCCGGCCGAGTTCGTCATTATCCGTATCCAGCAGATGGCTGGTGAGATCGAGGCGTAAGGAGGCAATCATGGCACAGTTCAGCGTCAACACGGAGCGCTTTGATCCGTACAAGAACTTCAAATTCCGGGTAAAGTGGGACGGCCGCTATGTGGCCGGCATCAGCAAGGTGGGTGCTCTGAAGCGCTCCAGCGAGGTGGTTGAGCACCGTGAAGGGGGCGACCCCAGTAGCGTTCGTAAGTCCCCCGGCCAGACCAAGTACGAGGCGATTACCCTGGAGCGCGGCGTGACCCATGACGTGGAGTTCGAGAAGTGGGCCAACAAGGTCTGGAACTTCGGTTCCGGCCTCGGCTCCGAGGTCTCGCTCAAGGATTTCCGCAAGGACGTCATCCTTGAAGTCTACAACGAGGCCGGGCAGCTGGCTATTGCCTACAAGGTCTACCGGTGCTGGGTATCCGAGTACCAGTCCCTGCCCGAGCTGGACGCCAGCGCCAACGCGGTCGCCATCCAGACACTCAAGCTGGAAAACGAAGGCTGGGAACGGGACTACGAGGTGACTGAGCCCACTGAGCCATCCTTCACCGAGCCGGCCGGCTAGGTGGACCATGCGCGCGTTGTCAGCTTGCCAGCTCCTGGATGCCTGGGAGCAGGGGAAGGGCAAGAGTCTGCCCGAGCGGGCGATACTCCTGCTGGCCACCGTCTGCCCCGAGGACTCCCCCGGGATGCTGGCGGAGATCAACATAGGAGCACGAGACCGCCGTCTGCTCAGGCTACGTGAGCGAGTCTTCGGGCCGCGGCTGACCGGCCTGTCTGATTGCCCCCTGTGTCAGACAACGCTGGAGCTCGCATTCGGCGTGTCAGACGTGGTTTCGGAACCAGGTGATGAACCGGACGGTGAGATGGTAGTGAGGACCGGCGGCTGCGAGGTATCATTCCGGCTGCCCAATAGCCATGACCTGCAGGCTCTGACCCCCGGTGGCAGTCTTGCCGCCAACCGGCAGTTGCTACTTGAACGGTGCCTCACCAGTGTCCGCTTCCAGGACGGAGACGGCAACCCCAATGGCCTACCGGGAGAAGTCGCCGATGCCGTGGTGGCCAAGATGGCCCGGGCCGACAGCCAGGCTGACGTGCAGCTGGACCTTCGCTGTCCTTCGTGCGGCTATCAGTGGCAGGCACCGTTTGACATCCTGTCATATTTCTGGAGCGAGATAGACCTCTGGGCCAGGGAAGTCATCCGCCAGGTGCACACCCTGGCGACCGCCTACGGGTGGTCCGAGGCCAGCGTCCTGCAGATGAGTGCCTACCGAAGGCGACTCTACGTTGAGATGATCCAGGAATGAACGACTACCTGGCAAATCTGGCGGCCAGAAGCCTGGGGATGGCCCAGGACGTGCGGCCGCGTCCTCCCTTCACATTCGGCAACGCCGACCTGTCAGATGGCGACAGCCCGGACCGTGTGCCGGCCGGAAAAACAGACCCGGCCCCTTCTACCCTCCCCAAGCAGGACGACACGGCGCAGGCACCAACCCTGTCTACGGCATCTCTTGCGCCCCAGATGACTGTTATCGAGCAGGCATCAGGGCCGGACATGAATGAGCTGGAGCAAGCCGAGCCACTGGCGGCCACTTTCGCCGGGCCAGGGCGACCCAGTGCACGGCAGCCTGCTCCGGAGCAAGACGCACCCCCTCCAGTCATGGCTTCACCGCGGGGGCCGTCCGAGCGGTCGCCACAGGAGGCTGTGCCTGGCACAGCGGGCGAGCCCACTCCAGGGGAGCAGGAGCTGGCACCCCGGGTGCTGGTCAGCAGGGAAGAGCCAGCCGCGCACAGCGCAACTCCTTCCCGGGAGCACCGGCGCGAAGAAAGGGCAGAAAACGCCGACGCTCCGGGTCTCTCCTCGGTAACGCGTGAGGCCCAACCTGTCAAGCACGCAGAGAGCCGGGCGGCGCGGAGTGCTCCCGCCACCCGCCCCAGCACCGGCCAGTCGGTGCACTCCCCTGTAACCGCGCCTCGTGCCGCAACGCGGGGCGCAGAAGAGCCGGTGGCCAAGGGAGCAGCCGGAGGGCTGTCCCGGGCGCCGGGTCCCGTCCCGGCGACGCCTTCGGACCGAAGTGTGCGGCCAGCAGTGACCGGGGTATCACCTGTGGGCGGGACCACTCGACCTGAGGCCGCAGCGGACGAGCATGAAAGCAGGCCAACCCGGCTGGAGGGGGAAACCGGAACGCACAGTAGAGTAGCAACGCGGCCGCTCGTCAGCCGGGCAGCAAGCCCGGTAGCGAGCCCGCTCACTGGACCCGGCGCATATACACCACCGTCACCGGAGGTCCACGTGAGCATCGGGACGATAGAGGTTCGTGCCACCCCTCCACCCGAGCCACCCCAGAAGAAGGAGCGCCCCAGGCCGCCAATCGTCAGCCTGGGTGAGTATCTGGCCAGGCGCGGCCACGGAGGCAGCCGGTGAGTGGCTCGCTCGCTATCGCTGCCGTCACCGCCAGGCTGCGCAGCCTGCTTGCGCAGGGGCTCAATGCCGATGTATCCGGTACGGTGGTAACCACCCGGCCGCCGGACAAGGCCCGCAGCGGCACCAGCGGGAACCAGGTGAACCTCTTCCTCTACCACGCCACTCTGAGCCCGTCGTGGAGGAATATGGATATCCCCTGGAGGACCAGGCCTGGCGAAGCCGGTCACCCTCCTCTTCCCCTGAGCCTCAGCTACCTCCTGACTTTCTACTACGGGGACAACGAGGACGATATTGACACCACCACCGATGCCAGCCGCCTCCTGGGCGGCCACCGGCTGCTCGGGAGTGCCATGAGCATCCTGCATGACCATCCGGTGCTGGACGCGGACGAGATCAACGCCGTCCTGCCGCCGGGCGATCAGCTCGAGCACCCGTACGATAAGGTAGAGCGTGTACGCATCACGCCGAACCCCATCTCACTGGACGAGATGTCCAAGCTCTGGGCCAGCTTCCAGACGCAGTACCGCATGTCAACCACCTTCGAGGCGTCGGTGGTGCTGATAGAGAGCGCCCGGCCGGTATCTGCCGCCCTCCCAGTTCTACGGCGCGGAAGCCAGGACCGGGGGAGCTTTGTGCTGCCGTCCCCTTCCCCCAACCTGTTCGAGCTGCGAATGCCCGACCTCAAACCGGCTGCGGAGCTGGGAGACGTACTGACTGTGGCCGGGTATCAGCTGGACAGCGGCGACCTGACCTTTCGCTTCCGGCATCCTCTCACCCCGGAGCCGCTCGAGCTTCCACCTTTGCCGGGCGGGAGTGCCGGCGAGATGCGGGTCAAGGTGCCCGACACAGGTGACGACCCGCAGGCGCCATCCAGGTGGCCGGCAGGCTTCTACGCGATGTTCGCGGTAGTGCGCCACCCCGGCCTGCCCGAGTGGACCACCAATGCGCTGCCTTTCGCGCTGGCCCCGCGGGTCACCGGCCTCAGCCCTGCCACCGCTACTCAAGCAGACCTTCCCCTGACCCTGACACTTACCTGTCTGCCGCAGGTGAGGCCCGGGCAGCGGACAGTGATGCTCTTCGGCAGCCGGGAGATACCCTCTCAGACAGTCACCACCCCGCCCGGCCCCGGTGCCCCGACCACCATCACATTCGTCGTGGAGGAAGCTGACCCCGGCGAGTACGTGGTCCGGCTGCGCATTGACGGAGTGGACAGCATTCCGGTGGACTTCGCTACGGTGCCCCCGCAGTTTGCCGCGAACCAGAAGGTGACGATAGCATGAGCGAGGTCAGTATGGACAGCTGGCAGAAGGCCAACCAGGACTACCTTGCGGCTGCGCTGGCGTGGCTGAGACTGAGACTTGCCCGCCTGACGGAGTCGGTCACTGGCACAGCCGGCCCGGAGCCCGCACCGAGGCGCTGCTTCTTCGGCAGCCGGAAGCGAGCAGAAACAGTCTCGGCATCATCTGCCGCCAGCTCCATCCGGGAAGGAAAAGCTACCAGGGCGGAGACGGAAGCGGCAACCCGCATGGCCAGACTCGCCTCCACCGAGCCGCCTCCGGCGCTTGTTATGCTGTCCCGACGCTTCGGCCTGTCCCCCTTTGAGCAGGAGGTGCTCCTGCTTTGCGTCGCCATGGAGCTTGATCCCGGCACCGCCGCGCTGTGCGCCCGCGCCCAGGATGACCCTGGCCGGACCCACCCCACTCTTGCGCTCGCCATGGCCCTCTTCGATGACCCGTCATGGGACGTGCTCTCTCCTGACCGCCCGCTACGCTACTGGCGGCTGATAGAGAGCGCCCAGTCTGGCGCCCAGCCTCTCACGACCAGTCCGGTGAGAGCGGATGAGCGCATCGTCAGCTATATCAAGGGACTCAGCTACCTGGACGACCGCCTGGTGCCCCTCTTACTCCCCCTGGAGACTGATCCCGGCGGCATTGAGCTCGCGCCGTCTCAGCAGGCAACCGCCGATGCCATCATGCGCCGCCTGGGTCAGGTGGCGGCAGGGGCCAGGCCTCCGGTTGTCCAGTTGACGGGGACGGACGGCCTGAGCAAGCAGCTGATCATCGAAGACGTCACTTCCAGGCTCGGGTTGCACCCCTACCGGCTGCCGGCCGGGCTCCTGCCCGCCCCGGCCGCCGAGCTGGACACTCTCGCCCGGCTCTGGCAGCGGGAGTGTCTGCTGATGCCGGTGGTTCTCCATGTCGATGCCAGTGACCTGGATGAGATTGCACAGCCTGGCACAGGGATACCCGCGGGCGACTCCTCAGCCTCTCCGCTGAACCGGTTTCTCTCGCGGAGCAACTGCCTGGTCTTCCTGGACACGCGTGATGCCAGGCAAGGTCTGGCCGGTGCCACCATTACCGTCGACTGTGACCGGCCGACACCCGTGGAGCAACGGGCCACCTGGGCCTCGGCCCTGGGCGCGGAGCAAGCCGGCGACAGCCCGGCCCTGCTCTCAGGGCAGTTCAACCTGAACGTCTCCACCATCTGGCAGATCGCGCGGACGGCACTTTCCGAGCCTCCGGAAAACCGCCAGAACCTGCATGACCGCCTCTGGGAAGACTGTCTGGTGAGGGCCCGCCCCCGGCTGGACATTTTGGCCCAGCGGCTCGATCCGAAAGCCAGGTGGGAGAACATTGTTCTGCCTGAAGAACAGGAGCATCTCCTGCGTGAGATCGCCGGCCAGGTGGGGCAGAGAAGCCTGGTCTACGATCAGTGGGGCTTCCGCAGAGCGATGAACCGGGGGCTGGGGATCAGCGCCCTCTTCGCGGGTGAAACCGGTACCGGCAAGACGATGGCCGCCGAGGTGATCGCCAACCACCTCCGTCTGAGCCTGTACCGCATTGACCTCTCGGCCGTGGTCAGCAAGTACATAGGTGAGACTGAAAAGAACCTGCGCCGCCTCTTTGACGCCGCGGAGGATGGCGGCGCCATTCTCTTCTTCGACGAGGCTGATGCCCTCTTCGGTAAGCGCAGCGAGGTGAAGGACAGCCACGACCGCTACGCCAACATCGAGATCAACTACCTGCTGCAGCGGATCGAGTCCTACCGCGGCCTGGCAATCCTGGCGACCAACATGAAGAGCGCCCTGGACCGTGCCTTTCTGCGCCGGTTACGCTTCGTGGTCAACTTCCCCTTCCCCGGACCGAGAGAGCGGAAGGCGATCTGGGAGAAGGTCTTCCCGGCCGAGGCGCCGGTAGCCGGACTCGACTGCGATCGGCTCGCCCGGCTCAATCTTACCGGGGGCAGCATTCACAGCATTGCCCTCAACGCCGCCTTCCAGGCGGCCGAGGCCGGGGCGGCGGTAACCATGGAGACTGTGCTAAGGGCGGCTCGCACCGAGCTCCGTAAGCTGGAAAAGCCCATCGATGAGGCCGAATTCCACTGGCGTGAGCCTGCCGGAGCTATGCGATGAGCATACACGTCCACATCGACAGTGTAGTGCTGGAGGGTATACCTATCATGCCACAACACCAGGGGCCAGTGCTGCAGGCCGCCCTGGAGCAGGAGCTGGCGCGCCTGCTGGCGGCAGACGGACTATCATCCAGTCTCACGGCCGGTGGCGCAGTCCCATCAGTTGCCGGCGGCACCATCCGGCTGACAGGCGAAAGCCACCCTGCTGACCTGGGAAGGCAGATTGCTCAGGCCGTTTACGGAGGGATAGGAAGATGAACCGGCAGGCGGTAGTTGACCCGAGGCGAATGGAACCCGGTATGCTCCTGACCAATATGGCGGAGCACGCTGCCGTTCGCTCCAGTCTCCGGGCATGGGGAGAGCGCACCGGCGCGGACGGGCCACAAGCAGCCGCTGGGGAGCATCGCGCCACCCCCGAAGGCTTTAGCTACTCGCGGTTCTCGCCCGATCTCAGCAGAGTGAGAGTGCATACCCGGTCGGTGGACTCCGAGGAACCGGAGGAGACCGGGGAGAACGCGGATGTCGATGGAGGAAGTCCAGATGCGGGCGTCCCACTGCCTGCGGGGGTACCCGCCGCGCCCGCCGCGCCCGCCGCGCCCGTGGCACCATCCGCACCCCCGCCGCTGACGGCCACAGTCCCCGGCCATATCCGCGCTCGCTCTACGCCCTCGGGCATGCCTGACCGCATCCCCCCCAGGGTGGACACGAACGTCAATGTCACTATCAGTGGCTGGCGCATACCCATGAACCCCGTCGTTCTCTCGGCTGAAGGTACGGGAGGCGGCAACGGTACCGTTACCATCAACGGGCGGGCTAGCGCGGACCTGACCTCCAGCGCCACCGTGAAGCTGCGAGGCGGAACGCAGACAGGTGTGGGCAACGCCGGAAAGCTCAGGCTGGTGGCCAGCCAGGGTGGGACCCGGCTTGCCCGCAGCAGTGGTTTCTCGGTGGCTGCCATCCCCCAGAACTTCAGCATCACCTTCAACTCGGAGCTCAGCGGGGCAAGGCGCGGGTTCATCGTGAACAACCACTGGCAGTCAGACTCGGGAAACGTGGCGGATCTGGATGAGGCGGAGCGTTCTGAGCAGGTGCAGTACGGGACGAGCACCGGGATAATGGCGGGGTACCGGGGACGAAACTCGGGATTTCTGCCCGCCGACAGCCCGCCCACCACCGACACCCACAGCACCGGTGTGGCAATGCTGAGGACAGCGTCGACCGCGACCGGCGTGATCGGCACGGCGGTCGCCGAGCAGGTCTTCATTTTCAACGACCGGCGTACCGGGGCCACCAACATACCGGTAACCAGGTCCGGCTACCGGCTGACGCGCGTGACGATACAGCTTCCCGGGCTTGGCTCGTATCTCCGCTACTTCGGCATCACCAAGGCAGGAACGGCTACCACCGCGAACGGGTATAGCTCGGCTGCCGGGGCGGGTAGCGTGACCAGGGTCCAGAGCGTCTGACAGATAGCAGATACACCGATTGGCGGATTGAGCAGCCACCGTGGAGAAGCAGAGAAGAATGCAAAGCGGATACCCGGGGGACTCTGAAGCGGCCCGCAACCTGCCGGAGCACCTCAGACGCTGGCCCGGTTTGTTCGTGTACGAAGGGGACCGCATCGTCGAAGCCCCTGCGGAAGACCAGGCCGTGGCCAGGGGCTATCCTCACTGGCCGGACAAGGGCACGGTCACGAATGGAATGCGCATTACCATCATGACCGGCAAGAGCGTCTGCAACACGGGAGAAGAGGTCCGCGTGATACACGTCTTCGAAGCTACGGAGCCCGGAGCAGAAGTATACGTGATGGGACCGAAGCCCGTCTTCGGTGAGTATGTCGATGACGTGCTCGTTACCGAACCGCCCCCGGATGTGGAGGACCCGTGGGTCCCCCTGGAGTATGACGGAGCCACCCTGCCCAGCCCGGCGGTCGACTACGGCTACGAAATCACCTCCTATGCATTTGACAGGCCGGGGATGCACCACATCTACTGGAGACTGGGCCCGCTTCAATCCAATACCCTGGAGGTGGAGGTCGTGGACGCATGCCGGGCATGAAAGGACACACTGCATGACAAGCTTCCCACGCTCACCCAGACTAACCAAGGGTGCCGTCATCGGGATTGACCTGCTCAACCCGGTGGCCAGTATCATCATCTTCCAGTACAACCCCAAGTCACTCACCCGGCGACTGGAGGCACAGAGCTCCGGTGAGGACGGTGCCCGGTCCGAGGTATTGCGCCTGAGCGGCCCACCGGCAGAGACAATCACCATCACCGAGCTTGAGATAGACGCCACCGACCAGCTGGAACAGGGCCAGCCCACTGCTGCGAGCATGGGCATCGCGCCGCAGCTATCCGCCCTGGAGATGCTCCTGTATCCCAAGAGCGCCCTGGTCATCACCAACACCGTCCTGCTGGCAGCCGGTACCATCGAGGTGGTACCGCCGGAGGCCCCATTCACCCTCTTCGTCTGGGGCGTGAAACGGGTGCTGCCGGTCCGGATTACCGGGTTCACGATCACCGAGCAGGAGTATGACCCGAAACTCAATCCCATAAGGGCCTCGGTCAACATGAGCCTGCGTGTTCTCACCTACAGGGACTTCCCTGTTACCCATCCGGGCTACTCGATGTTCCTTGCGCACCAGGTGGTGAAAGAGACCATGGCGGTGGTCGGCAGCGTGAGCAATTTGAATGCAGTTGCCGGCGGCAACATCAGCCTGCTGTGAGGGAGACGATGTTTAACTCTACCAGTCGCTACTACCGGGTTGAGACGGCAACCCACACGATGCCCGATGGCCGCCAGGTCACCTATGTTCGCCGCCGCCTCCTATGCCAGGGCAGGACCCTGCCCCTGCTGGTAGAAGTGACGGTGACGGACGGCGACCGGCTGGACCTGATAACCGCCCGCACCCTGGGCGACCCCGAGCAGTTCTGGCGTGTGGCTGATGCCAATGACGCCATGAATCCCTTCGAGCTCACGGAAAGACCGGGCGACACACTGCGTGTCGCGGTCCCGCAGGTGGAAGCATGAGTTTCCTGGGCACCCGCC
>Ga0180434_10007106_pt1 | contig 12660 bp, 9 predicted proteins | sample SS_ome_7_FD_132453 | JGI IMG/M metagenome (GOLD analysis project Ga0180434, IMG submission 132453) | Hypersaline lake sediment archaeal communities from the Salton Sea, California, USA - SS_1_D_2 metaG | ecosystem: Environmental > Aquatic > Non-marine Saline and Alkaline > Hypersaline > Sediment... | reverse complement strand
CCCGCACGTTCGAAGGGCTTATCTCGGCCATCGGGATGGCCCTGGACCAGGTCACGATGCCCGACCTGCTCGGCTGGTTCACCTGCTGCGGATACGCGACATGATTTACGAAAACTGCTCTAGAGACGTGGAAGCCGGCGGCGACCTGGGCAAGTCCGGCTCGGGCCTGGACCAGCGCCTCTACTACACCACCGACGCGAACATGAACGTGACGGCCCTCCTCGACACCGCCGGCGACGCCGTCGAGCGGTACCTTTATGATCCTTACGGCAAAGTCACGGTCCTGGACGCCGACTGGTCCGTCGACGCCGACGGCGAAAGCGATTACGACAACGCCATCCTTTACTGCGGCTACTTCTTCGATTCCGAGACCGGCCTGTACCACGTCCGCCGCCACGTCCGAGGTGTCACGACTCCTCGTCGCCCTTGCCGCGCAGCCGCCACCGGCCGTCCTCCACCTCCAGGTAACTCTCGCCTGCCGTCCAGTCGCCGAGCGTGTACAGAACGCCCTGCCGCCCGGGCACGGGGTCGCGGACCTCGCGGGCCCGGTGCACGTGGCCGCAGATGAGCACCTCGGCGCCGGCGGCGAAGACCCCGGCCACCTGGTCGGCATCCAGGCCGTAGGGGGCCAGGTACCGGCGGTCGAGCCAGTTGCGGCGGTTGTTCCCCTCGGAGACGCGGCGGTAGAACCGCGCCCCGGCGACCGCGAGCGACGCCGGCAGCCGCGTCCATATCCACTCGACGAGGCGCGAGCGGATGAGGCGCTCCGCCAGGAACCCCAGGTCGCGCCGTCCCTCCAGGAAGTCGCCGTGGCAGAGGGCGACCCGCCGGCCGTCGACGCTTATCCGGGCAGGGGTCCCGCGGGGCACGACCTCGATGCCGGTGGCCTCGCCGAAGCCGCGCATGTAGAAATCACGATTCCCCCGAAGAAAGACGACGCGCGTGCCGCCCCGGACCGTGCGGCGGAGGGCGTCGAGCGCCTCGCGGTAGTCCGGCAGGTGAAGGTGGGCGGGTCCGATCCAGTAATCGAACAGGTCGCCGAGGATGTAAATCTCGTTCGCCCGTGGGCCCTCCTGCGCGAGGAAACGCACCAGCCGGCGCGTACGGGCGGGGTCGGCCGGCGTCAGGTGGACGTCGGAGAGAAACAATCGCCGCATGAGACCTCCGTGGCCGGCGGCCGGGCGTTGCCGCTGCCGTTCCCGGCCTTTCGCTTGGCTCAAGGCCGGGCGTTCTTCTCGCCGCGCTGCTCCCGGACCAGTTCCACCACCTCCCGGATGGGGGCGGTGACGGCCGAGAGCGTCCGGAACTCGACCTCCGGCTCGGCCAGCGTGCCCGTGACCAGGACCACGACGACCTGCTTCCGGAGCCCCTCCATCAGTTCCGCGAGGGCCGGCAGCAGCGGGTCCGCGTCCTTCTTGCCGGTCATGAAGGTCAGGTGCAGCCGGCCGTCGCGTTCCATGACGCCGGCGCCGTACAGGTTCAGGGCCCGGCCTTCCAGGCGGATGTCGCCGAGGATGAGTTGGCCCTGGCGCAGGAAGTACAGCACGCGGGCCTTCTGGAACGCCGTCCGCTCGCTGGAGGCCAGGCGGAAGACGTTGATGAGGCGGACCAGGAGCGGGACCTCGTAGAGTTCGGCGTCGGTGACGCGCAAGACCCCGGAGGCCTCCATGTCCCCGCCGGCGGCCCGCAGGCCCAGCGTGCCGCGAAGCCGGCCCCCGTGGATGTTGTGCTCCAGTCGGAACCCGTCTCGCAGGATCCGCTCGAAATCGACGCCCGTGACGGCCAGGTCCAGGGCGTAACTGCCGCCCGGCTTCAGGCCGACGGCCGCCGACCCTTCCATCCGGCCGCCGTAGAACTCACCCTCGATGTCGCGGATGGCGACGGCGTCGGCCCCGCCGGTCTTGCGGAGGCGGAGACGGGTATTGCGGAAGTCCTTCTCGGCCACCTGGCCCTGCTGGATGTGCATGTCGCCCTGGAGGGCCATCTCGCCGGCGGTCCATCGGCCCATGACCTCGGCCGTCCCGACCACGCCCGTGACGGCGACGCCGGGGTCGGCGCCGACCTCGTCCAGCACCGCCGTCCCGTACCACTCGGCCCGGCCGGCGCCGTCCTCGTTGCGGCGGTAATGGAGCCGCTCCAGGTCCAGGTCGAGCCGGCCGGTGGGCTTCAGGACGGCAAAGGCCTTCTTCAGGGGGTCCGGCAGGGCCCGGCGCAGGGGTCCCTCGAAGCGCAGGCCGTCGGCCCGGATGGCGAGGTCCAGCCGCGGGCCGCCCGCCTCGTAGCCGATGCGTCCCCCCAGGACGAACGTGGTCAGCCCCGTCCGGGCGTGGAGGTCGTGCAGCCGGACCTCGCTGCCGGCGAACTCCAGTTGCCCCTCCACGTGCTCCAGCGGGTAGGGGAACATGTCGAGGGCGGCCCGGGCGTCGTGCATCGTGACCCAGACGTGGTGGTCCACCGTCTCGTCCGGGCCGAACGCCTTCCTGAGGTGGGCGCGGAGGTCGACGCGTCCGCGCGGCGAGAGGTGGCTCCAGGCCGACCGGACCTCCGGCCCCAGCGCCCCGCGGAGCGATTCGCCGAGCACCACGTCCTTCCCGGTGAGCATCAGGTCCATGGCGTAGTCCTGGGGCCGCTGCTCGATCCAGCCCGCCGCCTCGATGCGGGCGCCGCTGTTGAACCCGGTGAGCGACTCGATGCGGCAGGCGTCGCGGGTAAGGCGGACCTCGCCGGTGACCTCCTCGGCCAGGAAGGGGAACGGCTCGTAAATCATGCGTGCCCCCTTGAGGTGGATGGCCAGGTCGTACTCGAGCCGCCCGTCCGTGTCGGGCCCCCGGGTCAGGGTGCCCTCGAAGTCCGTCAGCCCCGAGAGGTGGAACTTTTCCAGGGTCCGCCGCTGCCGATCGGGCAGGGCCTGCTTGAGGTCCTCGTCCAGGGCCACGTCGGCGCCCGTGATGCGGAGGGTCAGGCTCGAGGGCTGTCCGGGCGGCCCCACGAATTCGCCCGCCAGGGTGAGGCGCGCCTCGCCGTGACGGCCCCGGAGGTTGCGGATCTCGGTCCCTTCCGGGGCGATGACGATCTCGCCCGTGGCGTCTCGCACCGGGTACGGAAACTTCTCGTAGGTGAAGGCGGCGTCGCGCAGCGCCAGGCGGACCCTCACCTGTGGCCTGGTCCCCTCTTCGCCGGGCTTCGCCCCGGCGGGTCCGGGCTTCGCCCTAGCAGGGCCGGGGCGGTAGATGTCCACCTCCACGTCCGCCGTGCCGCTCGGGGCGAACAGGTCGTAGGCGGGGCGGTGACGCTCGGAGAGGGCGGCCCTCAGGTCCTCGTCCAGCCGCACGCCCGTCCCGCGAACCCGGACGCGGGCCTCGACGCCGGAACCGGTGCGTGTGGCCCAGCCCTCCAGCCGCACCTTTGCCCCGCCGTGCCGGCCGACGAGGTCCTTGACCGTGTACCCCTCGGGCGAGAAGTGGACGGCGCCCCGCAGCCCCTCCAACCGGTACGGGAACAGGTGGAAGGTCATGGCCATGTCGCGGCAGGTGAGGTCGCCGGAGACCTTGAGAGGGGCGTCCGGCGCCTCGTTGCGCCGGATGGAGAGGTCCAGGTCGGCCGGGCCTTCCGGCTTGTACGCCTGGTACAGGCGGTCCACGTACGGCGCCAGGCCGACCAGCAGGGGCCGGCTCTTGGCCGCGTCCACGTCTTCGGCCGAGACCTCCAGCGCCAGGGCCAGACGCTCCTGGTCGAAGCCCGACACCGTGCCGTCGAGCGTAATCGGCCATCCGTTCATCAGGCCCTGGACGCCCTCCAGGACGAGGCGCGACGGCTGGAAGATGCACCGGCCGGTCAGGTTCTCGAACCGGTGCGTCAGGTCGCCGTACGGATAGGCGAACGAGACGCCGGTCAACTCGGCGGCCAGGCGGAAGCCCTTCTGCTCGTCGAAGAGGAGTTTGGCGTTAATCGTGCCGCTCGGATCGAAGCGGCGCCAGGCCGCCTGGATCTCGCCGGGCAGGCTGTTGTAGAGCCGCTCGGTCAGCGCCACGTTGGAGGCGTGCCCCTCGAAGCGCAAGGCGCCCGTCTGCGCATCCAGCATGCCGGAGGCCACCGCCAGGTGGACTTCCCGGCTCCGCAGGTCCGTCTGGAAGCGGAAGGTGTGCCGGTCGGCCTCGCCGGGCCCTGCCCCCACGGAGCCGGGCAGCAGCAGCCCCGAGACCGCCATCCGGTGCCGGTACACCGCCTCGCCGCCGATCTTGCGGACGAGGCGGAGCGTGCCTTCCTCCAGCGCCACCACGGGGCGGATGCGCGGGGCCTCGGCCTTCGGCGGCCGCGAACGGATCAGCGCCTGAAAGTTCCACGTCTCCTCGTTCCACAGCACCAGGGTGATGTGCGGCTCGTGGACCACGATCTCGGTCACCTCCGGCGAAAGAAGCAGCACCGAGACCGGGTCCACCTTCAACGTCACCTGGCCAGCCGTCAGGATCGGTTCCCGGAACGGACGAGGCGCCGAGACCGACAGGTTCTCCAGCACCAGGCCGTGGCCGAGGCTGAAACTGGCCCGCCCGAGGCTGACGTGCGTGCCGAGCAGGTTCTCCAGGTACGTTTCGGCGAACTGTTCGACCCGCTCGTCGGAGGTCAGGTAGTACCAGAAGATCGCCGACGCCGCCAGCAGCAGCGCCAGCCCCGCCAGGAGGATCCGGCGCCGCCGGGCCCGCCGCGCACGGGCCGCACGCTGCCGCTCGTCCACCGGGTGCGCCCAATGGGCGGGACGGTTCCGCCGGGCGGCGGGCTGGTGCGAATCGTTTGCCATGACGGCTCCAGGCTGGTGGCCGGCCGACGCCGGCCGCTATGCTTCTTCGCGCGCCCCGTCGTCCGTTCCGCGGCGTCCAAGCAGCGTCGCCAGTCCCGACCCGCCGAGGGCGGCCAGCGGGGGCATCACCGCCGCCCGGTCCCCCGCCCACTCCGCCAGGACCAGGTGGGCGGCCGTCGCCGCCGCCGGCGCCAGGAGCAGCCACCACGTCTCGCCGCGACGCCGGAGCAGCGCCACGCCCGCCGCGGCGAGCAGGCACGTCGGCAGGAGGCTGGTGTAGCCGGCCGCCGGGCCGGGCGGGCCGGCCTCCAATCCCTCGGGCGGCGCCGGCGACCAGAACCGACCCGCCCGGTGGATCGCGCGGCCGAACCAGCGACCGGGGGCAGACGCGATCCGTCCCGCCGCCTCCTTCACATCAAACACACCCTCGCCGGTCTCGTCAAGGCCATCCGGCGGTGCGGCCGTCTCGGCACCCGGCTCGGCTTCGGCAGGGCGAAGGCCCGCTGCGCCGGGGCGTAACCCGGTCCCCGCCCACAGCCGCCGGCCCACGTCGGTCGAGAGGACCGGCACGCCGAGGCGGTCGGCATTGCGCACGAGCCAGGGCGCAAGCGCCGCCGCGACGACGGCCGCGCCGACGGCCCATCCGGCCAGCAGCCGGCGTCGGTGCCGGCTTACCGCCGCCGCCGCCAGGGCCACCGGCGCCAGGGCGAGCGTCCAGACCTGGAGGTAGGCGGCGGCCGCCAGGGCCAACCCGCCGAGAGCGGCCCACGGCCAGGCCCGCCGACCCGCCCGGACTGCCGACACCTGCGCCACGCCTCCCGCCGCGCAGGCCGTCAGCGCCAGCCCCGTCAGCGTGACCGGCGTGAAGAGGGCGGCCAGGATCACCTGGTACGGGTCGAATGCCAGCAGCGCCGCCGCCGCCACCGCCGCCCAGCGACCGGCCAGCCGGTACGCCATCCAGGCCGCCAGCGCCATCGTCGCCGTCCCGGCGAGGGCCTGGACAACGAGCGTCGCCGGCGTGGGCGCCCCGGTCACCGTCTTGGCGGCCGAGATTAGCAGCGGATACGCCGGCATCCGGCGGGCGGCGTAGGTTCGGCCGGTGGCGGCGTCGTCCGGCCTCTCGGTCAGGACGAAGCCTTTGCCCTCGGCCAGCGAGCGGGCCAGGTGCAGGTAGGGAGCGGCGTGCGGCAGGCGGGCGGCCTGGGCGGGACTCATCATCAGCCCGGGCGCCAGGCGGGCCAACAGACCAAGCGACGCCAGCGCCACCACCAGCAGCCGGGCCGGCCGGACGCCGCGTTGCTCGACGGGGACCATGCGCCGCTTCGCTCTCCAGCAGATACGCCATCCTATCGCCCGCCCGGGGCGGAATCAAGGTGGACGAGGCCAATCCCTGCCAGCCGCGACCGTGAGAGCGGCGCGACGGGTCCGGAGACCCGCCGCGCACGAGATAGCCTCGTAGTGGTAGGCGCTGCAGGGCCCCCTCACGTCGCCCCGACTCCGCCCGGGCGTAGCCCGGCTTCGCCGAGGCGAAGCCCGGCCATCTCGGCGGCCCAGTAGGTGATGACCAGGTCCGCGCCCGCCCGGCGGAGGCTGAGGAGGATCTCGCGGATGACGGCCTCGCGCTCGATCCAGCCCCGCTCGGCCGCCGCTTCGACCATCGCGTACTCGCCGCTCACGGTGTACGCCGCCACCGGGACGCCGAACGTCTCCTTGACGCGGCGGATGATGTCGCCGTAGGCGAGGGCCGGCTTGACGATCACGAGGTCCCCCCCCTCGTCCAGGTCCTCGGCGGCCTCCCGCAGGGCCTCGTCCGTGTTGGCCGGGTCCATCTGGTATCCCCGGCGGTCGCCGAAGGCGGGCGGACTCTCCGCCGCCTCCCGGAAGGGACCATAAAAGTGCGACGCGTACTTGACGGCATAAGAGAAGATCGGCACGTGGGCCAGGTCGTCGGCGTCGAGGGCCTCCCGGATGGCGCCCACCCGGCCGTCCATCATGTCCGAGGGGGCGACGGCGTCGGCCCCGGCCCGGGCGCAGGAGACGGCGGCGGCGGCCAGGCGGGGCAGGGTGGCGTCGTTATCGACGGTCGGCCGGCCGGCCACCTCGCCAAGCACGCCGCAGTGCCCGTGGTCGGTGTACTCGCAGAGGCAGATGTCGGCGATGACCGCGAGGTGCGGCGCGGCCTCCTTGATGGCGCCGATGGCCCGCTGGACCACGCCGTCCGGGGCCGACGCCTGCGTGCCTTGGGCGTCCTTCTCGGCCGGGATGCCGAAGAGCAGGATGGCCGGGACGCCGGCCTCGGCCACGCGGTGGGCCTCCTCGGCGATGCCCTCCGGCGGGAACTGCTGCTGGCCCGGCATCGACGCGATGGGGGCCGGCTCGGCGAGCGTCTCCTTGACGAACAGCGGCTGGATGAGCCGCCGCGGCGAGAGGTCCGTCTCCGCCACCATCCGCCGCAGCACCGGATGGTCGCGAAGCCGCCGGGCGCGGGTCTCGGGGAAGGTCATCGGTTGGCTCCTTCGCTTCTGTTGCGCGGCGGGTCTCCGTACCCGCTGCGCAGGTGCGAGCGCGGCGGGTACGGAGACCCGCCGCGCTCACGCCGCTTACGGCTCCAGCGTCTTCGGCACGTACTGGACCATGCGGCCCAGATAGCCGCCCACGTGCCCGCCGCCCTTCATGCGGGCGTGCTTCATGGCGGCAAGGACGGGGCGGGCGGCCTCGCCCATGCGGTGGAGGACGTTCATCGCCCGCAGCCGGATGAACGGGGTCTCGTGCGCGAGCGCCTTCCTGAGCACCGGCAGGGCCTGGTCGGTGCGGCCGAGGTTCGCCAGCGCCTCGGCGGCGGCGACGCGGACGTTCGGCGCCTCGTCCCGGCTCGCCCGGCGGATCGCCGCCTCGGCGGGCGCGGCACGTTTGCCGAGGGCCACCAGGCCCACCGCCCCCCACCATCGGACGGCCGGGTCGCCGTCGCCGAGCAGGCCGACGAGCCGATCCACGTTCGCCGGGTCCATGGCATTCGCGAGACCGGCGGCCTCCTGGAGACGGGCGACGGGGTTCTTCCCGGCATCGAGCCGCACCTCCCACGGCGTGGCGCCCTCGGCGCGGCGGTGGCGTTCGTATTCGGGCAGGAGGCCCAGGTCGCCGGTCTCCCGCATCCACCGGGTACAGGCTTCGCGGAGGCGCTCGAGCGCGGCCTTGTGCTGCGGGTCGCCGGCCAGGTTGTGGACCTCGTGCGGGTCGGCCTGGATGTCGTAGAGTTCCTCAGGCGGCTTCGCGGGCCGGAAGTAGCGCGCCGGCGGGCCGTCGAGCCGGCCCTCCTCGGCAAGGCGCCGCCAGGCCTGCATCGTCGGCATCTGCTCGGTGTAACTGACATACTGCGACCACGAGAGGTGCGGCATGAAGTTGCGGAGGTAATGGTACCGGCCGTCCGAGACGGACCGGACGGTGTCGTAGCGCTCGGCCATGCGGTCTCGGTGGCTGTAGACGAGCGTCCGCGGCGGCCCGGCCGCACCTCCCAGGAAGGCGGTCCCCTGCATGTGCTCCGGGATTGGCACGCCCGCCAGGCTGAGGACCGTCGGGGCGAAGTCCACGAAACTGACGAGCCGGTCGGACGGCTTGCCCGGCGCCACCGGGGCCCAGTCGCGGTATTTCTCCGGGAAGTAAACGATGAGGGGCACGTGCAGGCCGTCGCGCCAGATCCACTTCTTGACGCCCGGCATGCCGGCCCCGTGGTCGGAGAAGAAGAAGACGATCGTGTCGTCGGCGAGGCCGGCCTCCTCCAGTTCTTTCAGGCGGTCGGCCACCTCGTAATCCAGGGCCGTGATGAGGTCGTGGTACCGTGCCCAGTCGCGTCGGACGGTCGGCACGTCGGGATGGTACGGCGGAACGGGCGCCTCGGCCGGGTCGTGCCGCTGCTCGGTCGTCAGGCGGGCCGTGGCGCGCTCGAACGATTTGTCCGGCTGGCGGATGCGGCTCTCGTGCGTCAGCGTGTAGTTGAAGACCGCGAAGAACGGCTGGCCGGGCTTGCGGTTCTTATAGTGGGCCTTGTGACTGCATGCGTCCCAGGCCGCTTTGGGGGTGGGGAAGTTGTAGTCGGTCTTCGCGTTGTTGGCGCAATAGTAGCCGGCGCGGCGGAGGTAGTCGGGGAAGCATTTGATAGGCTCGGGCAGGCGCGTGCGGCATCGCATGTCGTGGCTGCCGAGCGAGGTCGGATACACGCCCGTAATCAGGCACGAGCGGTTTGGCGCGCAGACGCCCGTCACGCCGTAGGCCTGCGTGAAGCGGACGCCGCGGGCGGCCAGAGCGTCAAGCGTGGGCGTGCGAGCGTAGGCGTCGCCGTAGCAGCCGAGGTTGGCGCTGATGTCTTCACAGGTGATCCAGAGAATGTTGGGGCGGTCGGGCCCGGTCTCCTCGTCGGCTCGGGCCGGCGCGGTCGGGGCGAAGGATCCCCCGACCGCCGCCATCGCGGCGCCGGAGACGGCGGCCTGGAGGAAACGGCGGCGGGTCGGGCGGGACGCGGGCTCCGGCGCGTGGGGCATTACTTCTGCTCCATGTCGGCGTTCGAGACGGCGCGATCGCGGCTCACATCGGGAGCGGGTCCCGATTATCGCCCGCGGGGCGGCCGTCGGCAAGGATCCGGCTCGCGGGCGGGGCACCGCCCATGACCGCCGGATACCCCCTGGCCACGGGACCGGCGCTAGGGTATCATAAGAGGGCACTACGGTCGGGGCAACATGAAAGGAGTCCATACGATGGCACGCATCTCGCGACGTGACTTTTTGGCAGGGATGGCGGCCGCAGGCGCCGCCGCCGTGGGCGGACGCATAGCCGCGGCCGGCGGGGCGCCGGCCCCAGCGGTCCGCGGGTCGGACCTCGTGACCCTCGGCAAGACGGAGGCCCGGCCGACGGTCCTTGGCGTCGGGACGGGGACGCGCGGACGGGAGCAGCGCGAGATGGGCTCCGACGCCTTCACCCGCCTGGTCCGCCACGCCCTGGACCGCGGCGTCCGGTACATCGACACCGCCGACTTGTACATGATGCACCCGTTCGTCCGGCTGGCGACGAAGAGCGTGAAACGCGACGAGTACTTCATCCAGACGAAGACCCTGGCCAAACATCCGGTGGTCGCCCGGGCCGACATCGAGCGCTTCCGCCGCGAACTGCGGACCGACTACCTCGACTCCGTCCTGATGCACCGCATGCAGAAGCCCGACTGGCCCGAGACGATGCGCCCCGTGCTGGACGTCCTGCTCGAAGAGAAAGAGAAAGGCCGCATCCGGGCCGTCGGCGTTTCCTGCCACGGCTGGGACGCTCTGGCCGAGTCGGTCGACTGCCCGGACCTGGACGTGCACCTGGTGCGCATCAACCCGTTCGGCAAGAAGATGGACGGCAAGCCGGAGGACGTGGCCGGCCAGATGAAGAAGATGCACGCCAAGGGCCGCGGCGTCATCGGCATGAAGGTGTATGGCGAAACGGGCCTCGATTCGCGCCAGAAGCGGCGCCAGTCGCTCGCCTACGTGCTCGGCCTGGGATGCGTGGACTGCTTCACAATCGGCTTCACGGAGCCGGACCAGATTGACGAGACGCTCGACCTCATCGAGGAGGCGTCGAAGCAAGTGCGGACGGGCCGCGCCCCTGCCGCCGCGCCCTTCGCGGCGTAACAAGGATGGTTCCATGCTCGCCCGAAGCGGCAAACGCCGGTCCTCCGCCTCCGGGAACGAGCCGCAGGCCGAGGCCGACGCCGCGCTACAGGACCGCGCCCGGGAGATCGCCCGTCGGCTCATCGCCGAGTACCCGGACGCCCGCTGCCGCCTCCACTTTTCCTCGCCGTACGAACTCCTGGTGGCCGCCATCCTCGCCGCCCAGTGCACCGACGACAAGGTCAACGAGGTGACGCCGGCCCTGTTCCGGGAGGCCCCCACGCCGGGCGACCTCGCCGGGATGCACTGGCGTCGGCTGGAGTCGCTCATCCGGCCGACCGGCTTCTACCGCAACAAGCGGAAGAGCCTGCGGAAGATGGCCAGCGCCCTGGTCAGGGACCACGGCGGCCGGGTGCCCCGCGACCTCGACGCCCTGACCGCCCTGCCGGGCGTCGCCCGCAAGACCGCCAACGTGGTGCGGGCGGCGGCGTTCGGCGAGCCGGCCATCGTCACCGACACGCACGTCATCCGCCTGAGCCGGCGGATGGGCCTGACGGAGAACAAGCGGCCGGAGAAGATCGAACGCGACCTGATGGCCTTACTGCCGGAGCGGCAGTGGTCCGACGTCAGCCACGCCATGCTCTTCCACGGCCGGGCGGTGTGCACCGCGAAGAAGCCCGCCTGCGACCGGTGCCCCGTCAGCGACCTGTGCCCGTCGGCGTTCGCCTTTCCGCATTTCGAGCAGGGCGGCGGGTGAGGGTCCAGGGTGGAGCGCGGCGGGTCTCCGTACCCGCCGCGCTTTCCCGCCTGTTGAGCCGGTGACGGCACGTCGCCGGCCGTTGCCGGGTGGGCGCCAAGGCGCGTCGACCTGTGGTCGACGGCTCGACGTTTCGCGCTCCGCAGCCGGATTAACGTGGCTTCGGTTCTCAGCCGGCTCGCTGTTGACAATCGGCCCGGCATCAATATAATGCAAGGAATGAGGGATCAAGGGATTGAGGGAACAAGGCACCGCGGCAGATAGGCTTTTTTGACGTTCTGCTTTCCTCGAGCCCTCGCGCTCTCAATCCCATGATCCCTTTCCGTACAAACCGGTGGGGGCATAGCTCAGTTGGGAGAGCGCGTGCATGGCATGCACGAGGTCCGGGGTTCGAATCCCCGTGCCTCCACCAGTTGCTTATGTAGGTTTGTGAAACTGTCTGAAATCCCTTGCAATGCCGCCTTTTCGCCTTCCCCTTTGTGCCCGTTGCGCGCCATTTCCGGCATTTCGCGTTCTTGCTGCGTCGCTTTTTGCGCCGCGCCCTGCGCGCGTTCGTAGTCGGCTTCGGTCACGGACAGGTAGTGCTTGCGGGCGATCTCCGGTGAATGCCCGAGCCACGCGGCCGCCACGTGCGCCGGAAACTTCTCCACGAGTTCCGTTGCCCGCGTCGCCCGCAGGTTGACAAACAGTTTCGGCCACGGCGCGACGCCGGCTTGCTGAAGCGCGTCCATCATCCGAATCCGGTATTGTTGATTGACGCTCGCGCGAAACTGGGGACAGCAGTACACGGCCCCCGGCTCGGCCGCTTCAAACGCCTCGCGGAACGGCTCGGCCAGTTCCGGGAAGATCGGCACCGCGCGCGTTGCTTTGCCCGCGTGCCGGGCCGTCTTGCGGGAATGCACGGTGAAGCGGCCCCGGTCCCACGCCACGTCGGACCATTTCAGGGCGGTCACTTCGGACGGCACGCGCAGGCCGCCCCACCGGGCCAGGGCGAAGGCGAGTCGCCACGCCGGGCCGGGCAGGGCCGCCATTACGGCCCGCGCGGTTTCGGCGCTCACGTGGTGGAATCGCGGCTCCGCATACTCGCCGGCCGGCACGTCATCGAAGGGGCTGGCCCGGAGCAGGTTCCGCCGGACGGCCGCCGTGAAAAACTGGCGGGTGATGCCGATTCGCCGGCGCGCCGTCCCCTCCGAAAGCGGCGGGTCCCGCCCGGTGCGAAGCCACACGGCAAAATCCTCGGCGTCGCCGGGGCCGATGGCGTCGAGCGGGCGGTCCTCTCCCTCGGCTGCATCCTGATCTGCTGGAACACCTTGAGCGGACCGTGAAGTCATTTTGTTAGGACTAATACTACAACTGGCCTTTCGCAGGTTTCAGGCGGCTTGGGTAGCGGTGGAGAAGAGTTGTGCGAGGCGTTCGGCCATTTCGCGTGAGCCCCTGCGTCGGGGGGCACAGGCAAAAATCGTCTGCCGGAT
>Ga0180434_10007103_pt1 | contig 12663 bp, 16 predicted proteins | sample SS_ome_7_FD_132453 | JGI IMG/M metagenome (GOLD analysis project Ga0180434, IMG submission 132453) | Hypersaline lake sediment archaeal communities from the Salton Sea, California, USA - SS_1_D_2 metaG | ecosystem: Environmental > Aquatic > Non-marine Saline and Alkaline > Hypersaline >... | reverse complement strand
ACATCAAAGATAGATGTATCAGCTCAGCCGGTTTTTATCGGGGTAGGTAACCTGACTTATGATGCATGGGATAAATGCTGGTGTGGAGGGAACGAAACTCTAGAAGGTATGAAAAGGCCCGCAGATATTGAGTTATTTGCAAATGTGATAGCCTTAAATGAGAAGGAGCCAGTAATCAGGATTGGTTCTGTACCCAATGCAAAGAATGGTGTAGAGTTTATGATGTTCCAAACATCTCACGTATCAAACTCAAATATGTTTGCCCCTTCATATGGAGTGAAGTGGACTACACCCACAGGCGAGAGGGTCGTATTTACAGGGGATACGCAGAATAATCCAGTTCAGCTCAAGACAGCTCACTTTAGTTCAGCGGACATTATATTCCATGATACTCAGACGACAATGGTAAATGGGAAGCCATTCAAGTCCGGTGTTCATGCCCATATTTTGGAACTTGTAGAGACCTATAAAGATCAGCCACAAATTCTCGAGAAGATTAATTGTTACCATTATGACGATGATGCCTTCTCAAAGCACGACCCAGAGAAGTATGGAATGCAACCTTTTGTGATTCCATATTTTAAGACCCAAAAGGGCTATAAGCCAACTGATGATGAGAAGAAATCCAGAATACCTTTTGGGGAGGGTAATAAATGGGTATTTGAAGTATCAAGAGAGACTAGAGCTAAAATGTTAACAAGACAAGAAGTGGAATTAGGCCAGGTGGCAAAGGAAATAAGTGATGGACTTGTTGAAGAGGTTGAGCCGAAAGTTAGAGACAAGACAGATACAGTAGTGAAGGTCAGAAAAAAGAAATAATAACAAGTCGAAATATATTATAATAGCACCTGCGTATTGCAGGTGCTATTTATGTCTGATGTGTGCGGAAAATATGTAATTTACTGCTGTCGATGTTGACGATAGAACAGTATGTGGTATCAGGGGATTGGATGCCGAAGAAGAAGAAAAAGACTAAAAAGAAGAGTTCGGATACGGATAAATTATATCGAACTGAATTAAAGTTAGTGAATATTACTAAAAAAGTGACAGAGATTGTGAATATAAGATATAATCAAAAAGAGAAAAGATGGTATTTAGACGAAAATCCTGTTTCTGAAGAAGATTTGGAAAGGGTCAGAGATTTCCTAAATAAAGCTTATGCTCTTGGTTGGTTGAATAAATCAGAAGACGTATAATACTAGTGCATGGGAATAATACTTCTGTGACTGGTATTTTAGTGTATGAACGATATCCCGACATATAAATGGCTTCTTAACAAAAAGACTCGAGATTGGAGTCGCAAGTACCAGTTATTGGTAAAGTTTACTGTTGCTGAGATTGGAATGGAGAAGCCTACTGAGAAAGCTTTTAGAAGAAAAGTCGAAGGGACGAAGAAGAAACTATCCAGAATCGAACTATGGAATCTTGGTTACAGCTTAAATTTTAAATTGATGAATGAGCTTAAAAGAGCGAAGATATTAAGGAAAAATATAGATAACCTAGAAGAACGAGATGCCGCAGTTAGGCGAAGTCGACAGAGAAGTCGTCGTGCAATTCAATTAGCCCGAAAGAAAATCAGGAAAAAGACTGATGGCACTCACGAAAGAGATCTTACTTAGCAAATTCTCGGAAGAATCAACTTACAATACGCTAAGAGTCTTAGATGGAGCTTCAGTAGCAGCTTACATCATTAGAACAGGCTTGATAGACTCACAGCATGGTGTAGCAGTAGTGGACCCATCCAAAGACAGATCCGAAAGGGTAGTCTTTTTGCATGTGCCGGGGGAAGAGGATCCTGAAATTAATGATATTTCAGAAGAAATTGAGGCACTTATTGAGGCTATGTGATGGAGAAAATTGCAATAATTCGAAAAACACCAAATAAGAACGAGTGGTGTGTGAAGTCTAGAAAAGGTAAGAACTTGGGGTGTTACGAATCTAAAAAGAAAGCAAAAAAGAGACTTCAACAGGTAGAATACTTTAAAAGACAGGCATCTGTTGAAAGGTATAGTAATTTATCTCTTGAGCAGATTGAAGGATAGACATGAGAACTAGTTATACCACTCAAGGGTCTAGAGGTCTTAGGCACATTGTTAATGAACTTCAGCAAGCGGTAGTAGTTGAAGAGGTGGCCGGGGAGACGGATCAATTTACCGAACTCCTAGATACTCCTGATAATTATACTGGTGCGGCTGGAAAATTAGTAGCAGTAAATCAAACTGAAAATGGGTTAATATTTCAGAATGACAAGAGCTCAGGAATTCCAGTAGTAACCATAAACTTTGATGACTTCGTTCTAGATTTCGCTGGTGAAGTAGCGAATTTTAATACGAAGGTAGCAGACATTGCTACAGCAGGGTCCAAATCTATCCTCATTCGTTTAGAAAGAGAGACAACGGGGTCATTTCTCTCTTGGTTTAATGCAGTCGAGGGTGATGAAGACTTTGATCTAAGCCAGTTTGAAGAGGTATATTTTAAAAGTAGGGATCAACTTCGATTAGGAATTCTTGATGCTAATTTCAAGTTTTCTGAAAAGCTGAGGATTTTAAATATTGACCGAGTATATCTTGGTGCTTTTGAGATCCTTCCTGTTGATGAGGTTGGAACTACAACCAGCTTTAGTAATTTCTTAACAGTTAAATTGATTGGTGGGGCAATTTCCTCAACTGGTGCTCCAGGACCAAATGCAAGGCCCGTAGAATTTCGAAATTTCTATACCAAATCATCTTGTGTGGATGGTCTCTTTTCATTTTTGAATTACCCATTTAGAAGTCAGGCTGGTGTTGGAAATTCTGAGATATTCTGTGATAGTTTGACTGGTGCATTTACTGGTGTTGGAGAAGCAGCGTTTGATTTATTACCATCAATCACATATTCCATAATAATGGATAGGCCATATTCACAGGGATCTGCAACCAAGCCATACTTTACGACAGCAACTTCAAACACGGTCACGATTAAAGTTCTCTATGTAAATCGTCAAACATATACGAGTGGAGGTCTCAGGCCGAGCGCTCATTTCTTCGTTGACGGAAAAGATGCTATACAGTTTGATATTGAGAATGCGGTCTATCAGAATACCACTGATGTTAGAAACATTAAGTGGGGTGCACAGTTATCTAGTATGTTCCCTGTAGACACAGGTAATATGCCAATAGCCATTTACGAAAATCTAACGCTACAGAATTTTCATTATGAGCCAACTGACTGGAGTTCTTTCAATCAGTCAATTATTGCAAATATAACGAAGAGATTGGTATTGCATAATGTCCACTTCAATAAAGATACCGATGTTTTCCCATTTTTCTCTTTGATTAGTGATTGTACGGTACAGGTAACAGATTGTTTCTTTAATGGAACTTCGCCATTGGAGCTTATCGAAGAGAACGCTGGAACCAATCCAACGGTAGATGTAATTGTGTCATCCAGTATCCTAGGATTATCAGGATCAGGATGGCAGTGGTTGAAGGGTGTTGGGACTACAGCAAACGGAAATGTTGCAATAAATAAAAAGGGTGGTGTTGTCCTAGGTGGATTACCTTGCACGATCTATATTCATAAGGATGGTATAGATGACCCGAGTGCTGGTGCAGCGGACAATCCAGCGAAGACTTTAACATACGCGCTCAATAATTTGAAGCACCCCACGAACCACACAGTCTTTTGGATTTGTGGTGAAGTAACAGAACCGGCTGCTTTAGACATTTCTGCTTTTGACAACTTCACTATCAAAGGTGATTGCATAACGACTTCCAAACTCATAGTAACAGGGACTTTAGGATTGGAATATCACCCAACAAGTCCTAAGTCAGACGTAGTAATTCAAGACTTAACTATTGACAACCAGGATGATGACTCCAATTCTACGACTTTCCATATGGAGTTAGAAGCAGATGTTACAAATTTCCATATTCGAGATTGTCGATTTGTGGGAAGAGCACATATAGTTCAGGTTAAGACGTTCAATGATATACCAGCATTTTTCTTTAACCAGAGCTCTTTTTATAATATTGAAATTGAGTGGGGCTTGATCCCGACTTCGCCAGGGTCAACTACACGTGGGTGGCATTGGAGATATGCAAGTCATAAGCAATCAGTAACTGGCTTGAAGTTCAAGAATTTAGGGTATCCATCATCAGGAACCTCTTTCACAGGTTTTATCCAAGGAGTTACTGCTCCAGCTTCCGCTAAAATGACCCTTGTCAACCTCGAGATGGTCACAACATGCTATGGAGATGGCCCTCTCACTGCTATAGATGGTGGTGGTGGAGATGATAATTCTATAACAGATTCATTTATATGTATTGATATTCCGCAGAATTCCATTGTGAATGTAATAAGTGGTGTGGGACAAATTCGGGCAGAGAGAGTTACTTGTAGAATTCGACGAGACCTAAATAACACTTATTCTACAATTGCTTGTACACTTCTTGCAAAAGGATCTACGGATGTTCATGGAGAGGTTGAAGCGAATATTACAACTAGTATGACGTATACTGCAGATAATCTTGCAGCTGTGGTTCTAAAGGATAGCACACCTTATGGAAAAATACATGGTACATTAAGATTCAGTGTACCAGCAGGAGAGACTTTTGCTCATACTTATGGAGCCACATCTAGAGTGGCTGCTGTAGTACAGGGAAATGCTGGAGGTAAGGGCTCTGCATTAAATATCACTGCAGAAGTGATAAATATGGGAGAAGGAGATATAAATAATGTCTCTGCTGCACTCCTTCGAATAGGGGTAAATGCTACCGATAAATATATGGTCAATAATTTGGAGGCCGCATTAGTTAATACATCAACGGGAAGTATATTAAATGGTTGCACAGCCTTAATGCTAGAAGCTAATGCAGCTCCTGATAGTGGTGTTGTTGGTATCGCATCCGCTTCGCTTGTTTTCACAGATTACAATTCACCAGCAGGTACAATAACTAACGCAGTTGCTGCTATTGGAGCAGGGACACCAACTTTACATAGACCATCTGGAGAAGCTATTGCATACAAAGGTTTCGTCAATCCTTCTACTGGTGCGACTGTAGCTGTAGGGGCCAATGAGGGAATGGTTTAATTAGATAGGAACAGAAGATGCCTAAAATTGTTATAGATGTAACAAGATCTGGTGATAATCTGACGATTACTTTTGACGATGATTCAGTAGTTAACGCGACAATCTCTGTGGTAGGTCATCAGCCAGTTATCTCTGGATTAACTGCAGAGCAATTAGAAATTTTTGAAGCGTGGATGAACGAGTTTGGTCCACCACCACCAGCCTAAGAGGTGAAATATGAGAACTAGTTCAATTAATGTTGCATTACCCCCGAAAGCTATTGTCAATAGACAATTTGTTGACAATGAGGTTGACAGTGCAATTACTGCTCAGGATGAGTTCATTGAATTGATTGATACCCCAGCCACTTACACCGGTGAGGGTGGAAAAGCAGTAGTTGTGAAAGGCACAGAAGACGGTCTTGAGTTTGGGGCAGCAGGAGGTGGAGGATTCTTCACTGATGGCGTTGGTGCATATTCTGCGGTAGGTCAGGGGGCGCCGATACCACCAGGTGCCTACGGAACAAATGCTCTTGCCCAAGGGGGAGGATGTGCTGCTCAGGCGGACAATACATTCTCTCTTGGACAATATAATCTTTCGTTTGCAGCTAACTCATTTACCCATGGTTATTTTTGTAATGCTGATGGGACGGAGTCTTTCGCTGCTGGTAATAATTGTTTAGCCCTAGGAGACCAATCTTTCGCGTTAGGGATGTCTACTGGAGCCTATTCCCGTGCGTCTTTTGCACAGGGGTATCGTGCTATTGCCTCTGGAGTATCATCATTTGCACAAGGTTATCAAGCATATGCAAATGTGGATGTCACACTCGCAATTGGTCGGGCTGTAAATGCGGGTGGCTCTTGGTCACAAGTATTTGGTGAAAATGTTCAAGCAGATACTAATACATCTTTTGCTGCTGGTAGAGAAATACAGACGTCGGGAATAGGAGCTGTTGCTCATGGCTATCAGGTCTTCATGCAAGGTGATTGGTCGTTTGCAGCTGGTCAATCTATCTACACAAATGGGTACAGAATTTTCGCACATGGTGAACAGGTGCGAGCAGAAAGAGATGACCAGAAGGTATTTGGATCTAATAGACCACTTCAAGGTGCATCGCAGAGCAGTCATATAATTAAATGGTTACAGACAACTAATAACACTCCCCAGACGATACTGACTCTAGACCTCGAAGAAGACAAGACTTATAGTATAGTAATAAATATAGCAGCTAGAGACACAACAACAAATGGTAGATCAGCATCATTTGTATTAACACAGGCTTTAGCATACAGAGACCCAGGTGGGGCAGCGGTTCTTGTAAATGGGCCGGTGGCATTAACGAAGTTAGATTCCACAGGGACTTTAGCAATTTCTGCCAATCTTTCCGCCAGTGGAGATGATCTAATTTTACAGGTAACTGGTCAGACTGGTGAGACTTACGAATGGACTCTCGATTTTGCTTTTGTGGAATCTCAGGGATAGTTTGAAAACTATATTACTAAGCCACGTACATATCCTGTAGAGATACAGGATATGTTTTTGTGGAGATAATATATGAACGTCATAACTGGGCTCCCAAGAAGTGGCAGTACCCTTCTTTGTAATATTCTGAACCAGAACCCGAGTTTTTGGGCGACAAGTACTTCAATTTTGCCCCAGTTATGTAGTGTCCTCGTGAATAATTGGAGCAATTCTCTTGAATTTAAAGGAGAGTTGGCTACTGACAGGGACGAAGCAGAGAGTAGAATTCTTAGAGCAACTCGTGCTTTTTGTGATGCGTGGCATGAAAGAACAGATGGAAGGTCAATAGTTTTTGATAAATCTAGGGGGTGGTCTCACAATATTTTGATGTTACGAAAGATCTATCCGGAGAGCAAAGTAATTGTTCTTGTGCGGGATTTAAGAGATGTTTTTGCCTCTATTGAGAAACAACACAGGAAGAACGCGCTATTAGATGAGGCAAATGATCCTTCAGAAAAGACACTATATAAAAGAGCGGACATAATGTTTTCTCCACAAGGTATTATTGGTAGACCGATTGAGGGACTATCAGATATAATCCAAAGAAAATTAAAGACATGGGTTGTTCGCTATGAAGATTTGGTAAGGGACCCTGATAAGGTTACAAAGGGCATCTATAACTACCTTGAAATAGACTCTTATGAACATGATTTTGAAAATATAAAAAACACTGCAACAGATCCAGATGCTTTTTATCTATACAAGTTTCCTCACGAAGGAGAAGGTAAAATTAAGAAGTCTGAAGAAACGTGGAGGGATTATATTCCTGAGGATATTGAAAAGCTTATAAGAGAGCGTTTTGAGTTCTTCAATCGCGTTTTTAAGATAACTTAGAGTGGTAATTTCTAAGAAGAATAGGTGTTTTAAGCTTTTTTTCGGATTTTTCAGAGAAAAATCCGTTTTTGCATGTTGTTTTGATTAGAGACTTTAGACTCTAGAAGATTCTAAAAGAGTAAAATTCATAGAATAGGGCTATACTGAAGTAAATTTAAGAGAAATAATATCGATACTTTCAGGAATTGTTAATAGTTTTAGGTTTGGAGTTTATTTAAACGAGGAGAGACAATGGCAAAAACTACGGCAAAGAAACCTGTTCGGTATAATAGTCTTCATAACGAGCAGTTTAGAAAGACAAATGGAAATCTTCGTATAGAGCAGAGAATGCTAAATCCGGATGAACCACATGACAAGAAATTCGAGTATGATGTGGTACAGTATGCTCCCGGTAAAAAGACTGATGGAAAGGTCATTAAGACAGTTTCTCGCAGTTTTCAGAAGACAAAAGAACTTGCTCGTAAGTTCGCTAAAAAGAATGATCTTGCTTTTGATGTACGTAAAGACTATAAACTAGATCGAGGATATTCAAGGAGAAAGAAAAAGCGTGCAAGGGAACGTGAAGCTGTTGAAGTATAATTTGCGTTAAGATACAGTAATAAATTAAACACCCGACGAAAATAGTTGGGTGTTTTTATGTGCTTTGAAAAATATAGATGACTTAGAATTCAACTATATATGAAGTACTCAAAAACAATCCAAAAAGGAGATAGGGTCAAGGCTTATGACAAAAGGATCTAAGAAAGATTTTGATGTAAAAGCATGGGCTAAGAATACTGGGTGTAGTAAAGCCACGACGGCGAATTGTAGTAAAGAGATTTTGGAAGCGATTCATACTGTTTTAGAGATGAAGGCCAGGGGTGACTCTCATGTATCAATAATGCAACTACACACTATGTTGCAGGATAAGTTTGACTACCCATTTGGTAGAAATGCTTTGTACGAGTACATAAAGCGCTATGAGAAGGATTTGTGGAGGGAGATTAGTGGCCAAAAGTAACAAGAAGTTAAAGTTTGATATTGAGGATTGGGCCAAAGAAACTAAGGGAACGAGAGAAGCAGAGCCAGGTGAGATCAGAGTCTTAAAAGATGAAATTAAATCATTAACAAAAAGGTTATCGAAGAGACTTAGTGGTGAATCCTTAATAATTGACGCAGCTAGACAGGCTTATGAAGATCCACCAAATTTAGTAATACCAAAGAAGCCAAGAATAAGTAGGCGGAAAACCGGAGAGATAGAAATAGCCGCCTTACACGTTAGTGACACTCAAGTAGGAAAAGTAACAGATACCTATAATTCAACAGTAGCAGATGAGAGACTTCAGCTATTGGTTGATAAGGTTTGTCATATTACAGATATTAGAAGAACCGCCGCTAAGATAGAAGAAATAAGAGTTTACTTTGGTGGTGATATGGTTGAGGGAGAAGATATTTTTCCTCATCAAGCACACCAGATTGACCAAGGTGTATTTGAGCAAAGTGTAAAAACAGCACCTTCAGCACTAGCAAGAGCAATATTGAAACTATTAGCCCATTTTAGAAAAGTAAAAATTGTGGCCGTTCCTGGAAATCATGGGAGGAATGGTCCCAAATCGACTCGTAGTAATCCAAAGACAAATTGGGACAATGTTTGCTATGAGATTCTTAAGTTAATGCTTCTTGGACCAGAAGGAGCACCTAGAAGATTTCCAGAAGATCGTTTAGAGATTGAAATTTCTGATAGTTTTTGGGCTGTAGACCATATTTTCGACTGGGGAAATCTTTTGGTTCATGGTGACCAAATCACTGGTGGATTCGCTGGATTTCCTTGGTATGGAACAGCAAAGAAGGCTTGGGGATGGATTGACGCTATACCAACGCCGTGGGACTATCTTTGGTTTGGGCATTTCCACACATATGCGTCAGCAGTTTTAAATCACCGTACATTTTTGGCAAATGGAACTACTGAAAGTGATAACGACTATGCTCAGGCACAGTTAGCTGCAGCTGGGTTCCCTTGTCAAAGATTAACATTCTATACAGAAGAGATGGGGCTGATTAGTGATAATCAGGTGTTTTTGACAGCAGAGGGGGAAAGGCTACCACAAAAGCTTAGGGCGATGAAGTGGCTAGACCAGTAGAATGTTGCGGAAGAAAATATTAGTCATCCACAAAGACGAGGAAGTTGTCGACAAGATCTTTTTGCGTCTAGATAAAAACAAGTACGAAGTCATCCCATTCTTTGATGAACTTACGGCATTAAGTCATTATCGTACGAACTCAGAAGAAATAGACCTTGTTATTTTTGACGTGGAGTCTATTAAGATTCAATCTTCAGAATTATTGAGTAGGTTAAAGGACATAAAACCAGATGTGGTTGGAGTTCTTATATCTGATGTAGATGACAAGGACACTAGAAAAGTAGATACAAAAATAAAACAGGCTGAAACAAAAGTATTAACTAGAACAAGGAACATAAGAGCGAAGATAAGGAAACCTATAAAGACTGCGAAATTACAAAAGACAATTGAAGAACTACTAGATGTGTAAAGAAGAACCCGATCAAATAGAACTTATAAAAAGATCTCTCCCGGAAGAGCATAAATGTTTGATTACTTATTACCCTGAATGGAATAGCATTTATTACGATGGTAATTGGAAAGCAATAGAAAAAGTGAAACAAGAGATAATGAGAGGCTCAAGACAACCTAGAATATTGATACTATCAGTTTTATTAAACTTTTTGATGTTGATCTTTATCGCTTTTCTGATTTTATAATTTGAACCTTAGTTGCCGATAGACGAGAGATCTAGCGGATTTTTTATGTCCATTACGTAAAATTGTTGACTTATTGTTATCAAAAAGTTGTTTTTTAAAGAGGAAGAAATGGACGAGAATCTAAAAGGAATCCAAAACGTAGTGCTTAATATTGCTAGAGAATATGGGTTTAATAAAGAGGTAACTACAAAAACAATATTTGGTGTACGCAGTGGAGTTATGGAAAAGTTTTTAACAGAAAAGCTCTACAAATTTTTACTTATACGCAAAGATGAGGTAAGCCAGCAAAATGGTGTTTCAGAGCGTATGAAAGCTTTGAGGCTTCAAGACGAGGTGGAAAAGGTTTTATTTTGTAGTTCAAATGATGAGCTTTGCATAGTATACTACAGTGGAATATTGAGATTTTCGTCGATGACGGCAAGTATTAGGAACTGTATCAAAGATATTGACAGAGAGATAAGTTTTGATCTCTGGCTACACGATGTTGTAGTGTAAATTTTTATGGTTAGTCAGGAGGATTTGATGGCAGAAGTAACAAAAGCCAAGAAGGGTAAGGAAAAGGGTAAGACTGGTGGGAAGAGGTTCAATTGGAGAGAGCTGGAAAAGCTTCGCAAAGATAATGGATATATTAAGGTTGTGAGGCTTCGTTCAAAAGAAGGAAAAGGTTTTGAATACCACATTACCCCGATGAAAAAAGAGGGCAAGCAAGAAGAGACTGTTATTCAAACCACTTTTGATGGAGCTAAGAGAGTAGCCAGAGAATTAGCAACTAACTTGAAGCTCGCTTTTTCAGTGGAAAAGGACTACGAGCAAAAAGACTAGTTTCTGATAGAGACGTGTAAAAGAGGCGCTGAAGAGCGCCTCTTTTTATGTTTGCATAAAAAATTTAATGAATTTTGTTTAAGTTATGAATGAAAGCTCTGAATAGAGTAACTATAAGACTGTAGCCACGTCTTACGATGAGAGGGGATTTAAATGAGACTGCGATGGTTTGAACTTTACGGATGGTTAGTGCTTGGCTGGCTAGTTGGTGCATGTGTGGCTTGTAGTGCATTTAGTCCCATGGCTGATGAAGAACTTGTTGAACAACAACCTGTAGTTGAACAGCCAAAGGAGCTGGGCTTAGAAGAGCGCATATTTAACATGGAAGTTCTCAGAAAAACCACAGAAGAAGCCTTTGCTCAGTTGCCTTACCCAAAAATAACATTTCTACAGAATGAGTACGGAGATATTGAGATAGCTACTAACTTAGATCAGTTAAATTTTGAGTTAAAGAAATTAACTCAAAAGGAACGGATGAGACTGGCAAGGGAGATTTATGACTTGATTATGCCAATTGCATATCTCTTGACAATGGAAGATGTAGCGAATATTATTTATAACAAGACCTTAGAGATGCTTGCAGAAAAAGAAAAAGCTTACGCAGACCATTATGATAATGCTGAGGGTGAAGAGTTTTAATTTCTGAATTTTAATTTCCGCATATGAAGTTTTTACCTTTAATACTAGTTATGTTTAGTAGTGCCCTGTTAGCTCAGGGTGATAAACTCGATTTAGTGAATGACTTACATAGCAGAAATGTTATTAAGAGTGAGTTAGCAAAAAGTCTCTTGCTTGAGAGAGATGACATAAAGGATATCATAAGATCAGAACTAAAGAAAGATTTACCCAAATCTAGAAGAGTCTTAGACTTAATTTATGACTTAAATGATATTGAGTTAGTGAATGACTTAATACCACTTTTGAACTCTCAGGACAAAGCCCTGCGGTATGATGTTCAAAAGGTTATAAGATTCTTTGGAAAAGACGCATTAGAGATTCTCGAAAAAGCTGACTTAGGTGAAGACGCTGAGGAAGCTCTTCAATTTGAAAAGATCTTTTGGGTAACGGTGGAAATCTTAAGCAAGTCTCCAGAGGGCTATTATGAGGGTCTTTATGATTGCCCAGATATCATGTATCAGGCGGTAAAAGACATTATTCAGATAGAAGAGACCATCGATGCCCCCATTGACATAGCGATCAGGTATATCATTGAAAATTCAGACAAATTTATGAGTCTAAAATATTCTGATAGCAGAAAACTCCAGAAGGTAAGTTTTAGACAGTATTTAAAGGACAGAAGAACAGGAAAACTTAATTTGAATGAAGAGTGCAATGAAAATAATATATTATTCAAATTAAGACTAGAAGCCCTTAGAGCTGGAAAATATACAAAAGAAGACTTATATATGTTTTTAGCAGAAGAGCTTCGAGGGTCTCACCTAATCTCACAAAAATTTATAGAGGAAATCGAGATAAAATTATACCAGGTTGGAGAAAAGACTTTATTAGAGGATAGAATTACCCTCTTGTTGGGTACCCTGATACCAAAGAATACTCCAATAAATGACGAGGAAGAGGGTGAGTGCACAGTCAGGTTTAGTGATTGGAGTGTATTAGCTTCTTTGTATTCAAGAATAGGTCAGTGTGAAAAAGCTATTGAGTGCCATTTAAGTTACTT
>Ga0180434_10007102_pt1 | contig 12663 bp, 11 predicted proteins | sample SS_ome_7_FD_132453 | JGI IMG/M metagenome (GOLD analysis project Ga0180434, IMG submission 132453) | Hypersaline lake sediment archaeal communities from the Salton Sea, California, USA - SS_1_D_2 metaG | ecosystem: Environmental > Aquatic > Non-marine Saline and Alkaline > Hypersaline >... | reverse complement strand
TATCATTTTTGCGAACTTGGAAATCTAAAGTGTCTTCTGAAGCATTGGCATCTACCGAAAGTCTGAAAGTGATCTGGTAAACGCCGTCGTCCTTAATTAAGATTCTGTCTGTGTTGGTATTATCATGCTCCAAGACAGCAGTGTTGTTCTCAAAATCAGTGGCATCCCAAAGAATATCTGCAAAAGAAGTGCCCAGGCTTAAACTTGTATCACGGCTAACCACGACAGCAGGAAGGTCAGAGTCCCCTTGTTCCCCCGTTGGTCCTGTAGGCCCTTCGTCCCCTTGAGGACCGGTTTCCCCCTGGTCGCCAGTATCCCCGGGATCACCCTGGGTTCCCTGAGAGCCTGTTTCACCAGTGGGACCCGCATCCCCGATATTGCCTTGTGGGCCAGTCTCCCCATCGGGACCGGTTGGCCCTGTAGAACCAGTCGGTAGATTACCTGAGGGGTCTCTCTGGCTTATTCCATACGGGATATTTGATGTATCTACATCTAAATTGGTAAGAAAAGCTTCGACATCGTCTTCATCAATGTCGCTCGTTCCATCATTGAGTATCAGGGTATTTTGGCCAGCCCCAAAGGCGTTATCTGTACAAAGGGTTACCAAGTCCTCAGACTGCGACAACTCCTCTAAACCCTGCTGGGTATCAAAAGATACCTGACCGCCACCCAACGGTACATCAAATCCTAAATCCCTAACTAGGGGATTAGTGGTGGTTGAAACGTTAGATTTAATGATCACGGTTGTCATGGGATACTGAACTCCACAATTACCGTAACGTCGTTGAACCCAGAAGCTCCCGCCCCTGCCGTTCTTCTAATCCGAACGCCTATCGGTGTGCTTGCTGCAATTGCGGCTGTCTGGTCACGTCTTGTGGCCACTTGGTTGCCAGCCGTTATTGTAATACCAGTTCCCACAGCGGCTGGCACACCTGCCGGGTTTGTCACCAACTCCGCGATAAAAGTCCTGCCAACAGCGATTGCAGTATCGGTGGAGATTGTTATCCCACGGAACTTGGCTGCTGCCGGTAAAACATCTCCCACACTTGAACAAACGATGTTCTGACCTATTCGCAGGTACCGGGTACCACCGGCTGGTACACCTAAACTGTGGGTCCACCGAAGGAAATAGCGATTCTCTTGGGGTCCGGTGTCACCAGTTGGTCCAGTGTCACCCTGTGGGCCGGTTATTTCACTTGTTGCTCCGGTTGGTCCGGTTGGCCCAGTGTCCCCCTGGTCGCCCGTGGCACCTTGATCGCCCGTGGGGCCAGTAGGACCTTGATCGCCTGTAGCACCCTGGTCCCCGGTGTCCCCCTGGTCACCAGTCGGTCCTGTTGGGCCAGTATCGCCAGTTGATCCACCGGGGGGGCCTGTTGGTCCCGTATCCCCTAAATTACCAGTATCGCCGGTTGCTCCTTGGGGACCGGTAGGACCCTGATTACCAGTTGGGCCAGGATCACCCGTGGGACCTGTTCCAGACGGGCCAGTGGGTCCCTGGTCGCCAGTAGCACCCTGGTCACCAGTCGGTCCAGTTATAGAATCGCCAGTGTCGCCCTGATCTCCTGTATCACCCTGGTCGCCTGTTGGACCAACGTCTCCCGTGTCGCCCTGTGGTCCTGTGGGTCCCGTTCCAGACGGGCCAGTGGGTCCAGTGCCGCCCTGATCGCCGGTTGGTCCGGTTGGACCAGTTATAGAATCGCCAGTGTCTCCCTGGTCACCAGTGTCTCCCTGGTCACCAGTTGGTCCAACATCTCCCGTGTCGCCTTGCGGTCCTGTAGGACCAGTTCCCGAGGGACCTGTCGGACCGGTACCGCCCTGATCGCCGGTTGGTCCGGTTGGGCCAGTTATAGAATCGCCAGTGTCGCCCTGATCGCCGGTTGGTCCGGTTGGGCCAGTGTCGCCCGTAGAGCCACCGGGTGGGCCTGTGGGACCGGTGTCACCCAAGACGCCAGTGTCACCAGTAGCACCTGTTGTTCCTTGGGGTCCAGTGGGACCTGTCTGTCCTGGGTCGCCGGTAGGGCCTGTTCCAGATGGACCAGTGGGTCCCTGGTCACCTGTGACGCCAGTTGGCCCAGTTATAGAATCGCCGGTTGGACCAGTATCTCCCTGATCTCCTGCTGGGCCAGTTGGACCAGTGGTCCCAGTGCCCGTAGAACCGGGGGGTCCCGTATCTCCCTGATCGCCCGTGGGGCCAGTGTCACCCTGACCGGTTGGGCCAGTGGGACCTAGAAGATTTCCCTGCTTGACCCATGCACCGCCGGTCTTCTGATAGAAGTCACCATTAGTGTCATCGAGATAAAAATCGCCATTCTTGCCGAGAGCACCAGGAGGAGCACCCGACCCGGTGTAGATCTGCGAACCAGTGGTTCCGGTATCGCCGGTCGGACCGGTGCCGCCTTGTGAACCCGTAGGTCCAGTTCCTCCCGTGGAACCCGTATCACCTTGAGGGCCAGTGGGTCCAGTGTCACCCTGGTTGCCCGTGTCGCCTTGGTCCCCAGTGTCACCCTGCGAACCAGTCTGTCCGGTAGCGCCTTGGTCACCTGTTTGCCCCTGATTGCCCGTGGGGCCAGTAGGACCAGTATCGCCGGTCGATCCGCCTGGAGGGCCGGTGGGTCCGGTGCCGCCAATTACGCCGGTATCTCCGGTGTCGCCCTGAGGGCCGGTATTGCCTGCTGGACCAGTGGCTCCTGGATCACCAGTAGGGCCTGTTCCTGAGGGACCTGTCGGTCCTTGGAGTCCCGTGGGACCAGTAGGACCGGTTACAGTTTGTCCGCTGGGACCAGTCTCGCCCGTGTCTCCTTGATTCCCGGTATCCCCCTGATCTCCAGTGTCACCCTGGTCGCCCGTGGCACCAATCGGTCCGGTTGGGCCAGTTCCACCAGTATCGCCTTGGGAGCCGGTGTCACCTTGGTTTCCTGTTTGGCCTTGGTCGCCGGTAGGGCCTGTTCCACCAATATCGCCCGTGGCACCTTGATCTCCCGTGGAACCTTGATCACCTGTGGCACCTTGATCGCCGGTTTGACCTTGGGAACCCGTTGGGCCTGTTCCGCCTTGATCGCCGGTTTGACCTTGATCACCTTGATTTCCAGTAGGGCCGGTTGGTCCAGTGTCACCCACTCCCGTAGGGCCGGTGGGTCCAGTATCTCCAGTGGAGCCACCGGGAGGGCCAGTTGGACCCGTATCCCCAATGACGCCCGTGTTACCGGTGTCTCCAGTTTGCCCTTGAGGGCCACTGGGACCAGTAACCCCAGGATCGCCGGTTGGACCAGTTCCTGAAGGCCCAGTTGGACCAGTTGGACCCGGATCGCCGGTTAATCCGGTAGGACCAGTTATGGCGTCGCCGGTATCCCCCTGATCTCCAGTGTCACCCTGTGGTCCTGTGGGACCTGTATCCCCCTGATTTCCGGTGTCGCCGGTTGGTCCTAAAAGGTTCCCGCGTAAAACCCATGCACCGCCGGTCTTCTCATAGAGATTCCCATTGGAATTATCTATGTAGAAGTCACCATTCTTACCTAAAGCACCGGGAGGGGCACCAATTCCAGTGTAGATAGTAGAACCCGTTTCACCGGACGGGCCAGTGGGACCAGTGTCTCCTTGATCCCCAGTGTCGCCCTGGCCACCGGGTGGGCCTGTGGGACCACTACTCCCGGTATCTCCTTTGCCCCCCGTCTGTCCTTGAGAGCCTGAGGGGCCTGTGGGCCCGGTGGCACCCGTAGAACCCCCGGGAGGGCCTGTCGGACCTGTGTCACCGATTGTGCCGGTATTGCCCGTATCTCCGGTTTGACCCTGGGGTCCCGTGGGCCCGGTGGCTCCCGGGTCTCCGGTAGGTCCAGTTCCCGAGGGACCGGTGGGTCCCTGGTCGCCGGTCTGCCCTGTAGGGCCGGTGATGCTGTCCCCAGAAGGCCCAGTTTCACCCTGATCGCCGGTCTGCCCTTGGTCGCCAGTAGGTCCAGTGCCGCCTTGCTGCCCCGTTTGACCTTGATCTCCGGTTTGACCCTGGTCACCTGTCTGTCCGGTAGTGCCTTGCTGCCCTGTGGCACCCTGTGAACCGGTTCCACCCGCTGGCCCAGTTGGACCGGTTGGTCCCGTGGACCCAGATCCGCCACCACCAGGACCAGTTGGCCCTGTGGGTCCAGTCACACCTGATATATCTGAACAGAAGCCCTCAATAAGAAACAAACCAGCGTCCACAAACTTTTTGATATTGCGGTATTCAACGCTAGCCTGAACCTCATCCGTGAGGAAAAATTTTATCCTGCCGTGGTTTTTGGTTGTGATCCCCGGAAGGCCAAGAAGCATCTCCCTCACGTCGAGCGGAGGAGATACCTTATCCCAGTGTTCCATATACAACGATTGGCCTCCGATGTAGCGTTCAACTAACTCTCGGAGACCAAGGTCGTGCAAGTAGACTCGATTAACATTCTTGAGCCTACTCAACGGATTGGAAGCTGGGAGTGCAGCGATTGCGGCCTCAAAGTCATCTCTGGGCCGCATCTGCACAGTTACGTATTCAGACAACTTACTGTCCCATTACGGAAGTTGATGCGAACTCTTTATCGACTTCTCTTCAACCTTGGCGGGACCAGAAACCTTCTTACTGCTTGAGCCACCACTTGGGAGCGGCAAAGAACTAACGGTCTTTAGGTGGTCGGGCATCTTAAGTTTGTCCTCGCACTCTTGCGCCTTTTCCTCATATTGCTTCACTACATCGGGGGAAGCGCCAGCATCTTTGGATGCAATCTCACCAGCTTTGCGCCAAGCTTGTGGATCGCCTGCTTCGCCGGTCACCATACCACCAACATTGGGTACGACCTGAGACTTGCCAAATTTATCCCAGTTTAAAGCTTGCTGCTTCTCTGCTTTCTCCTGAGATTTACGCATCTGACCAGCAATCCGACCCCTTTTGGTTGCCCAACCTTCCCCCTTAAATATAATATTCCCATTCTTAGAGATCAATCTAACCATCGGATGGCTATCACATTCTTTGCAGTGAATGTCGGCTTCCTCAGACGAAAGTTTTATGGAATGGATCTCTTCCTGAATGTTCCCACACGAATCACATTTATATTCATATGTCGGCATTATTACTCCTCGAAGACGATAACAGAGTGTACGGTGATGATGTCTTCATCACCACTTAGTTCGTATTCAGTGGTGATGGCTGATTCCGGATCATCTTCCTCATACATGGCATAAACCGTAAATTCCTTGATCATTTCCTCATCAATGACCCGGATAATTTTTTTCACTTCCCTCTCTACATAAGATTCCATGTCCCCTATTTCCATGATCTTTCTAGACATAACCTCATCAAAGGTTTTTTCTTCCCCAGAAGGTCTAAGGAAAGACATGAGAAGTATTAAGGCTCGTTCATCTCCCCCTTCCTCTATCAAACCCCAGCTTTTCTCGGCGGTATAGGCGGTAGTATCTATTAATTCTGCACCAACTAACCAAAGGTCACCATCCCCCGTCTGAGTCAAAAGAACCTTGTTAGTCAACTCCGCCCTAGTTTCGGCACCAGAAAGACCCTCCTTGGTTCCTGGTAGTACGTTGAATTTCGTCCTGGGAAAGGTTCTTTCTAATTTACCCACAAACCAATCGATGGGGTATAGCTCTTCGGACATATCACTTACAGAAAGACCAGCGTACCGTTCCATAATTATAGTTTCTTTGACCCAAAATGCCTACCTGCTATCATGAGGTGCTTGCACAGGTAGCTAGTCTCCACCGACGAACCATCGGCAAAGAAAAAGTTCCTGGTTGGGGCCTTGATGAGACCCCTTGGCTCGCTTAGAAGATAATCGCCCTTTTGAGCAAGCCTCTCGGATGACCAATATACAAAGGCTGGACAAGTGCACCTAACCCCAACCTTCAAATCCCGAAATAATTTACCCTTGATGTTTTCCCGAGATTGGCCAAATTTGCGGCCAAGCATAATTTGGAAGTGCTGAATCCATCCCTTACGGCTGGAATAAGATTCCCCACACTTAGTTTCGTAAGTCCACAAAAGGGACCTGAGATTGTGCTTGGTCTCCCTAGTGTGGCATTTATTGGCGCGACCCTTGGTTATTTGATTAGTTTTCTGGTACCGATCTCGTAATGTGGGTGCCTTGGATTTTGGCCCAAGACCAAGCAGAGCCAACCTGAGGGCTGCCTCTTTACCCACAAAATCGACAGGGTCCCCCTCATCGCCCTCAAATACCTCATCCCACTCCTGGGATGCGAGAACGAAAAAAGGAACCCTGTCGATGATAAACTCTTGCTGATCTTCCCAGGTTGACTCACACATCAATCAAGGTCAGTCCCTGGAGAAAAAGCCCCCGAGATGTCCTGAACGTCGTTTCCAGTGATCCTTTCAGCCTTTGCCCCCTTAGCGAGTTTGTCGCCTAATGGCATGGCCTGAGTTTCACCTTCTTCAGATCCCACTACTTGAATAGCTTCAGGTGGCGGTCCCTGATTACCAACGTCGGTCAGGCGGGTCTCGTTCTCCGTTTGCCCAACAGGTGAAATTTCCACGGCTTCTTTACCGGCCAATTTAGCTATATCCATTGGCCCCTCCGTGGTTGCAGCGTTGAGAAGGTCCTGTTCATCACCCTCTAAGAAAGTCTCTGCCCCAGTCTTGAACTGCTTAGACTGTTGCAGCGGGCCCTGCTGCGGATTCTTACCTGTCATCGCACCAATAATGCCCTGTTCGTCCTGAGCGATTGAGGGCCGGTGCTGGTTGGGGTTAGGACTCTGATTTTCAGTACGCTTTTCATCGCCCCCCTTACGTGACCGCTCGGCAACAATGGCGTCGAACTGCTTTGCTACTTTGTTGTTGCCAATCTTCCGGTAGGTATCCGCCAACTCCCTCACTTGTGCAACAGTGAGAGTCATCCGTGCCTGACTCAACTGATTGGGCATCGGCTGATCGAAATTAAAATCAAAGCTAACGGATACTACCTGACTAGGGTTTTCAGCGTCCCCCTCCTGCGGGACGCTATCTTCTTCAATAAGACCTTCGAGGACTTCTTCTTCCATCGCGCCATCAGGCTCTGCCGCCTTCTCGGCAATGCGCTCGGTATAGACCTCCTTGACCTTTTCAGTGACTACACGCTCTTTGCCGTCCTTCTGGTCACGGGTCTCCAGGAACTTAAACAGCTGTTCAAGTTCATCAAAAGGCATAGCTTTGAGTTCTTCGATCCGCTTTTTGGAGACGGGCTTTTTGTAATCGAAGCTCCCATCGTAAGCCAGCACATTCCCGGACTTGCGGTCGTCGTGTACCTCCTCGACCTTAGCCGTAACATTGCGTGGTTTACCGTCCTTGTTATCGCGGTGGCGAAGAAAAGCCAGCAGCCTTTCAAGTTCTTCCATCTCCATCGCACCAAGCTGGGCGATGCGGTCACGGGACAAGGGCTTCTTGTAGTCGAAATCACCCTCATAAGTTGGCTCGTCGGTAGACTCTGATGGCGATTTGGTACTAGGTTTCGGTTCAGTGATTTTTGGTTCACTTACCGAAACCTTTGGTTTGTTTGGCTTGGCGGAAGTGCGAATATCGACATCACCAGTAAGTGACTCAACGTCGGGCGTGTTGGGGCGCTCGGCGCTTCCCTGTGCCCGCTGTGTCTTGGCACCACGACCGGTATCGTAGGTATCCTTGGCCTGGACTTCGGACAACGTGCGAGAGGACGTCTTTTCGATATCCCCCATCAAATCCTCGCCCTTGGCATCCTCAGGAATTGTATCCTGGATTGCCTTGGCCCTATCTGCCTGGATCTTCTCGAAGTCCGGAGTTTCGAACTCACGAGTTGGCGCGTAACCGTGCTTGCTGATGAATTCAAGCTCGTCATTGCGAGCTACGCGAATCCACCCTTGGTTGATAGCTGAGAGGACTGCTTTAATCTCCCTTGGTTGGCCCCCCTTAAAGCGGGCGAGCCTTCGGGACACATCAACTTCAAGCACGTCTCCGCGCTGGAGCGTTTGATTTAGCTCCCCGGAACGAAACTTTTGTTCTACCACGTAAAGTGTACACTTGAATTCTGACATTGTATCTCCTGAAGATGGCCTGAATGGGGAGCGGACGACCCGTCTTTCATCAGAAGTATACTACAGAAACAGGGCTTAGTCAATAAGAGTTTAATATTAATATGCGCTTTATATATAATAAAACGGGCCAGGAACCCGAAGATTCCTGGCCCGTTTCCACAGATGCGGGCAGCAAGTTATAACGCCCCGGTTTAGCGGGTGATGACGAAGCGCGTCAGGGCCCACGGGTTGTGGGCACCAATCGCCAGCGATTCGTACAGGACGTACCCGAGGGTCAAGCGCTCGGGATTGTCCGCGTTGATCACGGTCAGCGGCGTACGGTCGATCACGCGGCCCAACAGTTCCTTCTCGCCCGTCATGTAGACGATGCCACGAGGAACGATACGAGAGGTGATCACCTGGAGGCCCCAGACGTAGGCGACGAGGCCGGTCTTCCAGATGACGCTCTGCGTCTCAGGGTCGATCGTGTCGCGCCCGAACTTCAGAAGGTCAGCGTAGTCCTGGCCGTTCATGAAGATCCGGGCGGGTTTGATGCCGTAACTCTGGATCGTCCCAATACCATCGGCGATGATGTCGGGGGTCAACGGAGCGGCGACCAGGAAGTCCGGGTTGGGCGGGAAACCGCCAAAACCGGTAGCCTGGATGGCATCCCAAACGGCAAAGGCGCGAGAGTCTTCGGCGATGTTCACCAAGGACACACCCTTCTGCTGGGTACGCTTGGGAACGTCATACCGACGTTCGCGGACTTCGGCGTAGCGGTGACGCACGAGGACGGCAATCTCGAAGATCTTAAACGCCACGCGGGCGATGTTGACCTGCGAGATGACAGCCCCACCGTTGCCGGAAATGTAGTACGCGCCGATTTCGGGATCAACGTCGTAGTACGGAAGCGCACCATCGGGAATAACCTCTTCCAAGAACGCCTTGCGTGCCTTGGAGATGTAATCCCGCTGCCTGCGCAGGGGTTGCGAGAGGGCGGCGGCGGAAACGCTGCGGCGGGACTCATCAAGAGTGTATTCCTCCGCGATCTGCGCCAGAACCGCTGGATCAGTCGTTGCGATGTCAACGTTCGAAAGGTCCATCTTGTTCTCGTTCTCCTTTCCCTTCGTGGAATTAAATTACTAAGTCCCCGGAGGGTTAGATAAGGGTCCTGATGCGGAGGACAGGATATTCCGCAGTCGGGAGATCGATAACCTCGGCGACCGGGAAAGGACAAACACCATTGATGACGTGCTGCAGGTCGAAACCAAGCGTGCCATATAGTGCGGTCATGGTTGCTACCACGAAGCCTGCGCCGAAGACCGGAGCGGCGTACGCGCCAGCGGCCACAGCTTCCGGACTCGCCACAGAGCGAGGGAGCCGGTTGGTCAGCAAACCAGAGATGAGATCCACGAAGAGCGGTTGACCCTTGGCGTAGGTGAGAGCCACGCCCGTGTGGTTATAGACCGTCGCTTGGGCGTAGGGGTCACCATCGACCAATTCGACCCGTTCGTTGGTTTCATAAACGAACATGTCGAAGTACGCGCCCTGGCCGTCATAGTAGTTGGCGGTCAGTTCGGTGTCTTCGCCACCCATGGCGTCGTATCGAGAGCCAGCCAGGTCGTGCATCACGATACCCAGCGGAATCTCGGTAAACTCGGGGTACGCCGGGATGTTGGCATCGTCGTACGGGTCCGGATTACCCGGGGCCAAGCTGAACAAAGTAACCGGGACGTAGAAGTCTCCGGCCAGACCGGCAGCCTTCAGAGCCCAGTAGGAGCCGCCAAGCTTGCCGACCGGAACCGGCAAAACTTGGTTGCCCTGGACCGGGCTGGTCAGGGTGCTGTTGATCGTGTTCGGGGCAATGTTCACCTTCTGGAAAGCAGGTGGGTCAATCGCCAGCAAACCCGCGTTCTCGTTGCGGAGATGGAGCGGGTAAACTCGCCGATTGTAGGTCTTGCCCTGGTATTCTGGAGAAGTGCGAGGCATTTGTGTTTCTCCTTGTTAGGGTAAAAATGGGCGGTTAAACCCGGCCTAGTAGCTGAATTTTTCTCGCAGGGCCCTCATCGCCTCATCGCTGGGGCAGTCGGGATTCTGTGAGGCGTAGATAGTGGCGAGCTTGCCAACTTCACCCTTCTTGCGGTCCGAGGCCGTCACAGAGCGACGACGCGGGGCAGCAATCTTCGGGGACTTCTTCTGCGAAGATTCCTTCGGGATATCTTCGTCTTCTTCGTCCTTAGCGGCGACGGCGGAAGCTTCCTTCTCTTCCTCGTCATCCTCGCCCTTGGCGGCATAGCTGGGCATCCCCATGCCTTCGACATCCTCGACATCCTCGGTGTTTTCAATGACCTCTTCGGCCACCTCACCCTCGTCGGCACTCATGCCTTCGTCGGCGAAAGCGTCCATCGAGAGCGCTTCGTCGCCCATGGCCGCAGCCTTGGCCAGAAGGTCCTTTTCGCTCGACTGCTTAGCAGCCCGCTTGGCCTTCATTTCAGAAGCGATCTTCGCTCCTTGGCGATCGAACCAGCATCTCTCAAGCGTCGCGGCCAATGCCGTGGATGGCATGTGGGCGGCGAACAGAGCGGCCTGATTCTCGATAGCCTCGGCATTCCCGTGAGGGAGAAGCAGCTTGGCAATCTTGCCAGCGACACGCGCCTTGGTATGCTCGACGTCGGTCATGGTAGCCCTTTCAGACGAAAGATTGCCACGGGGAGCAGCGAGGCCATTTTCGAACTGCTTGCTATCCTGCTCGGCACGCTTGCTTCCTTCTTTGTCGAAAGCTTCAGCGGCGTCATAGGTAGCCATTGCATTGGCCTCTTGTCCCTTCAGCGGATCGCCGGACATGAAATCGAACTGAGCTTCAACGTCGATGTTGGGCTCGGCTCCCTTCATGCCGCCATCAGCTGCAGCAACCTTCCCCCTCCGCGCCCTGCGATTTCTAATTTGACGGGGCATTGGGTTCCTCCAAAAATAGAAAAAGCCTCACTAAAGAGGCAACCAGTTTGTAGCCCCTGAGGGGCAAGAACGGCACTAAGCCAATTCGTCGCCTCTAAGGGCCTAAACAAAAATTCGTTGTTAGACCCTTTTTATATTGGCGTCTTATTGCTGATATTGAATTAATTACCCGCGAAACCCCACTTTTCCAATGGGGCATTTAAATTATCCTCAAGATTCTCTATTGGAATTGTCCACAAGCCATCTATTGGTTTATCCCATAATAAAGAATCTGGCTTCTTCTCTGGAACATCTCCGACACCCTCTTCGGTTGGGGCTTCATCGCCTTCACCCTCAGCCGGTGGCTCACGATCCATCTCTTCCTCCCCGCCAGGAGGTAGCTCTTCCCCAACTGGCTGTTGGGCATAGCGACGAATCTTGCCTGGGGTGAAACCGGAGAATTTTTCCATCATTCCGCTTCCCGTTCCGTGCGACCCGAAGTCTCACAAATCCTCTTGATGGACGTAATGGTGGTGCGGTTTATCGCCTCCAACTGATCCATCTTCTCTTCCAAATCGGCCTGGGTTATTTTTTCGGTTTTTTCGTTCTCACCCATGATTGCCTCTATGGATTGCTGTTGAACTCGCCGCTTTGGCGTTTCTGTTCTCTTTCAAGGAAAGATAAAATCTGCTGCATGCCGGTGCTAACATCTATGTTGGTGTCAAGAAGCCTGGACATGAGTTCTAATTGCGCTGGAGGGAAATACCAAATGGGCGTACCATCGGCATTGGTCTTGGTGTGCATGCGGTGAAGATCTTTCATCAAACCGCTAAGGCCGATCATCTTTTCCTTAATAATTTCAAGGTCACGGGCCATATCGGCCATACTAGGCTCAGTACGGTCCTTCTTCCCGCTCTTCCCATTTTTACGACTGGTGACTAACCGCTCAATGACGCGGGCTAAAACAACAACCACGCCGACGAGAGTGACCGTTAATGCCGTGTCCTGAGTAGCAGCCTCTGCCAAAATGCCAATCATGCTGACCTAATCCTCCTAGCCAATTCAACTATCCGGCCTGTATAAATTTGGTTGTTAAGGGCAGCAAGCTTCTTCTTAGGCTTATAAATTTCGTGAAACCGCTGGGCGGCAATACGATAAGCCTGATTAAGCTGGCCTGCAACCTTTATTTCATCAACCTGGAGGATTTGTCGACTGCGGGCACCCCGGAATGCAGGAATGGATACCCAGCTGGCCTCAATGAAATCGCATGATTTTGGATCTGTCCAGTGGCCGCAAAGTTCAGTGATGATGCGAGTTTGGCCACTGAGATCCGTGAAATGATCTCCCTTGGCATACTTAATGTGGGAGCAGGCGTCATCATCACGATAGATTACCGTCCCACATTGCGAACAAATAGTAAACTTCAAAAGGCATCCCATAGACATAGCGTTGGCTTTGCCTGTAAGGATGTCTTCTGAAAGATCCTCAAACTTCCTGGAAGTGGCTACTAAAATGTCTATGTAGACAGTAGTGACCGGCTCGCCGCTTGGATAAAATACCTGCTCGCCCGAAACAGGGTGAAAAATCGGAACCTCGCGAGCTACGGCATCAATAATCTTTCCTTTAGATAAAACTGGGCGCTGGACATGTTCGCAGTAGTTCTCTGACCCGATAAAAGTCTTGTACGTTGCGAGTAATAGCTTCTTTTCCCAAGAGTCCGAGTTA
>Ga0180434_10007094_pt1 | contig 12670 bp, 11 predicted proteins | sample SS_ome_7_FD_132453 | JGI IMG/M metagenome (GOLD analysis project Ga0180434, IMG submission 132453) | Hypersaline lake sediment archaeal communities from the Salton Sea, California, USA - SS_1_D_2 metaG | ecosystem: Environmental > Aquatic > Non-marine Saline and Alkaline > Hypersaline >... | reverse complement strand
GCGATGGGGCCGCCGTGCAAGTCGTGGTATCCGTGCCCGGAAGGGACGTACACGTTCTGGTCCTTTTCGGCAGCAAGTTGGCTCAAATTCTACAAGTACATCGGCGACCCGTGCCACGCGGTCGTCATCAACGCCGACTGCATGTGGCAGTGGAGCCGCGTGGATGAGTACGGGGAGATCTGGTACTTGGAGGTGTACCGTCTAAACGACCCCGCGTGCCAGTGGAAGTGGGGCATCAACGTGCACACGTTCAACGCGTCGCCGCTGTATGACCGCGGCGCGTGGTTCCAGAATATGGCCGGTACGGGGATCACCTGCGACCCGGACACGGGTTACCTGGTCGGCAGTGAAAGTTACCTGCCGTGCATGATATGCGATGCGCCCGACATGTGGGCGGACTGTTCGGACTGTGTCTGCGAGATGGAGCTCGGCGGGTGAGGTGGTTCGACTCCAGGTTCTGCCGACCCGGCGGTCCGCACTGCCGTCGCTGCCGCGACGCGGGCGAGGTCGGCGCGTGGTGGCGGGCCGAGAAGCGCCGGCACTTCGACACGCCGGACGGCGACTGGGAGTGTCCGCGCGGCCTGCCGTGGGGTTGGCGGCCGCGTCCGGGACTCGGCGACGCGGTGGAATGGGCGCTCGATAAGACCGGCGTCGGCCCCGTCTACAAGGCTGTCCACCGCCGCCTGACCGGACGGCCCTGCGGCTGCGCCAAGCGTAAGGCGACGCTCAACCGCTGGGGGCGGCGCGTGCATGAGTGGCTACGGCGAGTCCGCGGGTTTCTCCGGTAGGCTTACGACCGAGCCAAAGAGATGGTCTGCTGTGCCTGCTTCGGCCGGTACGGAGCCGTCGGCCATTACCCGCACTTCGATATGGCGTGCTTCCGGGCGGGCCGCCGCGTGTACGAGGCTATGCCCCAGCCGTGGTTCGACTTCGAGTACGACTCCACCCGCACCCGCCTCACCCTGTGCGAGTGCCAGTGGTTCCTGCGGCGCCTGCCACGGGGCACCGAGCCAAGACGCGTGGGCAGCATCGGGCGACTCACGGAGATGGTGGTGGCACCGACGACCGCTGGCGGCCAGCAAACCTGCAATCCACACGAGATCTTCGCAGGCATGCTGTGAGAGACGTTGCCGCGCGTGGCGCTACGGCGTCAACTTCCCGACCGCCGCCTGCAGCTCCTTCAGCGCCTTCTTGTCGGCCGCGTAGATCACCGACTTGCCCTGGCGGGTGCCGCTTACGAGCCGGCCCATCCGCAGGAGCCCAAGGTGATGGCTAATCGTGGGCTGCTTGAGTTTCAGGGCTTTGCAGATCGCCGTCACGTTCGACGGGCCCTTGGCGAGTTGGGCCAGGATGCCCAGGCGGGTCTTGTCCGAGAGCAGGGAGAAGCCCTGGGCCCAGTCCCGGAGTGTGGCTGCGTTCGGGCGTCTTTGCTTGGCCATTGTGTGTTCCTTTCTGCTTGTGTTGTGTTTCTGACGAAGATGCAGCATACGAGGGAAGGTGACAGGACGCCAGAAGAATATAGACGAAGCTGCAACTTGAAGGCGGAAACGTGACCGAGCCGGGCGCGGTCGTCTACTGTGACTACTACGGCCGCTACGGCACCGCCGGCCACTACCTGGACTTCGGCTGCGGCTGTTTCCACGCCAGCCGGCGCGTGTACGAATCGCTGCCGCCACCGTGGTTCGACTTCGGCTACGACGAAACCCTGACCCGGAAGACGCAGTGCGAGTGCACTCGCTTCGCCAAGCGCCTGCCCCAGAAACCCCTCCAGGTCGGCGTCATCGGCCGCTTGACAGAAGTCGTCCTCATCCCCACCGGCCGCGGCCGCATGCGCATCATCTCGCCGCACGACTTGCTGGTTGGCGATATCTGACTGCGGCCAGAAGGCGACCTCAGAGGTCAAGGAGGCGTCTAATCTGTGCAGCCCGCTTGTAGATCGTTCTCGTGCTGGCCCCGAATGCCTCCATAAGTTCGCGGTCCAGAATGTCGGGGACGCCGCAGCCACGGCTGCCCAAGTCGCTGCGCGACCTGATCGTCCGGCTTGCCCGGGAGAACGCGGGCTGGGGCGTTGGATCAGTCCGACCATCGCCGTTCCTGTCATCGCCGCCATCGAGTTCAGCTGGCTCTGATCGCAGAGCCGGGTCAAGCCAGTGGCCCAGGTCCAGCGGGAACCGGAGGAAGACGCATGCGAAGAGCGTCACGCCGGTCAGCACCACCAGCAGCGTCACCGACCAGATCAGCACCAGACCCGGGCCTCGGAACTTGGTCGCCGGCAGGCCGGCCACCTTGGCGAACAGCAGCAGCACCGCCATGCCGAGGAAGACCAGCAAGCCGCCGACGACCGCGACGTGCAGGTCGACGGCGAACCCTATGATGATGGCGACGGCGGCCACGATCCCCGCCACGCCGAGGGCGTACTTGACCGCAGGCACCAGCTTGATCGCCTTCCGCAGGATGTTGGGCGGATTCATGATTCGGCTCCAGCTCATCGTTCTGCGGCTCTGCGCCGCATCGCTCCGTTGTTCGGGTTGGCCTGCCGACCGGGTGGGGCTGCTCGCCTTCACCGAACCTCCTAGTGCGAGCGTCATGCCAAAACGTCGCGGCGGGCGAAGTTTCCTCGCATTCGTTGAGAGATGGGCTGTGGCGAAGACGGCGGTTGGTCCCCTCGTGGCCGAGTGCGATTCGCCAGGCCAGGGGAAGGGATCGGTGGACTTCTCTTCCGAGGTGAAGGCGATCCGTTCGGTGGCGCGTGGATTCCCTGTTTGATTCTTCTGGGTTGACGGGCGCGGGCCGAGTGCGCCCGAAGAAGCGATCCGTCGTTGCTTCCGGCGACGGACCGGGTTTGCGGCGGGGCCGAAGCGAGGGGGGTCAGCCCGAGATCAGCGCCTCTTTGGGAACCAGGATCGCCAGGCCCCGCAGCACATCGAGGACCGGCGGCTGCTCGTCACCGGCGCCGATGGCCTCCTGGTCGAGAAGCGACGCGGTGGCGTCGTCTATCGCCAAGGCGGCCGGGCCAAGCTCCGGGTGGTAGAAGAACACGACGCCCGCGACTTCTTCGGGCGCCAGCTCACCGAGGTCGTGGCCTTGTCGGACTAGTTCGGCCAGGACGGACGGCGGGTAGGAGGCGCGCTGGCACCAAGGCGCCACTCGCAGCTCAGATTGGCCGGCGCCGGCCGCCTTGCCAATGTGCTCGCGGGCCGAGTCGAGCTCGGCTAGGCGGTAGCCGAAATCCGCCAGGTCGGTCGCGATCCGTCGATGCTCGCCGAGCAGCCCGGGGAGGCCTGCGTTCGCCAGGTAGTCCACGATCGCCGCCCGCACCCGCGGAAGCTCCAGACCCGGCAAGGTGGGCGACTCGAACCGGTTGCCGCACGCATGATGGCGGCCGAGCCAGCGGATCTCCTCCCGGCTGTAGGTCCCGCGCTCGACGCTGACGGCGACGAAGTCATCGTAGATGGCCGAAGGGCCAAGATCGCATGCGCTAAGGAGGTGTCGAAGTGCGTACCGACCGACGCCCGAGTTGAATAGGACCAGATGTGCAAAGGTCAGGTCATTGACCCGATCCAGGTCTTCGGGACTGAAGCTGGCCGATCCGATCAGCTCATAGGGCGGATCTGGGTCGAAGCGCAGCCCAAGCTCGTCGGCCCTCCTCGCCAGCCGCGTGCCCTTCAGCCCGAGCAGGCGGTAGACGCTCACGTGGTCCGGCAACATGAGGACCGCCTCGTCGAGCGACCGCCTCAGCCCGGCGGGCGTATCTTCCGGCAGGCCGGCGATCAACTCCACGTTCAGCGTCAGTGCGGGCTCGCGGCGCAGAAGGTCGAGGTTCTTCCGGAATTGGTCCCCGCGGTGCCACGTGCGATTGATCGCCTCGAGCACGTTGCGTTGTGTCGACTGCAGGCCGATATCCACGTGGCGGACCCCGGCCGACGGAAGCAGGCTGATCATCTCCTCGTCGAACAGCTCGGCGACGACTTCGACGCAGACGTTTGCTTCGCATCCCGCCATCCAGCGCAGAATCTTCTTGGCCCGGTCGGCGTCGAGATTGAACGTGGCGTCGACGAACCGGACGTGCGTGGCACCTGACCGAGCAATCGCCGCGAGATCATCTCGCACCCGATCGAGCGAGAAGCATCGCATCGGCGCATACTCGCGACTGTACAGGCAGAAATCGCATCGGAAGGCGCAGCCGCGGTAAGACTCGTAGAGGACCCGACTCAGTCCCCTCTCGGCGAAGCCCGGCGCCTGGAACGGACTGGGCAGATTGTCCATGTAGGTCAGCGCTTGCCCGAATCCGCCCGAGATGACCGCTCCTGTCGCGTTCCGCCACGCCAGTCCCGCGACGGCCGTCTGGAACGCTTCGCCGCGATTCAAGCGCCCAAGCAGGTCCACGAACGGGACCTCGCCCTCGCCGACCACCACAAAGTCGAGCTCCGCGCAGTCCTCCAGCAGGGCCCGGGGACGAAACGAGGCCTCCATCCCACCGAACACGGTGACCGTGTCGTGGGCGGTGTCCTTGACCGCCTTCGCGGCACGGACACTCTCCGCGATGTTCCAGACGCAGGTGCTGAACCCGACGACGTCCGGTCCCCATTCGAGCACCTGTTGCGTCACCCGCTTCGTGTCATCCTTCTCACGATGGACGAAGACGCCAAACTCGGCCGGGCCGGTTGCCTCCCGTCGCTCACTCGCATAGCCCACCAGGTAGTCCAGGGCGAGCGAATGGTCATAGAAGCTCTCAAAGGTTACGAGAGCAACTCGCATGGCTACGAACGCTCCGCCCCGCTACCGAGCGCGGCCTTTGTCTGCGAGTCCAGCAGCGTTCTCCGGACCGCCACCAGCGCTATCCGGTATCGGGTGTGGCAGGAGTCCTCAGCGAGGTGCATACCGCCGGGCCGGGGACTGCATGGCTGGGTTGTTTCTGGCCGTGTTCTCAAAACCGTTTCTCCTGAAGAAACCGCATGATTTCTTCTTCATGTGTTGGGCACATTCGGCGTCCCACGCCAGTGTCCGGGGGCCTTCAGGCCCCTCCCGGATGCCCAGGGATCACTGGGATTCGCTGACATACGTATCGTCCTCACCGTAGGTGCTGTCCGACAGAATCTCTGGCCAGTGCCAGTACGGCGGCACGTGCAGCAGCGGCGGATAGGCACAGGCCAATCGCTCAACGGACTGCTGGATCGTCCGCGCGTTATTCAACACGAACTCAGCGAAGTTGTCTCCCAAGGCCCCCTTGGACGGTCCGGCGGTCTTCAGGTCGGCGGGGGTCGCCTGTCGACCCTTGCCCACAGGGCGCGGAAGGTACTCGTTGACGAGCCTTTCCCAGGGCTTCTTGTTCTCGAAGTGCTGCTGGTACCGCATGCACCCCGTTCGCTGCGGATCATTGCCGGCCGAGTCTCTGCTCCGGCGGACCGCGGCGGAGAACAGATACGCGGTGCGGTAGACGTCGTCCTGCGACGACACGTCGGTCAGCGCCTCGGTGAGTTCCGCTTCGTCCACGCAGTGGCCCGATTGCTCACGCCCCCCACACGCCGCCATGCGCACGATGATCTTCTCAAGTGGACTGAGTCTGGCCTCGAAGGGTGATCCAACGCCGAGACGAATGAATGGCAGCGGCCCCTGACTGAGTTGCCTGGCGAGTTCGCGGACTTGCCCGTGCGGGCCAAGTCCGACACGATCGCGCAGGAAAGTAGTGAAGAGTTCAGCATCTATGGCCAGAACCCCGCTGTTGCATCTGCCGTACTTGCCGGCGTACTTTGCGAGGGCGCGAAGCCCCGACATATTCTCCCTATCAAAGAACACGCGGGGGTGCAGGCCATAGATCACGGCGCCCAAGACAACGGCGTCCAGTTCGGCGGCGACCAGAGCTTTCTCGCTGAGGACACTAAGCACGTACCACCGTAGGACCACGGCCCTGCTCGCCGGGGTGAGCCCGGACCATCCCGGCACGTTGATCGGCTCCCCGAACCGCCTAGACCAATGCGATGTCTGCTTTTGACCGATGATCGCCCTGTACTCGCTTTCAGAGCCCGTGAACACTACGTAAGCCTGGGCTCGCCATTGACGCCGGACGCCTCGATCATCCGCGTACTCTTCAGCGATCAGTCGCCCATTGATAATGTCTTCAACCGGTCCCCGCAGCGTTCCGAGACCCGTCGAGTCGCTGAGGATCGCGGTGAGAGCCTCGTCGATCACGACCACCCCTCTGCCGGCACGCTCCACGTCGGACGGCGCGTACGGCATGTCTGTCGCCGTGATTCCGCCCTTCACCTTTTGCAGGGCACCCAAGGCGCCCCGCGGCCAGTTCGAGATCACCACGGGGCCTTGGCGCCCACCGGGGCCGGCAAGAGTCGCCGCCAGCACTGTCTTGCCGCAACCGGACGGTCCGTATAGCAGGCTAGCGCCTGCCTCGGAGTGCTTGCGGGTCTCGATCCACCATCTCAAGACGTGCCTGACACCCTCGTCGCCGAGCGAAAAGACCCAGGGCAACGGCGGATTGCCCTCGACGCCATCGGCGTAGGTGCAGGGAATGCAATCGAACTTGGCATCGAAGACGTCTTGGACGGCCCGATCAGGCGGCGCTGAGGAAGCGGGGGAGTGCAGAGGGGTGGCGATGTCCCGCTCCACGCACTCGGAGGACTCGTTCACGGGATCCTCGTCGCCCTCTGCCGCGGACAATCCGATCCGGTCGAGTAGAATTGATTCGTCGGCTTTGACCATTGGGTTAATCCCGGAGGCCGACGGCGACTTGCTGTTGATGGCCTTCAGGCCGAACGACACATCCTTGAGCAGGGGTGTCAGCAGTAACTCGACAGTTCTCAGGACGAGTCGGTCACAACGCGTAGATGCGGGGTCGCCACTGCCTCCGCCCAGATCAAACGACAAGGCCCACGGCATGTCGTCCTCGCCGTCCTGGAACTCGAACGTGTAGGTCTCCTCGACGACGGGGCCGATACCGAGCATCTCGCGATGTGTGTAGAGGCGAGCCAGTTCCTTCGCCCTGGCGTTGTCGCCCTTGATCCTCAGGAACTTGTCGATCATCTCCTTGGAGAGAACCAGGCAGTCTGAGTTTGGGAGGTTGGTGTACGGGGCGTCTTCCCGGGCGAGAACGAGGTCCTCCGACTCGAACCAAGCTCTAAACACAGGCCCCATCCCCAATGTGAGCAAGCCGACATAGCATGACTTGGCTGCATCCATGGCCCACACGCGGATACGGCAGTCATGCTCGAACACCGAAGCCAGCGGCGCCCCGATCGCCTCGCGCACGGCTTTTCGCATCGCTCCCCATCCATCCGCCGCAGCGAGCTGGCTGCGATTCCTGACTATCGCCGCACGGGCGACCAGGAGTCGCGGCAGATATGCGACTGCCTTCGACGTGACCTCATCATCCCAGGCGGCCTCATCCAGTAAGCGCGCCACTTCTTGGCAGAGCGGCCTCGCGACGTTGTCGATGTCGGGGATATGCGCGTACACCATGCTGCCGGCCAGCTGTGCGAGGGCGTCGGGGTCTAGTTCCCCGAACCGTTTGGTCAGGCGCTCCAGCTTGCTTCGGTTAATGTGTGGCGACATCATCGCTTCCACCACCGCTGAGTGCAGTCAGGTCACACACACCCGTATGATACTATCCGCCCACCAGGTGCACAAGGCCCTGGAATGCCAGGAACGTCGGCTGCGCCGGGTCAGGGCCTCCGCGGCTCGTGCGCTGTTAGCTGTTCTATAGCATGGGCTGCTCGCCCACCGGGTCGGGTTCCCGCGCCTGAAGCACGAGGACCTTGCCAGCCCTGAGGGCGGGCACAAGCCCCTGCTGTTCGGCGATGACTACAGCTGCGCCTCTGCTTGCGAGCCGTGACACCAGCTCGGCGACTCGTTCTCGTCCAGCGGGATCGATCCCGGCCAGAGGTTCGTCCAGCAGCGCGACTCGCGGCCGCAACAGCAGGACCCGCGCCAAGGAGAGCAGGCGGCGTTCTCCGCCGCTCAGTAGCCCGCACCGGCGCCGCCAGATCCTGCGCACGACGGGCATCTCCTCGTGCAGCTCGCGGACCGCCTCGTCGCTCCATGCGGCTCGGTCCACTGCCTCCACGCCGACCCGCACGGTGTCCTGGGCCGTCATCGACTGGAAGAGGGTCGCCTCCTGCGGCATCAGGTGCACGCCGGCCTCGGCGCGCCGGCGCAGTTGCAGCGGCAGCAGGTTCTGGCCCTCGAAGGTGAGTTCGCCGGCGAGAACCGAGCAGGACGGATCGCCATAGACCGCTCGCAGCAGCGTGCTCTTGCCGCAGCCGTTCGGGCCGGTGACGACGGTGACTTCTCCCGCCTGAGCCGTAAAGCTGACGCCCTCAATCACCTTGGCTAGGCCGCGGGCTACCGTCAGATCGCGCCCCACCAGCCGCCGGGCCGAGGTGCCGATCACGGCGCGGACCGGCTCGACCTCGTCGGCGCCGTTCCGCGGCGGCTGGTCAAACAGGTTGCCGTCGCAAAGGTAGACCAGGCGATCGCACGCCCTTCGCAGGATGTTGTCGCGGTGCTCGATCAGCAGAACGCCGCGCTCCTGGCGCCGGGCATCGTGGACGAACTCCTGGAGCTGCGCGACCAGCTCGTCGTCGGCCCCGGCCGCGGGCTCGTCGAGCAGGAAGTACCGAACGTGTCCCAGCCGCGCCTGGAGCCAGTCCAGGGTCACTCGCCGACGCTGCCCGACCGACAGCGCCCCAGCGGCGAGTCCGCCGTGCGAGGCGACGATCTCCGGAGCCGGCGCGGGGCTCGGCGGCAGGGCCCAACGCCCCAGGCCGATGTTGTCGCCGACCGACAGCCGGTCGAAGAGCCGCGGCACCTGGTGCGCCCGGAAGATCGCCGGACGCGTCGGCCAAAGGCCACGAGGCACGAGGCGCGTTCCATCCATCCAGACCTCGCCGCTGTCGGGCCGGACCTTCTGGTCCAGGACGTCCAGGAAGGTGGTCTTGCCGGCGCCGTTGTAGCCGATCAGGCCGACGACCTCGCCCGGGCGCAGGGCGAAATCGACGCCGTCGAGGACCGTCTGCCTTCCGAACCTCTTCGAGATGGACCGTGTCTCAAGCATATCGCTGCTTCCTCGCGAACAGCCCGAGCCGGCCTTCGCCCGACCGCGCGACGACCACGAGCAGCGCCACGCCGAACACGATCTGCCTCACCTCCGCCCCCGTTCCGCTCGGCAGGCCCAGGAACCGCAGGGCCTCCGGCAGCGCGATGAATACGAACGCGCCGATGGTCGCGCCGAAGGCCCTCGGGGAGGGGACCATCACGGCCATCGCGAGGATGGCCACCGACTCCCGCACGGTGAAGCTTGACGGGTCGACATAGCGCAGGTGGAAGGCGTACATCCCGCCGACTAGCGCCAGCACTGCCGAGCTCGCCACCCACAACGACCACCGGATGCGGCCAGGCCGCAGCTCCAGCTCCGCCGCGAGGACCTCGTCGTCTCGCACGGCCCGGGTTCTCTTGCCGAACGTCGTGTTCCGCGTCAGGGCGATTGCTGCGATGAGCGCGGCCAGGAGAACCGTCGCGTCCAGAGATGCGCTGGCGGTCAGGCCCCGGTAGCGCGGCACTCCGGCGATGCCCATCACGCCGCCGGTGACGGGCTCGGCGTTGATCATGAGGCCGTGGACGACGACGCCCACCGCCAAGGTCGCCAGGGCCAAGACATCCTTTCGGAAGCGGCCCAGCAGGACGTGGCAGAGGTTGCCGGCGACGAGGCCGGCCAACGCGGCCCCCAGCAGCGCCACGGGCTGGGCGACGCCGTACCGCGTCGACAGCAGGGCGGCGGCGTAGGCCCCGATTCCCAGGAAGGCCGCGGCACCGGCGTGGATCACCCCCGCCTCTTCGGCTAGGACGGCTACCACGGTCGCCGCCGTTGCGAACAGGGCCCACTGCGTCAGCAAGTCGAGCAGGTAGTCCCCCATCACATACGTCTCCGGGCCACCTGGGCCAGCGCTCCGCCCCTGGCGATCAGCACGCTGAGCAGGATGGCGAACGTAACGGTCGTCTGCCAGTTGCCCTGGAGCCAGAACCCCAGCGTCTTCTCCATCACGGCCAGGACCAGGGCGCCCAACACCGCTCCCAAGATCGCCTCTCCGCCGACGATCGCGGCGACCATCGCCGACAGGAGCATCGTCAGGGCCTGCGACGGGTCGACGGCTCGGTCCGCGACGAAGTACGCCCCGGCCAGGCCCGCGAGGATTCCGCTGACCCAGTAGCACCGGAAGATCGCTTTCTCGACCGGAACGCCGAACAGCCCGGCCAGCGAGCGGTCGTCCGAGATCGCGCAGGCGAACCGTCCCCACGGGGTGCTGCGAAGCCAGACCCGCAGCGCGACCACCGCCGCCAGCGCCACGGCCCCGAACAGCAGTTGCACGTACGTGACGCGCACCGGCCAGATCTCGGCGGTGGCCGCCGGTCCCGACTGCAACACCAGCGCCCCGGTGCCGAACGCCAGGGCGGCAACGGACTGGCCGATGTAGAGGATCGCCAGCGTCGCCACGAACAGGGCCATCGGCGAGACTCGCACCGCCAGCGGCGCGACGAGCCACCGCCCGAGCGTTGCCGCCAGGACGCCGGCGAGCACCACCCCGCAGGCGGTGCTCACGGCCACCGGCGCCACCCGCGAGCAACACCACGTGGCGTAGGCTCCAACCAGGAACGAGGCCCCGACGGACAGGTCGAAGAACCCCCCGACCCGGAAGCTCAGCGAAAAGGCCGTGCTCAGCAGCGCGTACAGCGCCCAGAGGGCGAGAATCGCCACGATCAAGTCGACGGCGACGGGCATCAGCGGTCTCCCTGCACCAAATCCGGCGGGGTTCTGCTCACTGCGCTTCTCCCAACACGGTCGGGGCGCTTACTCGGTGCCGGCCAGAACCGTGAACTTGCCGTTCCGCACAGTCTTGATGATGATCCGCTTGTCGATGACGTCGCCGTGCTCATCGAAGCGGATCGTGCCGGTCACGCCCTCGAACTCGCGGCGGGAGTCGATCGTGGCCCGGATCTGTTCCCCGGTCCGGGCGCCGGACTTCATCGCCTCTAGGATGACCAGCGCCGCGTCGTAGGCGTGCGAAGAGGCCCAGTCCGGATCGGTGCCGTTCGCGGCCCGGAACTTCTCGATGAACTCGCTCTGTCGCTTGGTCGGGTTGGCCGGATCGAAGTCCACGACCGTAGGATAGATTAGGCCCTCCGCCGCGTCGCCGGCGATGGACAGCAGATTGGGGTTCTCCACGGCCGTCGGGCCCATGAAGACCATCGACAGGCCCAACTCCCTGGCCTGCTTCAGCGCCAGCGCGACATCCTTGTAGTAGCCGATGATGTACAGCACATCGGGCGCATCGGCCTTCGCCCGCGTCAGGTTGGAGCGGAAGTCCGTCTGGTCCTGCGCGTAGGACTGCACCGAGACGACCGAGCCGCCATATCCCGCGAAGCGGCTCTTGAAGGCGCCGGCCAAGCCCGCCCCGTAGTCATTTGCCATGTGCAGAACAGACACCTTCTTGTATCCCTTGGAGTTGGCCCAGTCCGCGGCGGCGGCGCCCTCCAGGTTGTCTGACGGCCAGACCCGGAACGTGAAGGTGCCCGCGTTGGTGATGGCGGGGGCCGACGTCGAGATGCCCATCAGCACCACTTTCTGCTCCTCGGCGTGGGGCGCCATCGCCAGCGTTGTCGCACTGACGATGTCACCCACTACGGCCGGCACCTCGTCGACCTTCGTCAGCTTGCTGAAGGCCGCCACGCCGAGCCTGGGGATAGCCTGGGAGTCCTCGTAGACCACCTCGACCTGCTTGCCGTCGATCCCGCCGGACTCGTTGACCTCCCGAACGGCCAGCTCGATACCCCACCGGCCCTGCTTGCCCCAACTGGCCGAATCTCCCGTCAGGGGCAGGATGGCGCCGATCCGAAGCTTCTCCTGTCCATCTCCCCACGGGCCCAGAGAGAACAGGATGCCGACGCCCAAGGCCACGACCAAAACCGCAAGGGCAATCCATCCCAGCGGTGCCTTCTTCCGATCTTGTTTTCCGTCCGTCATTTTGGTTGCCTCCCCAAGACAGGTATGAGTGACATTCGACTTCTTTTCTCCCAGTCTCAAGAGCAATCCTCGTGCCAGAAGAAACGGCGGACGCTTTTTCGGTGTTACCCTATGCTGCTGAGGCGTGCCCGAAGATTACAAGGCAAGAGCGCCGTGTACCAAGTCTGTCTCCCCCCTCCAGGGGCCGGCGAGCTCTCTGGGATGTGCCCATGGAGCAAGAAGGCCCCCTCCTGGGTTCCGCATCGGAGGAGCTGTCTGAGCCTTTTTCGAGTCGGTATCAGGAGAGCAGTTCGCCGGACGCCCTGTGTAAAGGGCGGAGCAAAGCCGTGGCGCGACACCGGCGGAGTCCGCGCGGCGTGGCCCTCCGACTCCGGCTCCGGCCTCGGCTGCGCCTCGGCCTCCAGCCGTCGCCCAAGCCCCATGAGCCGGAAAAAGTCGCACGCCATCTGGACCCGAAATGGGGAGCACCTCAGGGGCGGTGGGTGCTTCATTCGCAAGTAGCAGGTGGCGCCGAATGCAGCACCCCTCGGGGCCACCGCTTGAGGTCTGCTTGTAGCAGAGACATCAATCGCAAATAGCGCCAGGCAGCAGATGTTTCCACATCCGCCTCTGCTTACGCCAATCGAGGACGGCGGTGATGGG
>Ga0180434_10007092_pt1 | contig 12673 bp, 9 predicted proteins | sample SS_ome_7_FD_132453 | JGI IMG/M metagenome (GOLD analysis project Ga0180434, IMG submission 132453) | Hypersaline lake sediment archaeal communities from the Salton Sea, California, USA - SS_1_D_2 metaG | ecosystem: Environmental > Aquatic > Non-marine Saline and Alkaline > Hypersaline > Sediment... | reverse complement strand
TGACGGTGAAGGCGAGGATGCAGCTCTCGAGATTGATCGCCGAACCGTAGCGACTGTCGAGCACGGCATTGCTGGCCGTGGGCGCCGAGTTGTCGGCGAGCGTGCAACCGGTCAGCTCAACCTCCGAGGAGAGCGCCGCGCGCACGGCGGCGCCGATCAACGCTTCGTTCTCGGCGAACGTGCACGCGGAGAAGGCGGGCCGGCCGTGATCGTTCACCGCCACTGCTCCTCCCAGGCGTGCGATATTCCCGACGAAGGAACAGGCTTCGAAGAGGGGTTCGCAGTAATCCGAAAGCAGCACGGCCCCGGCAACGTGATTGTCGAAATCGGAGTTGCCGTTGTTCTCAAAGCGGCAGTCGTGAAAGGTGGCATCGGCCCACCGACCGACGAAGAGCGCCGTGCCACCCGTGTTGTGACCGCCGCTGTTGGCGTCGAAGATGCACCCTTCCAAATGCGGCGTGCAGTTGATGTCGATGTAGACGCCCCCGCCAGAGCCGCTCTCGAGATAGGCTCCCGTGATCCTCAAGTCCTCGAGCACTGCCCCGGCTCCCTCCTCGTTCTGAAAGATGAACCCGCGCCGCGCCTCGCCGGGCGTGCCACCGATGTCGATGATACAAGCCTCGGCATTCCCGCTTTGAGAGCGGACGGTGACCTGCTTGCCGAGGAAGTCGATGTCGTAGTTGCCGGCGCCGCTGTAAGTGCCGTCGGTCAGCTCGATCACGTCGCCATCGGCCACACTCGCGTCGGCGAGCGCGGCCTGGATCGTTGGGAAATCACCCGTGCCATCAGGCCGGAGTTGATAGACAGCCGCCACGGCCTCGGGCGAAACGGTTGCGGAAAGCGCAAGCCCGGCCAGCAGGATGGTGAGTAGAGACTGAAAACGTGTCATCGCGACCTCCTTGCGAGCGGTGGGCCTCTTTACTGGCTGCAACAAAATGGTATCAGCGATGGGGGGCTGTGGGAACCCGCTGCTTGTGGAACGCAGGGATCCCGTCGGCGGGACTAATTATTTCGGCCACAGCAAGTTGCAGCTTCAGATCCACGGCAAGCTGCCGCCTTGTATCCGCCGCTGCTTGGCGTCGGCGGGGCCGTCGTTCCCCAGGCGAAAGGCTCAGCGTGTCAGGTGGGGCGTGTCGCGCCTCGCTTAGAAGCTGGTGATGCGCGTCGCCATGATGCCCTTGAAGGTCTCAACCCGCTCCAAGTAGACGTCCAGGCGCACCTTCTCGACCTGCCCTCCGGCGTAGACGCCTTCGATCGGATCCGACGCGGCGTGAAACAAGTAGGGGATCCCGCGCTCGACCTTGATGACACCCATGTGACCGATGATCGCCCCCGCCTCGCGGGTGCGCGCCCCGCCCGGTGTCTCGGGATCCGTCACGAAGTAGACGATGTCGCCGTCGCGCAACCGCTCATACTGCAGCGACGCCTGCGGGACAAAGCTGATCGACCCCGGGGGGAAGCGGCCGCTGCCGTCCGGGTCGGCCACGGTCGTGCCGAGCGTGTCGGTCACATCGCGACCCCAGATGCCGGAACGGATCATCTCGATCCCATAGTCGAGATGCACCGGATTGTCGTAGTCGACCCGGCCATCCTCGCTCACGACCTCTTCGAGCGTAGCGCCATAGAAGCGCGTGCCGAAGGCGAACTGCACCGCCTCGAGCGCGCTACTCGAGCGTCCCAGCTCGGTCACACGATAGACGAAGAGCACACAGTCGGTGCGGAAGTCATCGACCAGGCGCCCCTCACGCACGTAGCCCCCCTCCTTGAGGCCATGCCGATAGGTCGTGATGCGCCGCTCCCAGAAGTAGTCCGCCCAGGCGGCGATGCGTTCATGCAGCGCCAAGTCGGCGAACTCGGCCATCTTGGCGTCGAGCGCGCTGGGTTCGAGCGCCTGCACGCTCTTCAGATTGAAATCGATCATCCGGTCGTAGCGCTTCATCAGGCGCTCCTGACGTGCCGCCTCGGCCGGATCGACGGGCGGATCCTCGCCCGTCGCTTGGGCGAGAACCGGCGCCACGGCCGCAGCGAGCGCCCCGGCAACGAGCGCCGACGTCAGCCACCGCCGGAGTGCTAGCATCCTGATCGCCAACGCGCCGACACTCTTTCCCTTCGCCCCAGCAGAAACCGACTCTTGATCGAATAGACGCATCGATGCCTTCCCCTAGCGCAGCTTGATGACCTTACCCCGGTAGTGTTGTTCGCCCAGCGCCGCCGTCACGAGGTACATGCCGCTCGACACGGGTTGACCGCGCTCATTCAGCCCATCCCAGCGCCAAACCAGACCCGTCTCGGACGCACCCGCGCCGACGAGCGTGGCGCCGCTGATGCGTCGCACGAGTTGGCCGTGGACGCTAAAGATGCGCAGCTCGGCTTGCGACGGATCGAGCGAGGCTTCCGCATTCGGCGTCGCCGAGTGCGGCTCGCCAGCCGCCGCCAATCGCAGCGTGGGCGGCAGTGGACAGCGTAACATGACCGTCTCGCCAAACGGATTGGGAGAAATCTGAATCGGAAGCGGTTCGACCAGCACCGGCCGCGGGTCGGGGATCTCGGTCGCAAAGAGACCGTGCGCGAGCGTGCCGAGCAAGAGCCGGTGCGTGCTCTCATCGACTGCCAGATGCGTCACCTCGACGCCGTGCGGCACCGGCAGCACCTGCCAGGTGTCCCCTTGATCGTGCGATGCAAAGAGACCGCCCCCCGTGCGTACGAAGAGCCACTCGGGACCCGATCGGCTGGCGGCCACGGCCAGCAGCCGCTCCCCGCGGAAGGCGACCGCGCGCAACGCCGTGGGCGCGCGACGCCAAAGCCCGTCATCGGTGGCGAGCCACGCGGCAACGCCGCCGCGGCTTGCGTCGAGCAGGCGCACCCGCGCCGGCAAGGTGAGCGACTCGGCCAAGGCGGTGATGCGCGCCTCGCGCCGGCGCACCAGGCTGTCGGCCCAGGCCGCCGGGCGCGGCTGCCAACTCCGGCCGCCGTCCTCGCTCCAGTAGGCGCCGAGATCGGTTCTCAACCAGAGGCCGCCGGGGTGGTCGAGCGCATGGCCGTCCTGGCGCTCGGCGCTGCCCGGGGAGGTGGGGTTGCCGTCAACATCTCGTGTGCGTGGGGCGCGCGCGATGGCTGCGTTCCCGCGCGCGCGGGGCATTCCAGCGAGCGCGGGGCCATCGCTGCCCGTGACGCTCGCGCTGGCGACCTCCGCGGCGGCGCCATTTGCTCCGAGGCCGGGCCCGCCCAGCGGCGCGGAGACGGTCCCGATGGCCCGCACCGAGATCCGCCGCAATCCCCGATTACGCCATGTCCAGTGGTGCCCCTCCGCGGTGGCCGCGTAGCAGCCGCGGCCGGTCGCGAGGCGCAACTCATCGCCCGCCGATACGAGATCGAAAACCGGCGCGGGCGGCGCCGGCAAGCGGCACAACCAGCGGACGCCCCCGTCATCGCTGCGCCAGAGGGCCCCCTCGGCGGTGATGGCCCAGAGGCGCCCGGTAGCTGCGGAGGCATCACCATGCAATGCGAGGATCGGCGAGGATCGTTCCCCCGTCGCAAGTTGCGCGCGTCCGACAAGCTCCCAGCGCGTGCCGCCCGCCCGACCGCGGTAGAGCTCCTGGCCCGCGACCGCATACGCGACGCCCCCCGGCACCAGGGGCGGCAAAACGGCCCGGACCTGTTTCGGCAGCTCGGCCGAGGCGGGCAGAAAGCTCCGCCCCCCGTCCCGACTGATGAAAAGCCCTTCCCACTCGCTCAGCGCAAGCAGCCAGCGCTCGTGTCCCGGGAGCGCATGGACGTTGCGCAGCGTCGGACGCCGGGCGGCGGCGGCCAGAGAGTCGCCGGCGGGCGGGAAACGGGCAGCCCAGGAGCGCGTTGCCGTCGCGCCGCAGCGGTGGAAAATGCCCTCACGCGTCGCGACCAGCACCCTCGGCGCGCTCGGCGACGATCCGGGCGCGGGTAGCAGATCGATCGCGCGCAGCGCCTGAGCAGGCGGAAGCGCGCCGATCCGCCGCCAGTCGGCGGCGCGGGCGGCGTCCCGGTCGGCAGGTCGGCCGGATCCCGCCAGCGAATCGCCGGCGCTGCTCGAGATCGCCGGCGCGGCGATTGTCTCCGCGCGCGCGGAATCGAAGGCGCGGATCCAGAGCCCGCCTCCCGCGTCGAGCAGGACGAGGCCCTGTCCCGGCCGGTAGGGCACGCCAACGAGAACGGCCCTCTCGCCTGCCGGGAGCGCCAGGCGCTCCCAGGCTGCCAGTCGGCCCGAAACGCCGGTCGCCTGCCCCGACTCCGGAATGCCGTGTCGGCCTGTCGTCGCCCCCGATGAATCGCGGCGGCCATCGCCGGTGGGAGGTTCCCAAAGGAAGAGCTCGCCGGAAGCGCTGCGCGCGATCCAGCGGCGTCGATCGAGGTGGCAGAGCTGCTCGAGCGCAGCGCCCTCGGGCCCGAGCGGCTGGAAGCTCCAGCGCGACGGGCGCTGCGCAGCCGGCACCGGGGCGCGCTGTTGCGCCCCCGGCGCGGCAAGCCAGGTCGCAGTGAAGAGCAGGACCGCCAGCAGAACCGAAAGCGAAAGGCCCGACCGACGGAGAGGGCGAGACCCAAGCCGCCCACCGCACGCCATCGGATCGGATCGCTGCTGCCGGCGGAGGCTCCCTCGGAAGAGTCCCGCCATGAGTCTGAGCTCCCTCTCGTGTCGCGCGCGAAGTCTAGGATCCGCCCGCGGACTCCGCAAGCCTGATCGGGCCGGGGGCGGCGGGGCCAGCTTGACCCCCGGCGGCGGCGATTGCTACGATCCCGCTCGCTTCGCGCCCCACGCCGCCCGGGTGGCGGGCGCAGCCAACGAGGAGCTCAACCGATTGGAAAGCAATGACTTAAGAGCAGAGAGGCGGCCGCGCGGCCTGCTTCTCGTATTGCTCCTGATGCTCTTGCTGCGCTGGTGGCTGGCAACGACCCCCGGCTATCCGCCCGATCTGCACGCCTACAAACGCTGGGCGTTGACGGCGGGCCTGGTCGGCATCGAGAGCGTCTACGACGGTCGTCTCTACGACTACCCGCCGCTCTACGCCTATTTGCTGGCACCCGTCGGTCGGCTCTACGGCGCGATCGCGCCCGAGGCGACCGAACGCTATGAAACGACGCGCACCTTCGGCGATTCGCGCACCTTCTCGCTGCTCGTCAAGCTCCCACCGCTCGCTTTTGACCTGCTCCTGGCGCTGCTGCTCGGCCTCCTCGCCTGGCGTCAGCGAATGTGGACCCGCCTGCGCAGCGGGGGCGGTTGGTTCCCGGCCTGGCTCTACCTGCTCCTGCCGCCCGCGCTGATCTGCGCCGGCTACTGGGGACAACCGGACGTGATCCATACCTTCTGGGTCTTCCTCGGCCTGGCGCTGATCCTGCGCGGCCGACCCGAATGGGGCTGGGGCGCGGCCGCCCTGGGTGCGCTGATGAAGCCGTTGGCGCTCCCCTTCTTCCCGCTGCTCGCCTTAGCGACACTGGTCGTCTGCGGTTGGCGGCGCCTTTTCACTGCCGGCGTCGTAGCCGTGGCGACCTACGTCGCCGGCTACCTGCCTTTCATTTTGACCGGCCGCACGACGCTCGTTTTCGAGCGTCTCTTCACCGACATGGGGCTGATGCCCTATGCCTCGGTCAATGGCCACAACCTGTGGTGGTTGCTCGCACCCTGGAAACCGGCCGACGTGCCGCACTTCGGCCCGATCACGCTGACGATGATCGGACAGGCGCTTTTCTTGGCCGCGCTGGCTTTGATCTTCATTCTCCTCTGGCGCATCGAGCGCCCCCGGTTCGCGGCCAGCGGCCGGCACCTGTGGAGCGGCCGCCGTCGCCGGCCGCTGGCGCAAGAGCATCACTGGTTTCTTGCCGCCGCCGCCACGGCCCTCGCCTTTTTCACGCTCTCGACGCACATGCACGAAAACCACTCGTTCACGGCGTTTCCGTTCATCGTGCTGCTGGCCGGCCTCGGGCGTCGCTGGCTCGTCTATGCCGTCGTCTTCGGTTTCTCGATCGGGATCAACATGCTGCTACACGACATCTACCTCGCCAACGAGTTCTTCAGCCAGCTCGGGGGCGTTTCCAGCATGTATCATCCCGACCTCTACCGGAATCTCTCCTGGGGTGAGGTGATCATCTCGTACGGAAACTCGCTGCTGACCGTCACGCTCTTCGGCCTCTTGCTCGTCTGGTTCCTGCGGTTCAGGCGAGATCGAGCAGTTCCTCCAGCATCCGCGCATTGACGACCGCATGCCCCGCATGGCAGTTGTTGAAGAAGACGTAGGTGCGCTGCGCCTCGCGCGCCAAGCCACGCACGAGCCCCGCCCACTCCTCAAGCTCTTCACGCCGGTAGAGGTAGTTGTAGCGTTCGCTCCCGCCTCCCCACCAATCGCGCGCGTTGCGTCCATGAAGGCGCACGTAGGCGACGTCGCCGACCAGTTCGGCGCGTTGCGGGATCAGCCCGCGCAAGTCGGGCTCGTCAATCGAGCAGAAGCCGTAGCCGAGTTCGGCCAGACGCGGACCGAGGTCGGGGCGATCCCAGGAGGCGTGCCGAAACTCGGCGAAGAGCGGCAGCGCCGGCAGCGCGGCGCGCAGGCGCGCGAGGTAGTCTTCGGCGGCCGTGGAGCGGCGAAAGCGATAGGGGAACTGCGCTAGGGCGCCGGCGAACTTGCCCTGCTCCCGCAAGGGGGAGATCGCCTCGCGAAAGGCGCGGGCCGGCTGCGCGAGCGTTTCGCGCTTGTGGGTCAGGTCTCCCGGCAACTTGACCATGAAGCGGAAGTCATCACTCGTGCGCGCGCCCATGCGTTCCAGCGTCGCCGGCGGCGGGATGCGGTAGTACGTGGCGTTGATCTCGACCGTGTTGAAGTGACGATCGTAGAAGGGCAGCATCGCGCCGCGGGCCGTGCCGGGCGGGTAGAAGGGACCGATCCAGTCGGCGAAGCTATAGCCGGACGTCCCGACCCGGATCGCCCCCGGCGCCGCGCGGCGCGCGGGAGCCGCGGGCGGGCGGGGTGCAGGCGGGCCAGGCTCCGGCGGCCCGAAGAGGTCATGCTGGACCGGGGCCGCCCCCGGAGGTGAAGCGGGCTGGCGCGTCGCACGACGGCGCTCAGACGAATCGTCCCGCATGGCGTGGTTGCTCCGCGCTGGAATCCTCGGTCGACTCGCCGCTGGGCACCTCGCCGGGCGCCCCACCCGGTCTGCCGGCCCTCATCGCCCGACTCGACTCAGATGCATTCGTCACCCCGGGGGCGTGGGCGCCCGTAGCCGTCCGGGTCGTCTGCCGGCGGTCGGGCAAGGCACCCGCCGGTTGGATGCTGTCGTCGCCGTAGTGCTCCCGAATCCCATCGAGCGTGTCGATCAACTCGCGGTAGCGGCGATCCTCCGGGAAAAGACCGATCTGGCGGCGCCCGCCGGTCGGCTGCAATTCCGCCAACGTCAAACCGAGCAGGCGCACGCCCCCCCCGCAGTAGTGCCCCAAGAAAAGCTCCTTGGCAACGCGGTAGATGTCGCGCGTCTCCTGGCTCGGCACCGCCATCACCCGCTGGCGGGTGATGGAGCTGAAATCACTGAAGCGTAGCTTCAGCCGCACGCAGCGGCCGGCATAGCCCTCGCGCCGCACGTCACACCCCACGCGCTCCGCCAACGCCAGCAGGAGCTGTAGGCCCGTCTGCGGAGACTCGATATCCTCGGCGAGCGTATGTTCGTGCCCGAGCGATTTGGCGGCCGGCGCTTGGTGCGAAGGTGTCACCGGTGTGTCGTCGCGCCCCCAGGCGAGTGCGTGCAGTGCTTCGCCGTAGAGACCAAACCGACGCGCCAACAAGGAGCGCGGCGTCTCGGCCAAATCGCCGATCGTCTCGATGCCGTAGAGCATCAAACCCGCTTCGGTCCGCGGACCGACCCCATAGAGCTGACCAACCGGTTTGGGCCAGAAGAGGCGGCGAAATGCCGTTTCCCCAAGCAGTGTCACCCCGCGCGGCTTTTCCAACTTGGCGGCCATCTTCGCAATCGCGCGATTGGGACCAACCCCGATCGAACAGGTGAGTCCAAAACGCGCTTCGATCGAGGCGGCGATCTCGCGTGCAAAGCGATCGACACCCTGCCATCCCCCCTTTCCACGGGGGGTGCCGTTGGGACGCACATCGGTGATATCGAGAAAGGCTTCGTCGATGCTGAACATCTCCACCTGAGGCGTGATCGCCAGCAGATGCTGCAGCAGGCGGCGCGACGTATGAATGTAGAGCGCCGGATGGCAGGGCACGAATTCCGCCTGCGGGCAGAGGCGGCGCGCCTGTGCCGCCGGCATACCGGCCCGAATCCCGAACTCACGCGCCGGATACGAGGCGGAGGCGACGACCCCGCGGCTGGCGGGCAACGCGCCGACCACGACCGGCCGGCCGGCGAGCGCCGGACAGGCTTGGACCTCCAAGGCGGCGAAGTAGGCATCCATGTCGAGATGCAGAATGCGGCGCTCGGCGGACATGTGAGCCTTCCCTCCTGGCGGCGAGGCCAACGGCTGATCCCCAGGCCGATGCCTGGCAGCTAGGCGAACTCCCGATAGACACCGACGACGCGACCCAGAATCCGCAGCGTCGGCGAGCTGGCGGTGACGATCAACGGTGCAAACTCCGGGTTCTCCGGCACGAGGCGGATCTCTCCGCGCTGGCGCTCGAAGCGCTTGACCGTCGTTTCATCCCCGATCATCGCGACGACGATCTCGCCGTTGCGCGGCTCCGGATCTTGGCGCACGAGCACGATGTCGCCCGGCAAGATCCCGGCATCGCGCATGCTCTCCCCGGTTACGCGCAGGGCGAAATCGGATCCGCCGCGCGCGATGCGCTCGGCATCGAGACACCCTTCGACGTGCTCCGGCGCGAGCACGGGACCGCCGGCGGCAATCCGTCCGAGGATCGGAATGCCGGACCGCGGCGGGGCGAGATCGCCGGCAGCGACCATGTCCGCCCCGGAGGCCTGCAGCGTCGAACGCGACTGCTCCCGGCCGCGACTGCCGCCCATGCCCCACCCCGCTCGAGGTCCGCGCGGACCGAGCCGAATGCCCCGTGCACGGGCCGACCGCTTGCGAATCCAGCCGGCGCGGGCGAGGAGCTGAAGGTGATAGTGCACGCCATTGGTCGAGCGGATTCCAAAGCGCCGGCCGATCTCGCGCAGCGTCGGCGGCGCCCCTTCCGCCGCCTGGCGGTGGACGATGAAGGCGTAGATCTCCCGCGTTCGTGCGGGCAGAGCGGGTGGGGCGGAGACCGGAACCATGAAACCTCCAGTGTGGGAGGGGTTGGGTGTCGGGGGGAAGAGTACTGAACATTTGTTCATCCCGCAACCCCCCTGATTGTGGAATGAGAACTGCTGGTTTGATCATCCAACTTGGGATTCCGCAGGCAGTTGGCCGTGTCGATCTGCTGTCAAGCCAAGGACCTGGAGTCAGCGACGAACAGGGGGGCGCGCTCCGTCCGGGCCGATCGGTCCCGCACGCGAGCAACAACGCCGCAACGAACAGACCGAGAATAGGATGGCCGCCCCGATCGGCCGTCTGCGATCCACAATCAGCGGAGGAAGAGGAGGCTCAGGTCGGGCCAATACGTCACCAACACCAACCCCACCAGCAGCACGAGCAAAAACGGCAGCGTCGCGGCGTACACGCGCAGAATCGGCTGGCGGAAGCGGAACGAGGAGATAAAGAGGTTCAGCCCCACCGGCGGCGTCATGAAGCCGATCTCGAGGTTGGTGAGAAAGATGATCCCGAGGTGGGTCAAGTCAACGCCGTAGCGCTGCGCGATCGGAATGATCAACGGCACGACGACGATCAGCGCGGAAAAGACGTCCATCAAGCAGCCGACGATCAAGAGGAAGACATTCAACGCCAGCAAGAAGCCGAGCCGACTGGTAATGACGCCCTCGATGCCGTCCAGAATCTGCATCGGCACCTCGGCGTCGATCAGGTAGTTGGTCAAGCCGAGGGCCGCGGCAAGGATGATCAGGATCCCGCCGACCAGCGTCATGCTTTCGGTCGCGACACGTGGCAGGCGCCGCCAAGAAATGTCGCGGTAGATCAAGACCTCGACGACGAGCGCGTAGAAGGCTGTCGCCGCGGCCGCTTCGGTGACCGTCAGCTTGCCGCCGTAGATCCCGCCGAGCAGGACGAAGGGCAGCGGGATCTCCCACGCCGCGCCGCGCACCGCGCGCCCCAGCTCGGCCCAGGTGAACGGGGTGCGCCCCCCCACCTTCCAATGCCGCACGCGGAAAAAGGAGTACACCGCCAGCAGCAGAATCAGCAATGCACCGGGCAGGATGCCGGCGAGGAAAAGCCGGTCGACGGTCGGACCGCTGAGCGGATCGGCCAGCGAAGTGCCGGCCGTCTGGGTAGCAACGTAGCTGTAGACGATCAGGGCCAGACTCGGGGGAAAGAGGATCCCGAGACTGCCGCCGGTCGTCAGCAGGCCCAGCGAAAAGCGTTCGGAGAAACGATCCTTGAGCAGCGCCGGCATCAGCAGACCGCCGAGCGCGACGATCGTGACCCCGCTGGCGCCGGTGAAGGCGGTGAAGACCGCGCAAGCGATCATCGCGACCAGCGCCAGTCCACCCGGCAGCCAGCCGAAGGCGGCGCGCGTCAGGCGCACAAGGCGTTGCGGCGTGCCTGCTTCGGCGAAGAGGTAGCCGGCGAAGGTGAAAAGCGGGATGGCGACGAGCACCGGCGAACCGGTCATGCGCATCATTTCCGTCACGACGGCGGCGGTTGAAATGTCGGCGGCGGCGAACGCGAGCAGCGCGGCAAGCGCGAGAATCGCGTAGAGCGGCGTGCCGAGCAGCGCGAGCAACGGAATCAGCACAATCCACAACCAGGTCACGCGGTCGTCTCCGCTTGCATGTCACTCAGGCGCCCCTCGCGTTCGGCGGCCAGGCGATCGAGCTCCGCGTTCGGCGCCAGGGCACGATCGACGAAACGCACCGCACAGAGGGCGAACCCGAGAAAGATCACGCCCGCCAGCAGCCACACCGGGAGGCCGAGAAAGCTGGTCGTGCCGAAGTCCTGCTCCTGCCCCATGAAGACCCAGGCGGCGCGCGCGAGCACCAGGCTCACCGTCGCCGCGACGAGGGCGGTGAAGCGGGTGACGGCGCGCTCGACGGGCGCGGGCAGAAGGCGGGCGAGCACGTCCATATGGATGTGGCGCAGCTTTCCGGTCGCTACGATCGCCCCAGCGAAGCCGAGTGCTAAGACGAGATGCCGTAGGAGGGGATCGATCCAGATCAGTCCGGTCTGAAAGACGTTGCGCAGCACGATCTGTAGCATCGCGCCGCCGACCATGCCGAGAATCAGCACGGTCAGGAGCACCCGCTCGCCGATCGCGACCGCGCTCTCCCACCGCGCGCCGCCGATGCGCCGGCGAACCAGCGCCCGCAGGACGATCCAGGCCAAGAGCGCCGCCAGGGCCCAGGGGTAGAAGGTCCCCGCTCCGGCGGTGCCTGCGATCCAGCCCGGCTCCACGGCGCCGTCCCTATCCCTGCTGGCGCGCCGCTTCGAGGGCGGCCGTCAGCCGGTCGAGCAGCTCGGGGTCGTACAGCTCGCCGGCCAGTCGCTGCCAGACACGCCGGCCCACCGCCTCGAACTCCGCCAGCGCTCCGGCCTGCGGGTCGATGCGCTCGATGTTGCGCTCGGAGATCGCCGCGGCCGCCTCATCATTCTGGGCCCGCGTCGCAGCCAGCAGGCGCGAGAAGATTTCCGCCGCAATGCGCTCTAGCGCCTCGGCTTCGTCGGGCCGCAGCTTGTCGAACTGCGACTGGCTCAGCACGACGGCCCCCAGCGCGTGGGTAATCGGGATGTCGGTCATGTAATTGAGGCGGGTGAACCACTGCAGCGAGAGACAAGCATAGGGCGTCGCGTAGACGGCATCGACGATGCCGGTCTGCAGGCTGGTCAAGACGTCGGTGAGGTTCAGCGGCACCGGCGTCACGCCGAGTTCGTCGAGGAACGCCTCGGCGAGCGGATCGCCTTCCCAGAGCCAGGTCTTGCGCGCTTTCAGATCGGCCAGGCTGCGCACCGGGACCTGGCTGAAGAAGTTGACGAAGCCGACTTCAGCCCAGCCGAGCAGGTGGAACCCGCGGTCCGCGAGGCGGCGTTCGAAGGTCGGGTCGAGCACTTCGTGGGCGAGTGAAACCTCCTGTGCATTGCGGAAGAGAAAGGGCAGTTCCATGATCCGCAATGAGGACTCAATTTGTCCCAACCCGACCCCGGTCAGACCGGCGCCATGGATCTGGCCGGTGCGCATCTTGCGCAGCACATCGAGATCGCTGCCCTGCTGGCCGCCCGGATAGAACTTGAAGCCGACTTCACCATCGGTTTCGGCGCGCACGCGCTGGTCGAGCTCATGCATCAGCTTCATCCAGGTCGAGCCCTCAGGCGCGATCGTGGCAACCTTGAAGCGCACCCGCGGGCGTTTCGCCTCGGCGGAGAGCGCGGACAGGAAGACGGCCGCGATCATGATCGGCACCAGGATTCGTAGCCTCAGACGCCCGCTGCGCATCTCGTCTTCCCTCGCTTCCTTACTCTCGGCCACGGCCCACGGCGGGGCCGACGCGTCGATTCGCGGCGGGAGCGGCGGCCAACCGAGCTTCCTCACGCCGCATCCGCGGTGGTTCAGAAGAGCTCGTAGCGCTGCTCCAAGAGCTCACGCGCACGCTGTTGCGA
>Ga0180434_10007090_pt1 | contig 12675 bp, 12 predicted proteins | sample SS_ome_7_FD_132453 | JGI IMG/M metagenome (GOLD analysis project Ga0180434, IMG submission 132453) | Hypersaline lake sediment archaeal communities from the Salton Sea, California, USA - SS_1_D_2 metaG | ecosystem: Environmental > Aquatic > Non-marine Saline and Alkaline > Hypersaline >... | reverse complement strand
CCGAACTCGCCGACCGCCCGCGCCCAGGCCATCACGAGCCCCGCCAGAAGCGCATGCGAGGCAAGCGGCGCCGTCACTCTGAAGAATGTCCGCAGCGGGGATGCCCCCATCGTGAGCGACGCCATCTGAAGCTGTCGCGGAACGCTCTCGAACCCGACGCGCGCCTGCCGGATGTAGAACGGTCCGGCAACGAACGTCTGCGCAATGACGACCGCGGCGGTTGTGAAGGGCAAAGTGATATTCGGCGCCAGGTGCACTCCAACGAACCCGACTCGCCCGAGAGTCATGAGCAGTGCCACCCCTGCCACCGCGGGCGGCAGCACGAGCGGCAGGTCCACCAGTGTGTCGATGACGCGCTTCCCGCGGAAATCACCCTGCGCAAGCCAGTACGCGAGCGGCGTGCCCATGATGAGGATCAGTACGGCCGATATCGCCGAAGTCACCAGGGTGAGCCGGAGCGCGTCCACCACCTGAGGGCAGCATACGTACGACCCGAACAGCGCGATCTCCGCGTTCAGAAACAGGCCCGCCAGCGGCAGCACGATGAGGCCGAGCGCCGGAAGCGAGAGCGCTATCAGTACCAGATTCCTTTTGGGTCGCATGTGTCTCAGGCTTCCTCGTTCTGCCGAGCGATCTCTATTTGGTCGGCCTGGCGTTCACGAAGCCATGCTTCACGAGTAGGCTCTGCCCCTTCGGGGACAGGACGAACCGCACGAACTGGTTGGCGAGGTCTTTCTGGCGCGATCCGGCGATAACCGCGATGGGGTAGTCGGCGATGATGTTGCATTCATCGGGGATGTCGATGGCGGACACGGCTGGTCGGATGGCCGGCGTGATGTCCGACGCGTAGCAGATCCCCGCGTCGGCCTCACCCAGATGCACCTTCGCCACGACTGCCTTGACCGTCGGCTCGTGAGAGCACACGTTCCCAATAGCACACGCCGCGAATCCCTTCCCATACTTCCCCGAGGCATCCATCTTCTGGATAACCTCTCGCGTATACGTGCCAATCGGGGTCTCCGGCGCGGCGATCACGAGCTTCACGTTCGGCTTGGCGAGGTCGCTCGGGGCGTTGATGTGTGCTGGGTTAGACTTTGGCACCACTATCACGAGTCGATTGTGGGCGAAAATGCTCGACCGTTCGGCGAGCTTCGCCTTCACCAAAGGGGCCATGTGTTTGGTGTCCGCCGAGAGGAAGACATCCGCCGGTCCCCCGTGTTCGATCTGGATACGCAGCCGTGAGCTGGCGGCCAGGTTCAGGCGAACGGTCGTCCCGGGATGCTGCTTCTCGAAAGACGTCCCCGCCTCTTCCAGGAACTCGGTCAGCGAGGACGCCCCGAAGACCATGAGCGTATCGGCGCCTTCCGCCGGCCCTCCCGTGACCAGTGCCAACGCACACACAATAGAGAAGAACAGACAGACCATGGCGCGCATGAATCCCTCCTGAAACGCCGGTAGGACACGCTGTAAGCATAGTCGGGGTATGTGAACGTCCTGCGACCAGGATGCGAAGACTTGCGGAACCCCGGCCCGGCGTGCCGACTGTAGGGCGGCATTGGCTGCCTGGAGCTTCCTTAGAGACTCCCCGGGGAGGCGCGCGAGAAGCGATGACAGTGGAACGCAGTCCCGAAAGCACTCTCAGTCATCGCGAGATGGATCTGCCGGCCCGGAATCAGGGGCCCGAAGAACTCATGTGCCATCCGGGCCCTGGGCTTCGAGGCTGCTTCTACTCCGTCTTCTCGGTGGTCGCATGGCTATCGAAATTCAGCCGCAGGTCGGTGAGGAGGTTCTGGTAATCCCGTGCCTCCTGCCCTTGGATGTGCGGCTTGAGTTGCTCGACGAGAGCGGCCGCCGCATCGATGGCGATGCGCGCCTGGGCCGTGTCTTTGCGGGTTTCGTTCGTGAACGGATCCGGCTGCAGCCCCATCGTCTGCCAGGCGACGCCGGCCAACTGCGCGATCGACAGCCGCAAGATCGAATACACGTCGATCGCCTTCACCTGCTCCGTGGCGTCGGCTGTCTCCTCCGCCGGCGGCTTAGGCGCCTCTCCCTCCGGCTCCTCCGCCGAGGCCGGCTTCTCCTCTTCCTCCGCGGCCTCGTGCGGCTTTGGCTCATCGTGCCCGAGGACTTCGAAACCCTCTCCCTTGAGATCGTCGTGAGATGTCACGTCTCTTACACCTCCCCAATCGAGTGAATCAAAAGATTATCCTATCCCGCCGCATATGCACGTTCTGGAGCAGTCCAAAGGCGATGAAGCTCGCCACCAGGTTGCTGCCTCCGTAGCTCACGAACGGCAGGGGCAGCCCGGTAATCGGCATGATGTTGACGCTCATCCCGATGTTGACGACCGTGTGGAAGATCAGCATCGAGAGCGCCCCGGCCGCAAGCAGCGATCCCAGCGAGTCGCGCGCTCGAATCGCAATCCGCAGCCCTCGCCAGAAGACGAACAGGTAGAGGAAGAGCATGACGGATGCTCCCACGAGCCCGAGCTCCTCCCCGACCACCGAAAAGATGAAGTCAGTATGCCGCTCCGGGATGAACCGCAGCCGGCTCTGCGTGCCCCGAAATAGCCCTCGCCCGAGAAGCTTCCCGGCCCCGATCGCCACCCGAGACTGAATGATGTGATACCCCGCCCCCAACGGATCGGCCTGCGGATTGAGGAAGATCGTCAGCCGCCGCTTCTGGTAGTCTTTGAGCGCCGCCTTCTGGGCGATCCGCGCCAGCGGCTTCGGCCCCACCCGGTCAAGTGGAAGCCGATCCAGATTCCACATGAGCGCAAAGAGCGCCAGCCCGGCGGCGAAAACCGCGCCCAGATGCCGTGCCTTCGCCCCCGCCAGGTAGACGGCCCCGAACCAGATGGCGATGATGACCAGCGCCGTTCCGAAGTCCGGCTGCATGAGCACCAACAGCACCGGCGCCGCCGGAACCAGCAGAGAGGGGAGGACGCCGCGCAGCTCCCCGATGGCGTCCATTCGCCGACTCAGGAAGGCGGCGAGCGAGAGAATGACGGCGATCTTGGCGAACTCCGACGGCTGAAGGCGGAAGCTCCCGATGGCGATCCAGCTCGCCGCCCCCGTGGGCGAGCGCCCAACGACCAGCACCGCCGCCAGCAGCAGCAGCGAAAGCGCGTAAAGCGGCATGTGCCACTGAGCGATACGCTCGTAGTCGAACAGCAGGGTGGCGGCGAAGACGACGAGTCCGATCAGCATCCAGATCGCCTGCTTCTGGGCGAACGAGCTGGGCGGCGTAAGGCTCGTGGCCTCCGGCGAGCGAGTGGCCGAATACACCATCACCAGGCCGTAGGCGCACAGGGACAATACAGCGAGAAGAAGCGTCCAGTCCAGTCTTCTCAGCAGACGGGTGTCGAGCACGGCGATGCATCTCCGCGCCCCGAAGCAGACCTCCCCCCCGGGGCTAGCTACTCCACATCTTCTCCCCCCTCAGCCCTCCTGCCTTGCGCGGAACGGCGCCAACAGCCGCTCCGCGTTGCGGTGGAGGATGTTATGCCGATCCTCGTCGGCGATGCGAGAGAAGCAGACGGACCCGATGCCGAAGTGCGGATCGAACCACGGCAGGTCCGTCCCGAAGACGATCTTCTCCGATCCCACCTCGCGTACCATCCGCGTGATGATCCCCGAGACCCGCGAGGCCGCCGTCAGCTCCAGATAGACGTTCGCGCGCTCCCGCGCCACCGCAAGAGCCGCCTCCCATTCGCCATACCCCGAATGCCCCATCAGGAACGTCACGTTCGCGTATCTGTCCGCCACCTCGCCCAGAAGCGATGGACCATCGTACTCGCTGGATCCCCAGGTGTGAGAGAGGAGGAGCAGCCGGTGCTCGTTGGCGTACTCGAGCGCCGGGACGTAGTTGTCGCCCGTGATCGGATAGGAGTGCCCGCTTGGGTGGAACTTGAATCCGACGAATCCCTCATCCTCGGAGAACCTAGCGACCTCGTCCTTCACCTGTTCCGGGTAGTTCGGGTTGACGGTCCGGTAGGCGTAGAACCGCCCGGGGTGATCCGCGACCACCTGCGCCATCTCCCGGTTTCCCCGCTCAGGGTCCACGAGCGACGAGTGAGAGCTGCAGATGATACAGCACACGCCGCTGCGGTCCATCATTTCCAGCATCCCGTCCGCCCACGGCTTCGGAAGATAGATCCCCCGGAACGGCCCGTAATGCCCGTGCATATCGATGACAGGGCAGTTCCGGTACTGGCCGGTCTCCATAAACTCCCCGGCGATCGGCGAATCGTTCGTCATAGCCGCTCCTCCTCAAGGAGCCGCCGGAGATTACCGCCGGCGATCGCCTCCTTTGCCTCCGAGGGGATGTCGGAGCCCGCCAGGGCCAGCAGCGCCGCCCCCATCTGGAGATCGGGCGCCCCGCTTGCGTACAGGAGCCGGTCCGGCCCGTATTTCCGTACGAAATCAGCCAACCCCCCGGCCAGCTGGTAGTTCGACGTGTCGAGATGGAGCCTCGGGTATCGCTCCACGAGCGGCCGGAAGAACCGGTCATCCCCCCAGCTCCCGTGGCCCGCGACGACGAGAGTGAGATCGAGGAAATCCGCCAGGAGCGCCGTCACCATCTCCCACTGCGGCCCCACGAAGAGCGGTATGCGGTGGGCGGCCACCTCCTCCAGCAGGGAGCCGAACGTGATCGCATTCAGCAGGTACCGATGCTCCTCCGGGTGCGCCCACAGCGCCCGCACAGCATGCTTTCGCATCGCCGCCAGGAAATCATCCACCGTTCCCAGTTCCCCCGTCTGTGGCGGCAGAATCGCCCATGTCGCGTGCAGCCGCGGCTCCCCGCGGATCTCCTCCAGAAGGAGCTGGTTCGCAGTCTGCGGCGACTCCTCTTGCATCGCCGTGTGGTGCACCAGACCCTCGTGCACCCCGCAGAAATCCATCTCATCCAGCAGATCTGCCGCGCGCGGGAGCACGCCGCCGGACGGCTTCGCTGGCACTCCGAATCCGCAGTTGCAGTCAAACCAGTTCAATGGCTCTCCACCTTGGATGGCGCTGTACAGACATCTCTTTCTCCATGCCTTCTGCGCGTTCCTAGTGGACCCTTCGATGCGGAGAGAGCAGCCGGCGCCCCGGCCCTCACAAGCAAAAGGGAAGACAACCGTTGCCTGCCCTCATCGGGTTCTGCGTCGCCCCCAGCCGAACAGCTACCCGGCCCGATCGGACACCTTGTCCAGCACCGTAATCACGTCCTCGCTGTTGTAGGTTGAGGTCGACTGATTCGGCCGCTGATATAACTCCACCTTCCGCCCATCGGGCAGCGTGAAGTCGCTCTCCCCGTCGATGTAGATGATGGCGCAGGTCACTCCCCGCGCCTGGATCTCCGCATCGCATTCGGGCTGGCCCATGGGCATGAGCCGAACGTAGATCCGACCCGGATGCTCCGCATCGTACTGCCGCAAAAGCCCGATCGTCTTCTGGTGCCACTCCAGGACGAGCGGGGCATAGAAATCGATCTTGATCGGCGCCTCGGAATCGCCGAAGGTCTCGATCTTCTGGCTCGCGCCCGCCGCGACCGCCTCCTGCGCCGCCGCCGGGCGCGCCTTCGGCTTCGGCCGCAGGAGCATGTACCCCTCGATAGCCAGGGCCGCAATCAGAACCACGACGATGATGATGAAGAGAGGGTTGCTCTTCTTCACTGCGGGCGCGGTCTCACTCATTGGATGGTCTCCGCCGGAAGAATTCCGTTGGTGGCAATGGCCTTCTGTCCCGCCTCCGAAGTCAGGAACTCGATGTACTTCTGGCCGAGCTCGCGCTGGCCCGTGTCTTCGAGCATGGCGACCTGCAGGCGCACGGGCGGATAGGTGTCCCGCGGAATCGTCTCCACGATCCGCACCTCCGACCCGTCCGCCTTCTCCGGGTTCGTGTCCAGAGGACAGGTGAGGAAGGTGATCCCTGCGTCCACCTGCCCATTCGTGGCGAGAGTCACTGCCTCCAGCGGGTACTCACGAAGCAGCAGCTTCGCCTGAAGCGACTCCCACAGTCCCATCGACTTCAACGCCTCCGCACCGTAGTAGCCGATGGAGTTGTACTTCGGATCGGCCAGCGAAATCGTCCTGATGTTCGGTGAGGTCAGGCCCTGGATCGAATCCAGCCCCTTCGTCTTGGAGTGCGCGATTACGACCAGATCGAGCGTGCCGAAGTCCGTCACCGTCGCCGGATCGACGAACCCCTCCTCCACGAGCTGGCTCATCTCCAGCTCGCCCGGCGACATGATCACATCCGGTCGGTCGCCCTTTCGAATCTTCCGCACCAGCACGATGGCGTTGTCGAAGACCACCTGCACCTGAGTGCCGGGATTCGCCTCCCGGAAGCGCTGCGTGGCGACGGCTATCGGGCTGCTCATTCCGCATGGCGCGTACACGACGAGCCCCGCTGCGGGCGCCGCCTCCGGGGCCGATCTCTGCCGCGCCACCAGCAGCCCGCCCATGGCGACCACCGCGAGCAGCAGGACGACGACCAGAGCCTGCGCGCCGCGACTCATCTACTCGCCACCTTGGCCGGACCAACCTCCTGCGCCGGCCCCCACGGGCCCGGCGCCAGGGGGAGGTCCTGGTCGTTTCGCAGCTTCGTCGACGCCATGAACTCGATCATCTCCGGCGATGTCATGAAGCTGAGGAACTCCTCCGCCAGCTCCCGCTTCTCGGTCGTCGTGAGAATCCCGGCGACCGTCCGCGGGATGTAGTACGTGTCTCTCGGGAAGAGGCAGGCGATCTCCGCCTTGGTCTTGCTGAGGTCGACGGACTTCGTGTCCATGGGGCAGCCGAGGAACTGCACGTTCGCCTCCGCCCGGCCGTCCACGACCCACTGGAAGGACTCGTTGCAGCATCCGGTCACCTTGATCTTCGGTTCGAGCGTCTCCCACAGCCCCATGTTCTGAAGCGCCTGCCGCGCTGCGTGCGAGGCCGCCGTCAGGTCTGGCGGGGAGAAGGAGATGACCTTCACCTCCGGGTTGGTGAGATCCGCCGGCTCCTCGATTTTGCCGGGGTTCCCTTTTGGCGTGAGGATGACCACCTCGTAGCTCCCGAAACCGACCATCGAATCCGGATCGATGAATCCCTTCTCTCTGAGAACCGTCGCCTCATGCCCGCCGGGCGAGATGAAAATATCGGGCTTCTTCTCGTTCTCCTCCACTGCCTGCGCCATAATCTCCGGCGTGTCCACCATGGTGGAGAACTTCACGTTCGGGTGCTGAGCCGTGAACTTGTCCATCACCTGGCTCACGGGTACGAAGACCCCCATGGGAACCGCAAGGTAAAGCGTCTCTTCGGGCTCCGCCGTCGGTGCCACCGGATGTGTGCCTTGGGCGCGCCACGCCAACGCCCCTCCAATCACCACCAGGATCGCCAGCACGATGATAACGGCCGCTTTCATCAGATTGGTTTCCTCCCTCTCGGTTCCACAGCGCTATTGTCCTGCGGCGAACTTCTCCTGCGCCTTCGCCATCGCTTCCAGCATGACATCGTACGGAGCGGCGCCTATCGACCGCCCCAGATCCGTGCCGTCCCCCCGCAGGAAGACGATGGTGGGGTAGCCGGTGACGCCGAGCCTATCTCTAGTCTCTGGGTGCTTGTCGCCGTCCACCTTGATCGGCACGAAACCCGTGCTCGCCTCGGCGACATCGGCCCTGGAGAAGACGGTTTCGTCCAGCAGCTTGCACGGCGGGCACCAGGTGGCGAACACGTCCACCATCACGGGCTTGCCACTCTCCTGAGCCTGCGCCATCCCCTCCTCGAAATCGTACGACCAGGCGATAGCGCCCTTCGCAGCCGTCGCCCCCTCACCTTCGACCGCCGTCTGCGGCCCCGATGCCGGCTTCGCACACCCACATGCGAGGACTACGAGAGAGACAAGCGCCCACCGCCCCATTCCTGACATCCTTCCACCTCACGTGCACAGCAGACTAAATCCACCAATAGCCATTCCAGACAGAGAATAGGCGACACCTGTGAACCTTGTATGTCAAATGCCGGTCGGCGATGGTACAGTCCCCCCGCTCGTCGCCGAGCCATTACACGCGCGCCGCTTCGAGATCGGCAGGACAGCCCGCGCGCCCGGCGAATCTGCTCCGGCGTGGGCATCGTTATCCTCGACGAATCCATTGCAAGCAAGATCGCCGCGGGCGAGGTGGTCGAGCGGCCCGCCTCCGTCGTGAAGGAACTCATGGAGAACTCGCTCGACGCCGGCGCGCGGCGGATCGACGTCGAGATTCGCGAGGCCGGGCGCGGCCTCATCCGCGTCACCGACGACGGCGGCGGGATGACCCGAGAGGACTCCGTGCTGGCGCTTCAGCGCCATGCAACGAGCAAGATACGAACCGCCGACGACCTCTTCTCCATCACCACGCTGGGATTCCGCGGCGAGGCGCTTCCCAGCATCGCCGCGGTCTCGCACCTGACCATGATCACACGGCCGGAGGGCGCCGAGTCCGCCACCACGCTCACCGTCGTCGGCGGAGAGGTCATCGAGCTGGAGGAGGTCGGCGCGCCCGTCGGCACCCAGATCGCCGTGAGCCGCCTCTTCTACAACACGCCGGCTAGGCTCAAGTTCCTGCGGCGGGACGCGGCCGAGGTCGGCCAGATCACCGAAACTTTCACGCGGTTCCTCTTCTCTCATCCCGCAACCGCGCTGCGCCTGCGAGTGGACGGCCGAGAGGTCATCCAGCACGGAGGATCGCCGGAGCTGCGGGAAGCGCTGCTCGCCGCCTGGGGCCGCGATCTGTCCGACTCCATGCTCCCCTTCGAGCGGATGGGCGAGGGCATCTCCGCCTCGGGGATCATCTCTCCGCCCGCCCGGCACCGCTCCACCAGGAGCCGGCAGTTCCTCTTCGTCAACCGCCGGTGGGTGCGGAACCGCGTGCTGACACACGCACTGGAGGAAGCCTACCGCGGCCTGCTGCCCGAGAGGCGACATCCGGCCGGCGTCGTGCTCGTCGAGGTGGCCCCGGGCGCCGTCGACGTCAATGTCCATCCGACCAAGGCGGAGGTGCGGCTGAGCCGGGAGCCCGAGGTCCATCACTTCGTGCTCGGCGCCGTGAGGGAGGTGCTGGCCGCCACCGGGGCGCCCCAGGTGGAGCTTGCCGCGTCGACCTCTCCGCCGGTGCCTTCCGGCATCCAGGCGGGAGACCTCCCACCTGCTGGCGGCAGGGAAGAGCAGCGGGAGCTTGGAGGCGGCTGGGCGGGGACTCTGGCCGCCCCGGGGGTGCTGTCGCGGGCGTTCCAGACTGCCGCCGGAAAGGACCTCGATCTTCGTCCCCTCGCCCAGCTCAGGGAAACCTACATACTCGCCGAAAGCCGCGGGGGCCTCCTGCTGGTGGACCAGCACCGCGCCCAGGAACGGGTGCTGTACGAGAAGCTTGCCCAAGCTCGTCTCTCCCGCAAGGGGCATAGCCAGACGCTCCTGACACCCGCCTCCGTGCAGCTCGATTCGCACGGAGCCTCCGCCATAGCCGAGCAAGCCGCCGACCTCCGGGCGGTGGGCTTCGAGCTGGAGCCGTTCGGACACGACGCCTTCCTCGTGCGCGCGGTCCCCGCCGAGCTCAAGCACAACGACGCGGTCGCCCTTCTCAGGGACCTTGCGGAAGAGCTCTCGCGCGCCGACGGAGACAGCTCGGTCGATCGCAAGCGGGAGAAGTTGCTCATCACTCTCTGCTGTCATTCGGCAATCAAAGCAGGAGATCGTCTCTCCTACGACGAAATGACGGCGCTGCTGCTTAATCTCGCAGCAACGGCTCGGCCCTACACCTGCCCGCACGGGTGGCCTATCGTTCTGACTATTTCGAACTTCGAGATCGACAGGAAGTTCAAGCGGTAGCAGGATGGACAGACGTCTGCTCGCCATAGTCGGCCCCACCGCCACGGGGAAGACCGAGGTGGGGATGGGTCTCGCGGAAGCATTGGACGGCGAGATTGTCTCGGCCGATTCCATGCAAGTTTACCGCGGGATGGACATCGGAACCGCCAAGCCGACGGCCGAGGAGCGAGCCCGCGTTTCCCACCACCTCATCGACATCGTCGACCCCGACCAGCCCTTCTCCGTGGCCGACTACCAGGCGCGGGCGGACGCCGCCCTGGCCGATATCTGGGGAAGAGATCGCCAGCCGATCCTCGTGGGAGGCAGCGGGCTCTACATCAGAGCAGTCCTGGAGGAGATGGACTTCTCCCTCGTGCCCCCCGATCCCGACTTCCGCCGCCGGCTTCTGGAGGAAGCCAGGAGCAAGGGAGCGCGGGCGCTCCATGAATGGCTGGCCGAGGTCGACCGGGGGGCGGCGGCTCGCATTCACCACAACGATCAGAAGCGCATCATCCGCGCCCTCGAGGTGGCCGAAAGCAGCGGGGGAATCGGCTCCCCCTCCGGCAAGGTTGACCGGCAGAGGTCGCCGCGCTACAATAGCACGCAGTTCGGTCTGACGCTCGAGCGAGAGGAGCTGTATCGGCGGATTGAGGCCCGCGTGGATCGCATGATAGCCGGGGGGCTTGTGGAAGAAGTGAGAGGCCTGGTGGAGCGCGGCTGCGACGAAGACTTGGTCTCTATGAAGGGGCTCGGCTACGCTCAGATCGCCGCTTACGTGGGAGGGCAGATCTCGCTGGAGGAGGCCGTCAGCCGACTGAAGCGCGATACGCGACGATTTGCAAAGCGGCAGATGACCTGGTTTCGGGCCGACCCGCAAATCGAATGGACAGACGTCGGCCAGGCAGGGGGCGCGGCCGCGGTTGTGGAAGCAATAAGGGGCAAATGGCAGTGAGGATGAACCTGACGAGCATGAAGAAGCGCGGAAAGCGCGGCGAGCCGTTCCGGCTCGCCCTGCACTCGCTCGCGCTGGCTCGGGGAGACAGGCCTCACTGAGATCAGAGCGACGGACGGACAGAGAGCAGGGCGCTGGAGCGGGCAAACGAATGCCGACCGGCGCCTTTTTGCATCGTGCGGGAGCGACCGGCGGCTGACACACAGTCGGTCGCAGCGAGAAGGTATCGGAGAGAAGAAGTGATCAAGTTCACGAAAATGCACGGGCTCGGAAACGACTACCTCCTGGTGGACGTCATGGAAGGCGACGCCCCGGACGAAGGGAAGCTGCCCGCCATCGCCAAGGCCATCTCCGACCGTCACTTCGGGATCGGAGCCGACGGCATCATCCTCGTGGAACCATCCCGCGCCGCCGACTTCAAGATGCGTATCTTCAACTCCGACGGCAGCGAGGCCGAGATGTGCGGCAACGGCGTGCGTCTCTTCGCCCGCTACGTCTACGAGCACGGCTACACGCGGGAGCGCGACATGGAGATCGAGACTCTGGCCGGCATCATCAGGCCGCGCCTTCGCCTCCGAGGCCGGAAAATCACCGGCGTCCGCGTCGACATGGGAGAGCCGAAGCTGCGCAGCTCCGAAATCCCGATGAAAGGTCCGGATCGGGAGCGTGTCCTGCGAGAACGCATTCGGGTGGTCGGGCGACGCTACGAGATCACCGCCGTCTCCATGGGCAATCCGCACTGCGTGATCTTCGTGGACAACGCAGATACAGCCAAGGTAGAGGAAGTCGGGCCCGCCATCGAGCGCCACGACCTGTTCCCCCGCCGCACCAACGTCGAGTTCGCCCAGATCGTGGGGGACGGCGAGATCGCGATGCGAGTCTGGGAGCGGGGCGCGGGCGAGACCCTCGCCTGCGGCACCGGCGCCTCAGCCGTGCTCGTCGCCGCCGTGCTCAACGGCCTCTCGCCCCGGAAGGCGACGATCCATCTCCGCGGCGGCGACCTGAAGGCAGGTTGGAATCAGGAAGACAATCACGTCTTCATCGAGGGACCGGCGGAGGAAGTGTGCACCGGCGAAACGCGCCTGGACGAGTCGATCTAGCGATGCACGGGGATAGGGGAGGATGTGGGGACACCACGCAGGGAGAGAGCGACATGCAGGTTGCAGACCGGCTTCTCAAGACACCGCCCTATCCGTTCGCGGAGCTGGGGCGACTGAAGCGCAAGGCCATCGAGGAGGGCGTCGATCTCATCGACTTCGGCATCGGCGACCCCGATCAGCCGACACCGGAGCATATCGTGGAGGCGCTGGGGAGGGCCGCCCGCGACCCAAAGACCCATCAGTACGACGAGACGGGGCGGGGTCTGCCCTCATTCCGAGAAGCCGTCGTGTCCTGGTATCGCAACCGCTTCGGCGTCGCGCTCGACCCCGACCGCGAGGTGCTGCGGCTCATCGGCGCCAAGGAAGGGATCGCACACCTGGCCTGGGCGGTGTTGAACCCGGGAGACATCGCGCTCGTCCCCGACCCCGCCTACCCGGTCTACAACGTCGCCGCCATGTTCGCCGGAGCCGATGCCCATCGCTTCCCCTTGACCGAGAGCGCCGGCTACCTGCCCGACCTCGCCGCCATCCCGGGCGACGTCCTCGACCGCGCCCGCCTCATCTACCTGTGCTATCCCAACATGCCCACCGGTGTCGTCGCCGGCACGGACTTCTACGCCGATCTGGTCGCCTTCGCCCGGGAGCGCAACCTCCTCATCTGCCTCGACATGGCCTACTCCGAGCTGTACTACGACGGCCACAAGCCGCACAGCATGCTCGAAGTCGAAGGCGCGAAAGAGGTCGCCATAGAGATTCACTCGCTGTCGAAGACGTATAATATGACCGGATGGCGGCTCGGTTTCGCAGTGGG
>Ga0180434_10007088_pt1 | contig 12677 bp, 9 predicted proteins | sample SS_ome_7_FD_132453 | JGI IMG/M metagenome (GOLD analysis project Ga0180434, IMG submission 132453) | Hypersaline lake sediment archaeal communities from the Salton Sea, California, USA - SS_1_D_2 metaG | ecosystem: Environmental > Aquatic > Non-marine Saline and Alkaline > Hypersaline > Sediment... | reverse complement strand
GCGCTGGGGACGATCCAGCTCAACTCCGTGCTCCAGTCGGCGCTCAACCCGCCGCGGCAGGGAGTGCGGGAGGCGCGCCGCGGTGAGAAGGTGATCCGGGAGGGCGACCGCGTCGTGCAGACGGTCAACAACTACACGAAGGAAGTGTTCAACGGGGATGTGGGGACGGTGCTGTCGGTGGACCCCGCGGCGAGCACGCTGGCGGTGCAGTTCTACGATACGTCGGCCTTCTATGAGTTCGACGAGCTGGACGAGCTGGAGTTGGCTTACGCGCTGACGGTCCATAAGGCCCAAGGGAGCGAGTACCCGGCGGTGGTGCTGGTCTGCCACACGAGCCAGTACATCATGCTCCAGCGCAATCTTCTCTATACGGGCCTCACCCGCGCCCGCCGCAAGTGCGTCTTCGTCGGCAACCGCCAGGCGGTGTGGACGTCGGTGAGGAACAACCGCCCCGCGAAACGCTACACGCGGCTGCGGGAGTTGTTGGCGGGGTGAGGGGGTTGGGTTTGTGGGGGGCTCTAGCCGCCGCCCCCCACGCCCCCCGCGGGTCCGTGCCGGACCGGCGGGCAAGGACTTGGCTTCGCCACATGCCCGCCCTGCGGAACGCCCCTTAGAACAGTCGCCGCAGACGCAGGCCGAACCGGTAGCGGCCCGGCCTCTCGCCGAACTCGCTCCGGTCGGCACCGACGAGTACGGCGACCCTCACCCGCATTTCCCAGTCGTCGTGCCGGGCATAGACTGCTTCTGGTGTCAAGCTGAAGCTTCCGTCGCTGAGATTGCACTGGAGCGTGGCGGCGGCGGTGAGGTAGAGGGTGTTCCACGGCTCCCGCTGGCTCACCCGGGCGTAGAGGTAGTGACGGCCCAGCGGGCGCTCGGAGTACAGCTCCTGGTTCAGCCAGCGGGCGCGCTGGAGCAGGGAGTCGTCGCCGGTCTCGTGAAAATGGGCGTCGGCAGCGGAGATGAAGTCGAAGAAGTCTTCGATCTCGGAGGCGCTGGCGCCGGCCTCATTGTGCTGGTACTCGATGATGTAGGTCGTTTCGCTCGGCGTCAGGTACCGGAGGCCCAGCAGGCCGCGGTGCACCGGCCCCCGCGCCGTGAAGACTTCTCCCTCCGCTGTCGCCCAGCTCCGGTCCTCCGCCGGCGCATAGGCGTACTCGCCGTGGACCTCGAAATGCGGCTCCAGGTTCCGGGCGAAGTCGAACCCGAACCGGGTCGGCTGGCTCGGCCCCGCCAGGGCGAGGATGTCGATGTCGGTGTCGGCATAGAGGAAATAGAGTTTTCCGGCCGCATTGAGCCCCGGCTCGTCGCCGAAGTCCGACCCCACGTCGCCGGATACGGGGAGGAGCACGAGGGTCAGCCCGACGGTCTGGAGGGTCGCCGGCCGCGCCGTCACCCGCTCCGCTGCAAGAAGGAAGAACCCCTCCCTCGGCAGCTCCGGGTCATCGGGGTCTTTGGGCCTCTCTATGAACGCCACCGGGCTCCAGGAGTAGCCCGTCCCCCACCGCATCACCTTCTTGCCGGCCTCTAGGGCGAGCCCGGTGCGCGGCGTCCAGCTCACATAGCCCTCATGGAGTGAGGTCAGATGGTCCCACTGCTCCAACTCCCGCTGAAGGTCGGAGTTCGTGCGCAGGTAGAGCCGCGCGTCGCCCCGCCGGTAGGCGGCCTCGAGCTGAAGCCGGGCGAGCATCTGGGTTCGGCTGTCAACGCCCTCCTTGTCGAAGAGCCTCAGTCGGCGGAGAAGGCTGTCCGGATCGGGGGAGGTGAAGCTCGGCTGGAGTTCGCAATAGCCCTGCACCGTCCAGGGCTTCGGTTCGAGGGCGGAGATGTCGAAGGTGAAGTCTTCGCTGGCCAGGGCCGCGCCGGACAGGGCAAGCAGCGCGAGGACGAGCAGGGCGGGCCTCACCGCAGCGTGTCCACCTTGGGCAGGAAGCTCAGCGTGAACACCTCGTCATCCAGCGGTCGCGGCGTCACGGTGGCGAACACCATGATCGACCGGTATCCCTTCTGGAGCGGGCTGTCCGTCTCCACGACCGAAGGCCGCACGACACCATCGCCGAAGTCCTTCACATCGCTGAACCGGAGGGTTTTGATGAGCAGCCCGGTGGCCGCATAGCACTCGATCTTCACCGGCAGCTTCCGCGTTAGATCCACCCACATCTTCAGCCGATCGTAGGCCACCGTCTTCGTCTTCGCCTTCAGATCGAGCACCGTGTGGTCGCCATCCTTCGATTGCGAGGTCACGGAGTACTCCACGCTATAGTCGAGGCTCATGATGTCCGCGTTGTTGAAGACCCCGCCCGTGACCGATTGCAGGCTCGTGATCCGAATCGGCTTCCCCACGCTCGGGATGTAGAGCCACATGTTGTCGCCGAGCCGCAGCGTCGTCCGCCCTCTCTCGGTCGCCGGCTCCAGGAAGAGCATCAGCACACTGTCGCGGCCCTTTTTGGCGCCGTAGAAGACGAACTCCTTGCGGCGGCCGTCGGGCTCGATGTTGATGAGCTTCCGGTACGACTCGTAGCTCTCGGGCTGAAGCCGCTGGTCCACCTCGCGCAGCAGCGCCTCGCCCAAGCTCAGCGGTGTGGCAGCCATCCCGGGGTGGAGACTTACGGCGAGGGCTATCAGCGTCAGGCAAATCGTCAGAAGCGTGGCTCTTCTATACATGTCGCAAGGCCTCAATAGGATCCATTCGCGCCGCCTTCAGCGCGGGCTGGAGGCTGGCGAGCAACGCGGCGGCGATGACCACCGCCGCCACTAGGAGCACATCCCCCGCAACGATGGACGGATCGAGCACGAGTTCCGCCTTTCGCCCGAACGAGGTGGTGACGCCGACCATCTGCATGACCCAGACCACAAGGAACGCGGCGGCGATGCCTGCGGCCGCACCCAGCACGCCGAGGCAGAGCCCCTCCATCAGGAAGATCCCGACGATCATCCTCGGTCGCGTGCCGATGGCCGCCATCGTGCCAATCTCACGCATCCGCTCGTAGACCGCCATGAGCATGACGTTGAGGACCGACACGAGTACGACTGCGATGAGCACGGCCTGCATGAACAGCGTTATGAGGTCGATGCTGCGCACCACGCTGGAGAACGGTGAGAGCTTCGTCCAGTCGTGCAGCTCCAGCGCGGGCTCACCCTTCTGGTTCGTGATTCCGGCTAGCGCCGCTGCCAGCCTGTCCTGTGCCGTCGCCAGGCGGTCGAACCGCTCGACCCGCACGGCCACCTCGCTTACCTCCGACCCCTCCATCCGGAGCAGCTCCCGCGCGTCCTCGAGGTGGATGTAGGCGTCCCGGCCACCCGGGCCGGTCACGCTCTCCAGAATCCCGACCACCTCGAAGGTCATGCCGTTCACCGCCCCGTCGAGGTTGGTTGCCACCACCACTCCGGTGTCGCCCACTCCGACCTTCATCCCTCTCGCCAGCAGGTCGGGCAGCCAGATCTGGCCGCGCTCCAAGGGCGCCTTGCTCCCCTCCTGGATGCGATCCACGAGCCCCGTGCAGGTGGCTATCTCCCGGGCCGGCAACACGCCGTTCACCCGTACGCTGGTCGTCTGCTGGAAGTCGCTGTACATCCCCCCGAGCTTGACCCGCGGCGACCAGGCCACGATGCCGGGTGTCTCTTCGAGCGCCGCCTCCAGCTCCTGCATCGCCTTCGGCTGGATCTGGAGGTGGAGCGGCAGGTTCTCAATCGAGGCGAGGTACCCCTTGCGGTGCACCTGCATATGGCCGAGCATGGAGTCGGTGATGCTGCCGACCATCGCCGACTTGAAGGCCGTGCTCACCGATGTGAACGTGAGCACCGCCAACACGCCGGTCATGACGAGCAGGGCCGTCAGCGCCGTCCGGCGCCGGTGGCGGTAGAGGTTTCGGATAGCAAGGTTCAGGAGCCGCATCATGCCGCCGCTCCTTGCCGCCGCGTCTCAGCGATGGCGCCGTCGGCAAGTTCGAAGATGACCTCCACGGCATCCACGATCCGGGTGTCGTGGGTTGAGAAGACGAACGTCGTCTCGTACCGGTCTCGCATCTCCCGCATCAGCTCGATGATCGAGCGCGCCGTGGCGCTGTCCAGGTTTGCCGTCGGTTCGTCGGCGAGCACGAGACGTGGCCTTGTCACCAGCGCCCGGGCGACGGCGATTCGCTGCTTCTGCCCGCCGGAAAGCTGGTCCGGGTACTTGCCCGCGTGGTCGGCGATCCCGACCGATTCGAGCACCGACATGACCCGCTCGCGCCGTTCCGCCGGCGGCACGGGCTTCACCACGACCAGGGGATACTCGACGTTTTCGTAGGCCGTCAGCACCGGCAGGAGGTTGAAGTCCTGGAAGATGAACCCGAGATGGTTGCCCCGAAACTCGGCCCGCCCGAGGCGCGAGAGCCCGCTCAGGTCTGTGTCCAGCACGTGTAATGTCCCCCCATCCGGCCGGTCGAGACACCCGACCATGTTCAGCAGCGTTGTCTTCCCGCTGCCCGACGGTCCGATGAACGCCGCCAGCGAAGCCGCCTCCACGCGGAACGACACGCCCCGGATGGCCGGCACGCTCAGTTCACCCACGCGATAGCTCTTGGTGACGTTGTCCGCCTCAATAAGCGTCATTGGCTACCCCTGTTCCTCGCCACGCCGTCTCCCTCCATGCCCCGCCTTTCCCGGCGCTCGCCCTACCAGACGAGCGGCCCCACTAGAGTATTCCCCACCCTTCGGCAGTTCTCTTCGGCAAGGGCGCCTACCTGCCAGCTCACCGCCCGAAGTGCACCCAAGCCAATCTGAGGCATCTTATCCTACCTAGAAACACCGTAGCTGCATTCTAGGGCTGTTTGCCTCCGTGTCGGTGTGCTGATGTCCTGGGGCTGTGCTCCCCGTTTCTGTACCGCGCGGAATGAGAGTCTTTCGAGTCGAGTAAATAAGCTCCGTCTTGTCATTGACGGCCGTGGCAACCTCCGCCGAAGCGCGGGCATCACAGCGGCAGTGAGAACCAGAAGCAGCCAGGACATGCTCTCGCCTCTGTGCCGTCCATCTCGCCCGAGCGCCAGCGGGCGGCGCGTCCTGTTAGCCCCTCTATCCCGGAGAGCGATCCCTCGATCACATTGGTGGTCGCTAGGCACTTGTGCAGGGGCGGTGTGGCCGAGGAGTTGATTGGGCTGTACGCGGGATATCGAGGTTGAGGCGGAGGAGCATACGCGCCCTACATTCCGGGAAGGGGATTGGGGGCTGGGCAAGAAGTAGTGGTGACGGGTTGGCGGAGTGCGGTTTCGGGAGCAATGCGCCTGAGGCGCACAAGGCATCTCGAAACACCGTGAAATAGTGGGGAGGGTGTTGGCGCGATGCGGTTTCGGGAGCGAGTCTCCCGAAACACCGCGAAGCCTGTCGAGGCGGTTGGGGCAGGGGGCTTCGGCAGCAAGCTACCGAAGCAACAAGCAACAACAAGATTTCGCGAAAGGGGGATTAGGGGTTGGGCAAGAAGTAGTGTGGTGACATGGCGACGCGGCGCAGGCCTCGCAACGACCTGAACGATCTGACGGGCAAGGAGTGGATCAAGTTCACGCGGACGTGGTTCGTGTGCGATTCGCCGCGGTATCACCGCAATAAGCCAACGGAGCTGCATCCGGCGCGGTATCCGGAGGAGCTGGTCTCGGAGTTCCTGGGGTTCTTTACGAAGCGGGACGGGGCGGTGCTGGATCCGTTTCTGGGGTCGGGGGCGACGCTGGTGGCGTGCGGGGAGACGGAGCGAGTCGGCGTGGGGGTGGAGCTGAACGCGCGCTATGCGCGGACGGCGGCGCGGCGGGTGAAGGAGGCGGGGACGCCGCAGACGGTGGTACGGGGAGACGCGCGGGAGATGGGGAAGGCGGCGTTCTGGGGGAAGCGGCGGGAGGGGCTGGAGTCTGGGGGGATGGAGTTCGCGCGAGGGCTGCCGCAGTTCGATTTCGCCATCACGTCGCCGCCGTACTGGCAGATGCTGCGGACGAGCCGGGGAGGGGTGTTCTCGAAGCACAAGCAGCGGGCGGCGAAGGGCCTGGATACGGCCTATTCAAACAGCCGGGCGGACTTGGGGAACGTGCGGGATTATGGGGAGTTCGTCGAGGGGCTGGGGGGTGTGTTCGATCAGGTTCGGCGCTGCGTCAAGGAAGGGAAGTACCTCGTCGTCGTCGCTCAGAACTTGCGCGCTCCGGATGGCGGTGTGCGGATGCTGGCGTGGGACCTGGCCCGACGGATCGAGCGGCCTGGCCGCGCCGCCACGCGGTGGCTCTTCCAGGGCGAGCGCATCTGGTGTCAGAACACCAAACCCCTCGGCATCTGGGGCTACCCGAAGGTGTTCGTGCCGAATTACCATCACCACTATTGCTTGATTTTCAGGAAGGTGCGGGTGTCGTGAGGCTGTCCGTCGTAACCACCATGACCTCATCTCGGGTGCGTGCCGCACTGGTTCGCGTATTGATAATGCCTGGATGGTGGTGTCTGTTTGGCGAGGGCGAGAGGGATGGCCGGATGCGACGCGGCGGCGAGCGCCAAGCTCGGTAGCAGAAGGAAGGAGCCGGGAGTGGATTACACCGTCCTCGGTCGCACCGGTTTGCGGGTGAGCGTCATGGGGCTCGGCTGTGGCGGGCACAGCCGCCTCGGGCAGAGCTACGGAAACACCGAGACCGAGTCCGTCGAGGTGGTCCGGCGCGCGCTGGACCTCGGGGTGACTTTCTTCGACACGGCGGAGGGGTATGGGACGGAGGAGATCCTGGGGAAGGGCCTCGCCGGGGCGCGGCGCGAAGAGGTGGTTATCTCGACGAAGAAGTCCACGTGGGGAGAGGAACCAGTTTCGCCCTCCGACATCGCTCCCGCGCTGGAGGCAAGCCTGCGCCGCCTGAAGACGGACTACGTGGATGTCTACCACCTGCACGGGCTGCCGGCCGAGCAGTACGCGCACGCCGTGGGCGAGCTGGTGCCGGAGCTGCTGAGACTGCGGGACCAGGGCAAGCTCCGCTTCATCGGCGTCACCGAGGCTTTCGCCTCCGATCCCGGACACGAGACGCTCCAGCGCGCGGTGCAGGACGACTGCTGGGATGTCGTGATGGTCGGGTTCAACATGCTCAACCAGAGCGCGCGCGAGCGCCTCTTTGCCAAGACCATCGATAAGGACATCGGCGTTCTCATCATGTTCGCCGTCCGCCGCGCCCTCAGCGACCCCGCCGCGCTCGAGGAGCTGCTTCTCGACCTTCGCTCCCGTGGCCTCGTCGATTCCGATCTGGTGCAGGACGAACACGCTCTCGACTTTCTGGTGCGAGAGGGTGGCGCCGAGAGCCTTTCGGAGGCGGCCTACCGGTTCTGCCGGTACGAGCCGGGGGTCCACGTCGTGCTTTCCGGGACGGGGAAGGTGGATCATCTGGAACGGAACGCGAGCGCGCTGGCGCGGCCGGCGCTGCCGGAGGAAGACGTGGCGCGCCTGAAGCTGATGTTCCAGCGGGTGGATGACGTCTCAGGCAACTGAGCCGTTGATGGGCCAGGAGGTGTTGCCTTCCGAGAGGTGAGGGGGGCATCGCAGCGAACGTGAATCCCCGAAGTCGCAGTTGACCGGGGAGATATCGATGCAGTGGCAGACGCCGCAGCAGGGGACGTCGCGCGCTGCCTCGGCCGACGCGCCCGCCCAGGCGGGACCGCCCGCGCATGAGGGCGGCGAGGGAAGCGGCGGCGGCGTGAGCCGGCGGGTCATCGTCCTGTCTCTCGTTCTGCTCGTCCTTCTTGCGCCGGCCGCTTTCTATGGCGAGGTGCTGTACGGGACGATCTACACGTTCGGTTCCGGCGTGCCGGGCATGGCGGCGTTGGCCATTCTCTTCATCCTGGCGGCGCTGAACCGGGCCGGCGCGCGGAAGCGCCGCGGTGGGTTCAGTCGCCGGGAGCTGCTGGCGGTGTACGGGATCGTGGTGGTGGGGGCTCCGCTGGTGACACACGGCATCCTGGTCTGGATGCTGTCCACGCCCGTCACGCAGCAGTACCTGGCGCGGGCCATGCCGGAATGGGAGACGACGTTCCTGCAGCTCGTGCCGCCGTGGTTCTGCCCCACGGACCCGACGGCGGTGGAGGCCTACTTCCAGGGCGGCGCTTCGGTGCCGTGGTCGTTGTGGTGGACGCCGGCCGTGGCCTGGTCTTCGTTCATGCTGGCGCTGTTCGTGGCGACGCTGTCGCTGGTGCTCCTGCTGCAGCGGCAGTGGATCACGCACGAGCGCCTGTCGTTCCCGCTGGCGCAGGTGCCGCTGGAGCTGGTGCGAGAGGAAGGTGGGCGGGGGCTTCTGCCGGGGACGTGGGTGTTCTGGATTGGGTTCCTGCTGTCGCTGGGTTTGACGTCGATCAGCAGGTTGTCGGCGCTCTTTCCGGCGGTGCCGAATATTCCGCTGGATGGGGTGACACTGATCCCGTGGCAGCGGGTGGGGCCGCTGGCGGGGTTGGGCGCGTGGGAGCTGTGGCTGCTGCCGTGGATGGTGGCGGTGGCCTACCTGATCCCGAAGGAGCTATCGTTTTCCTGCTGGTTCTTCTGGGTGGTGCGGATGGCGTTGACGGTGGCGGCGATCGCGGCGGGGGCAACGCCGAACCGGCCGGAGGAGTGGTGGACGAGCACGTTCCCTGCGCCGACGTATCAGGGGGGAGGCGCGATGCTGGCGGTGGGGGCGTGGACGCTGTGGGTGGGACGGCATCATCTGGCGCGGGCGCTTCGATCGGTCTTCAGCCTTCGGGGGAAGACCCGGGACGAGCAGGAGCCACTGCCGTACCGCTGGGCCATGCTCGCCTTCATCCTGTCGTTTAGCGCCCTCGTCTATTTCTACTGGGCGGCGGGGGCGAGGGTTCCGGTCGGGGCGGCGATTGCCGGCCTCATCATCGTGAACTACGTGGTATGGGCGAGGCTGCGGGCGGAGACGGGGCTCGGGTTTATTCCCTTCCCGCTGATCGTGAATAGCATGATCGTGGTGCCGTTCGGGAGCGCGATCTTTCGACCGCGAGAGATCGTGGCGCTGTCCTCGACACGGTGGGCCTACTTCCCGGGGTTTGGAGAATCGTTCGAGGTATGCACGGGGAACAGCTTGGAGTCGCTGAAGATCGCCGACTCCGCGCGGATTTCGTCGCGGCGGCTGCTCTACGCCATGGTGGGGGGGTTCGTCCTGGCGCTCGCGGTCGGGGTGTTCGTCGTGATGAGCGGCATGTACGAGTACGGGTTCCTCAACACGCGGGCGGCCTCGTCGGGCTGGCTGAGCGGCCAGCTAAGGGGCACCGGGAGCCAGACATTCGAGCTGATCACGAACCCGTCGAAGATGGACGTGAATGGGACAATCGCCATGGGGGCGGGGGCGGTGGTGGCGCTCGTGCTGGGGGCGCTCCGGCTGAGGTTCTGGTGGTGGCCGTTTCACCCGATCGGGTACTTGGCTGCCTTCTGCTGGGGGATGCACTGGTACTCGCAGCCGTTCTTCCTGGGATGGCTGCTCAAGAGCGCGGCGATCCGGTATGGGGGGCTGCCGCTCTACCGACGGACGGTTCCGCTGGCGATTGGCTTGATCGTGGGCGATTTCGTCAGCCAGGGGATGTGGGTGCTCGTGCTGTCGGTGCTGCGGGCGTCGGGAGTGGATGTGTGAGCCGAAAGCACCGACTCGAATAACCGGAGGACTCGGAGCAGGGCGACATGGGAAAGGCGACGTGCCCGCGATGCGGGCGGGAGCATGAGGAGCGGGAGCTGGTTCTGTGCGCGGAGTGCCGCGGCGCGCTGCGGCAGAGCGCGGGCGCGCAGGGGGGCGAAGGGACGACGGTTACGGTGCAGGTGGGGCCGATCCTGAGCGAGGCCGTCGCTTCGGCGGGGCCGGGGGAGGATATCGACGAGGCGCTGCTTCGGGCGCTGAAGGCGCCCTATCCGGAGGAGGCGGCGAGCCTGCTGTCGGCGATCTCGCGGATCGTCGAGATCGAGGCGCGGCAGTCGGGGGAGAGCAAAGAGCAGGCCGTCCGGCGGCTGGCGGCATCGGGGCCGGGGCCGGAGATCGCGCTGCGGAGGTCGGGGGGGCGTGTGATGGAGGGCGGGTTCCCGACGACGGTGTCGGAGACGGTTTCCAAGACGCAGATCATACGGGTGGGCGATAAGGAGTACGGCTCGATGGAGGATGTGCCGCCGGAGATTCGGCGGGCGATCGAGGAGGCGCGGAGGAAGGGGGGGACGACGCGGAGGGTGGTGGTGAGCGGCTCCGACGTCAGCAGGGGCCAACCTGGGGAACGAAAGGTGGGGCTGAAGACGGGGTGCTCGTGGGCGCTCTTCGCGGTGCTGGCGTGGCCGGTGCTGCGGCTGTTGGGGAGGTAGGTGGGGAGGTCTTAGGCGGGGGTGGTACGTGGATGAAGGGGCTGCACATGAACCGAGGATCGCCATCTCCGGCGATCCTCGGTTTCGCGAGTGGGTCTCAATCCCTGGGAGGAGGTTAGGGGTAGATGGCAGTCACCTGGCCGGTAGCGACGTCGAGGGCGTCGACGCGGTCGAAGGCTGGGTAACTCCTGAGATCCCTCTGGGAGGCGCCGAGCAGGATGAGGCGACCCCGATGGTCGAGGCCGACGCTGCGGTCGGCGTACGGCAGAAGACCGCGGGCGGGCGGGAGTTCGAGGTCCCGCGTGGCGCCGTCCATCGAAACGGCGGTGAGCTCCTGGCGCTCGAAGATCGGCTCGACGTACGGGCCTCTGCGGCTCTGCTCGTCGGTGCGCTTATACGATTGGGCATGGACGACGACCTCGTCCGGGGCCGGGCCCACGACGAGCCTGACAGAGGTGGCTTCGGTCTCCCAGCCGACGGGGGAGAAGCGGCCTTCGCCCGGGCGGATGCGGAGGAGGTGGAAAGGGGCGCGGTGGGCGTGAAGATCCCGCCTGAGCTGCAGCAGCGCTACGACGGCGCCATCAGGGAACCATCGGAGGTCGCGGAGTGTGGTCCATTCATCCGGTGCCCGCCAGATCTCCTGCGACCGGCCGTCTTCGGTGTTCACGAGGCGGAAGGAAGGGATCTGCTCATCGACGAGCCGCCCCGATTCGTCTTGGGTGGTCCTGGCGATCATCTCCCTGAGGATCATCCAGCGACCGTCGGGTGAGATGTAGTCCGGGTTGAACCACCTTTCGACGACGGCTGCGTCAGGGGGAGGGGTCCAGATTACCTCGAGGCTGAGGTCGGCGGCGGTGGCGGTGCGGTCGGAGCCGTCGAGAGAGTCGAGAAGAGCGGGCGTGAAATCGGTGACGGTGAAGAGAGTTTCGCGGGCGGGGGACGGGGACAGGCGGGGAGGGTGCGGGGAGCGAAAGCAGGGGGATACTCTGGGACGGGTGATGGCATTGGACGCGGACGCGAAGCGCCAACAGGACGAAACGCCCGAGGGGGAGAGGCACTGGCGGCGGACGCTGTACAGCCTGTGGCTGGCGATGTTCTTCGTGTTCCTGGAGTGGACGTTTGGGATGACGTTCGTCCCGGTCTTTCTCCAGGAGGACATCGGGCTGACGTTCAAGCAGGCGCAGTCGTGGACGGGGCTGCTGATGGCGCTGCCGTCGCTGGCGATGTTCGTATCGACGCCGCTGTGGGGGACGTACAGCGACCGGATCGGGCGGAAGCGGGTCGTCATCATCAGCGTGATCTGCACCTCACTGCTGCGGGCGGCCTGGTATTGGGCGCATTCTCCGTGGACGCTGCTGTGGTTGGGGATCGCGGCGGGGGTTCTCGGGGCGGGAGTGGTCGTCGGACAGGCGATCGTCGCTTCGGTGGCCCCGCGGGAGCGGATGGGGGAGGCGATGGGGACGCTCCAGACGTCGATGACGGTGGGGTTTCTGATCGGGCCGGTGGTGGGGCAGGCGTGTGCGGGGCTGATCGGGCCGCGGCCGACGTTCCTGATTCAGGCGGTGTTCGCGGTGATCGGCGCGACGCTGGTGTGGCTGGCGGTCGAGGAGCGGTTCGAGCGGCCGGAGCAGACGGAGCACGTCAGCTTCGCACGGGCGGTGACGCGGGATCTTCGGCCGCTGGTGGGGAACCGGCAGCTCCAGGCGCTGTGGGTGATGTCGTTCGTGGTGTTCTTCGGGTTCTCGGCGATGTGGCCGATCATGACGTACTTCGTGCAGTACATCGGGATTCCGATCGACAAGGTGGCGGCCTACTCCGCCTATGTGATGTTCGTGACGGGGTCGCTGATGACGGTGATGGCGCCGGTTTGGGGGAAGCTCGGGGATAGGATTGGCCACCGGCGGATTCTCATCGGGACGACGGCGGCCTGCGGGTTGGTGCTGATTCCGCACGCGTTGATCCGGACGTACGCGCAGTTCTTTGCGCTGCGGGTGGTGGCGACGGCGCCGGGGGCAGGGATTCAGCCGACGACGGCGGCGCTGGTGGCGGGGACGATGCCGCGGTCGCAGTACGGCGGGGCCTATGGGGTGCTGGCGAGCGCGCGAGCGCTGGCGGGGTCGGTGGGGCCGATCGTCGGGGGGATGATCGGGCGGTACTGGGATATCAGGTGGGTGTTCGTGTGGGTGGGGATGGTGACGCTCGTGGCTTCGGTGTGGGCGGCGTTTGCGGTGCGGCCGGAGGAGGAGGGGTTAGAAGAGGGGCGGGGAGGCTTCGGCGGAGATGCGGCGGCGGGCGAGGGCGACGTAGGTGGGGTCGGTGTCGATGCCGATCCAGAGGCGGCCGAGCTGGGCGGCGGCGACGCAGGTTG
>Ga0180434_10007086_pt1 | contig 12681 bp, 8 predicted proteins | sample SS_ome_7_FD_132453 | JGI IMG/M metagenome (GOLD analysis project Ga0180434, IMG submission 132453) | Hypersaline lake sediment archaeal communities from the Salton Sea, California, USA - SS_1_D_2 metaG | ecosystem: Environmental > Aquatic > Non-marine Saline and Alkaline > Hypersaline > Sediment... | reverse complement strand
GGGGCAGTCTCGCCGGGTCTCCGTCAGAGGCGCGGGTAAGGACAAACTCGTTATCGCGGATTTCGGGGCGTTCGATATCGCCAAGTCGGGATACCAGCGTTTTACGCTCGCCTCGCTCAACAAGGCGGGCAAACCGTTCGGTGATCTCGATGCCCTGGTTGTTAGCGGTTCGCCTGTCAAGGATGCGCATTTCAACCTCAAACCCCGTCGCAACGCCGCCTCCGTGCATCTGTGGTATCCGGTTGGCAAGGGCGTGAAGGTTGGGGCGTTTTACTGCGAGATGACCGGTGTCGAAGAACCGCTGTGGACATACTACATGGCCTGCGGATGGCATCGCGGGTACTTCGGAATGCAGGTTAACAGTCCCACCGAGCGGCGGATCATTTTCAGCGTGTGGGACAGCGGCGGCGAGCCGAAGGACCGCAAAAAGGTCCGCGACGCCAACCGCGTGAAGCTGGTGGCCAAGGGCCGAGGCGTCAAGACCAATTCATTCGGTGGAGAAGGCACCGGTGGACACAGCCACCTGGTTTACCCGTGGAAAACCGGCGCCAGGCAGCGGTTCCTGGTGACCGCGGCGCCGGTGGGGGAGAAGCACACGATCTTTTCCGGATGGTATTTTCACCCGGACAAGAAGAAATGGATGCTGATTTCGAGTTGGAATGCGCCGAAGGAAGGGCGTTACATGCGGGGCCTGTACAGTTTCAGCGAGAACTTCGGCGGCGCGAACGGTCACCTGTTGCGAAAGGCCCGCTACGGTAACCAGTGGATTTGCACGGACGAGGGACAGTGGATCGAGCTGACGTCGGCTAGTTTCAGCTACGACGCTACAGGCCGGGGCGACCGCCTCGATCGCTTTATGGGCGTCGAGGACGGTCAGTTCTTTTTGTCGCACGGTGGTTTCGTTCCGGGCTCGGACAAGTACGGTAAAAAATATCGGCGCCCTGCGGTAAGCAAGGCGCCGAAGATCGTTCTACCGAAAATCAGCGGTGTCCCTCCGCTGCAGCAATAACGAAAAAGCTCCGGCGGTGGGGACAGGTTTTCGGCGGGGTTGTTACTTACCGCCCAGTTCCTTGTAGATCTTTCCGGCCCGAGTGGTGTTTTTCTTGTTCTTGCTGGTGTCCATGATGTTCTTGACGATCGCCAGGATGTTTTTCCTGTTCTTCTTATCGCGTTTGAGGCGATCGGCGACGTCTAGTGATGCTCGTTCTGCCGTCGCCTTGACCGACTCGTCAGCGAGGAAGGTTGTCACCAGCTTGAGTACTCCGATATTCGACCTGCGGATGTTTCGCAGTCCGCTGATGATCAGGTTCTTCTCGTCAGCGCTCTTGGCGAACGGAATGACTTTCTTGTACATGTCCGCTCGCCGTCGCTCGTCTTCCTTTCCGGTGACCTGGATATATCCCCTGACGGCCAGGGTCTTGTCCTTATCGGTCGAACCGCTTTTTGCTATATCGAGCAGCGTGTCGGCGGCGCCGGAGTCCTGCCAGTTCATCAGCGCCCGCATCGTGGCGGTTCTGATGTCGGCGTCTGACGACTTGAGGGCCTCTTTGGCCAGTGCGATTGCCTTGTTTCCGCCGGTGGCGGAGCTTATGGAGATAATCAGCAGTTTCACGTTCTTGTCGGCCTGGGCGTAGTGCGGGCCGATAGAGTCAAAGCACTTGCGCCTGTCAGCGGAGTTGGTGCAGATGTTTTTGATGGCGGTGGTGGCCGCGGTCCGCACCTTCTCGTCGGTGATCTTGACGATCTGCTTCATCAGCGAGTCGAGATCCTTGTCTGTGGCCAGGTTGCCCATGGCGTCCATCCGGCGATCTTTGTTTCGGTGCTTCCACTTTCGACAAGCTTGATGATTTCGGCTGTGACGGAGGTGCATCCTCTGCGTTTCAGTGCGTTGATCACCCCTGGTCCGAGCTTGGGATCGCCGATCAGTGACGCCAGCGTCTTGTCGACGGCGTCGTTGTCGATGATACCGAGCGCGGCGACGGCTTTTTGGGAGATTCCGTGATCCTTGTCGTTGGTCAGTTCTGCCAGCGGTTTGATGCATCCGGTGTCGCCTATTCGTCCGGCGGTTTTGTATGCGGCGAGTTTTACATCCGTCGACGACGATGAGTAAAGGGCCGATACACCCTTGATCGCCTTGATGTCTCCGCGCTGTCCGAGCACGTCGAGGACCTCGATCTGGCATGGAGCGGGCATGGCGGAAAGGGCGTCGGAGACCGCGGCGGTGAGTTCGGGGCATGGTTCTGTGGCTGTGAGTTGCAGGACGCCTCGACGCATGGGTGAGGCCTCATCCTTGACAATGGTCACGACGATGGGGGCGGCTTTTTTACCGTCGGCGCGGATCAATCCTCTCAGGGCCGCTACGCGGATCGCGTTGGAGTTTTTGGTGTTTGCGAAGATCGCGCCGCAAATCTTCGTCGCTTCGGTTTTTTCCAGGCTTTCTGCGCATACGATCTGCGATTCGAGCAGGACGGCGAGCAGTGCGTCGGGTGCCTTTGCCTTGGCGAGAATGGCTGCGGCGTCTTTCCCGCCGATCATCGCCAGCGATCTCATCGCGGCGGCCGCTGTGCCTGCTTCCTTGCTGGCGAGTGAGGGGGCGATGGCCTTGACGGCGGTCGCTTCTTTACGATTACCGAGGCTTATGATGATCCCGGCCTTGAGTTTCTCCGAAACCTTGGGCAGCGCCGCCAGCAGTGCCGCTGAGGCCTTGGGCGAATCGATCATCTCCAGCGACAGCCTTGCGTAGTGCGAGAGGATCTTGTCGCCAAGCAGGCCCGCGACTGCGGGGATGCACTTTTCCGTACCGATCTGCTGGAGGTAGCGGCAGGCCCAGGCCTTGCCCGTCTGGGTGGAATCTTTTGCTGAAACCAATGCGATGAGTTTGGTTTCGATTGCGGCGTGCTGCGCCACGGGAGTCTCCTGCAGCAGTTTGTGCGCCTCGGCGGCCGCGTTGCTCTCGTCACCGTACTCGTACTTCGCCAGATCCTGCCACACATCGCCCATCGCCATCGGGCTCAGCAGGCATCCAACAGCTAATATAATTGTCAATTTCCTGATCATTTTTATCTCTTTTCGATTCTTTTGATGTAAAGAAGTCTCGCCTTTCGGCGATTGTCCGATGGTTAGATCTGCCACGGTCCGCGCCTGGGCCTGTCGATGAGTTTCTGTGCTTCGGCGTCGCCGATGAATTCTTCCTTGTCGGGGTCCCATTTCAGGCTCCGCTTCAGCATGTAGCAGATATTCCCGAGATGGCAGATGGTTGCGGTCCTGTGGGCGAATTCGACGTCGCGGAAGGGGCGTTTCCTGGTGATTATGCAGTTGGCAAGGTCCCTTATCGGGTAGTTTGCTCCGTCTTCGTACCAGCGAAGTCCGGGGGGTACGGCCTCTCCGCGGATCGGTTTGGCTTCTCCGCCTTCGCAGATGTACTTCTGCCCGCCTCCGTGAACCAGTTTCATACCGTTCTTGAAGACGTAGGTGAGCATCTTGACGTCCTTCCCGTCGGGATAGAGCACGTCCGTCGGTCCGGTGTGGTCGAGTTTCAATCCGTGCAGCGCGCCTCCGAACTTGTGCCCGCCCCAGTCGGTCATCATACCGCCGGAGTAGTCGTACCAGGTTCGGAAACCCTTTCCGCCAAGCCCGTAGGCCCGCCCGCAGCGATAGGGGTTGTACGGCGCCCAGGGCGCCGGTCCGAGCCACATGTCCCACTCGATCGTATTGGGCGGGATCGGTACTCCGGGAAGGTGGCAGTGGCGGGGCGGTCCGCCCGGATTGGCGTGGGCGACGAGGACCTTACCGTACCGACCGCTGTTGGCGGCCTTGGCCAGGTGCCCGTAGTCGCCGATTACCCTCTGGCTGCCGCAGGAGAAGACCCGCCCGAAACGCCTTGCGGCCTGGACCATCTTGCGTCCTTCGCGAATGGTCAGGGATAGCGGTTTTTCGCAGTAGATGTCCTTCCCTGACTTCATCGCGTCGATGGTGACCTGGGCGTGCCAGTGATCGGGTGTCCCGCATACGATAGCGTCGATGTCGTCGCGCGCGATAAGCTCGCGATAGTCGAGATATCCCTTGCAGTCCTTGTTCTTGTACCTGCCGTTAACGCTGTTTTGGCAACCGGCGAGTGCGCCGTGCTTGACGTCGCAGACGGCAAGGACCTGAACGCGCTTGTCGCCCATGAATCCGCGGAGATCGCCTGAACCTTGTCCGCCCATGCCCACGCCGCCCATGGTGATTCGGTCGCTGGCCGGCGGCCTGCCTTCTGCGCCCAGTGCTTCGGACGTGATTACGTGAGGGATCGCTATAGCGGCCGCTCCCACACCCTTGAGAAACCTTCGTCTATTGAGTTTACTCATTGTTCGTACCTCTCCTCAAAAACCGGGGGTTAGATTTCGCCAATAAGCCTGCGGACCCGTAAACATAAGAACAAACGCACGAAGTGTAAAGAAAGTTCAATAAATATCCGGGCTAAGGTGTGCCCGTCAATGAGCGGGATATGTCTGAAAATTGACATATACGACCTGAACTGGTTATGCTTGAGATCACCGGACATAGCAAAACATAATTGCCGAGAGAATTGCGGGTTTGGTTTTGTGAGGTGGAATTCATCGGTGTCTTTTGATTTTTGTGACGGTCGATTGCGGCGATGTCGCAATACGTGGACGAGTTTTGGTGCTTGTGAGAACAATCGAATCATACCAGGCGCAAATCTGACGGTGCTGTCCTCGCCGAGTACAGATACCACGCCCTCTGACGGCGGATTACCGGTGAAACTTCCAGGCCATGTACGACGGCTGCGGGGAACCAGGTCCAAACCTCCGGAAGTTTTCGTCACTACTAAAGTTCCTGCAGCGATAGCCGATTGATAACAATGACGCGAAAACGTCCGGACACTGCGGTAAGTGTAGTCTGTGCCTGCATGGCGGTCATCGAGTTGAGCGCCTCAGGCCACACGTGCTGAGAGTGTTTGGGCTATTGGATGGTTATGTTCTGTAAAGAGAGATAATTACATCGAGTTGCCGGATCGGCGCCTGCTGTCTTACGGAGGCCGTTTGGAATGAAGATCGATCAGGAACACTACGAGGATATGACGATGATTATCCCGCAGGATTCGCTCGTTGGCGACGATGCGCTGCAACTTGGCGAAGCTCTTGCGACCGTTCTGGCCGAAAATCCGCAGGATTTGACGATCGACGTTTCGAAGGTTGCGCAGATTGACAGCAAAGGCCTCGAAGTACTCGCCGATGCGACCGAACAACTCATTCGGAGCGGGCGGGCGCTGAAACTCGTTGCCGCCGACGAGACTCTTCGCGAGATACTGGAGCTGACCGAACTGGCGTCGCTGTTCGAGTATTCAGACAGCGTTGAATATTCGCCCGAGAGTATCTGATGACAGTTACTGCAAATATTGCAAAAAAGATTCGCATCGGTGAAGTCCTTGTAGAAGAAGGGATAGTTACCGAAGAGACGCTTTCCGCTGTGCTTGTAGAGCAGAAGCGCAGCGGTAGGAGACTCGGTGAGATGCTCGTCGAGCAGGGTCTGGTAACGACCGAGGAACTTCTGAGCGTGCTTGGCAATCGCCTTGGAGTGCGTCACTGCATTCTTCGCAAGGGTCTGGCCGATCCATCTTTGCTGGGGCTTCTTGGCGAGGAAGAAGCTCGCCATCTCAAGGCCATTCCGATGTTCAAGGTCCACGATACCATGACGGTGGCGATGGCTGAACCGCAATCCCTTCCGAGTGTCGATCGCCTGCGCCAGTTAACCGGGTGCGCCATCAGGCCGATCCTTGCCATCGAGGCGAACATACTGGAACACATCGATCGCTTCACCAGCGCCGAGACCGACATGGACGCCCTGATAGCCGCCATTTCCAGCGGCGATGTGGAATTCCTTGAAGAAGAAGAGGAAGAAGACTCTTCGGTGACGGACCTGTCCCGGGTAGACGGTGAAAGTCCCGTGGTGAACCTGATAAACATGGTCCTTCTCAAGGCGATAAGGGAAGGTGCGAGCGATATTCACATCGAACCGGACAAGACCTCCACGAGGATGCGTTACAGGCTTGATGGTGTTCTTCGCGACCTTCCGACTCCCCCGGCGGGCATGCATCCCTCGATAGTATCCCGCATAAAAGTCATCGGGCGAATGGATATCGCCGAGAAACGCCTGCCGCAGGAAGGGCGCGTGCGGATCGGGGCTGACGGGCGGGAAGTCGACCTGCGTGTATCCAGCATGCCGACACTGCTCGGTGAAAAACTCGTCATGCGAATACTGGACAAAGGCAATCTGAAGACCCAGCTGGACGACCTGGGCTTTCGGAAAGAAACGCTGGAAGCATTTCTTCGCATCCTGCGTCAGCCTTATGGCCTGGTGCTGGTTACCGGGCCTACAGGAAGCGGAAAGACAACGACGCTGTACTCGGCGCTGCAGTTGATCCGCAGCCCCGAACTGAACATCCTCACCGTTGAGGACCCGGTCGAGTACCAGTTGGACCTGATAAACCAGATCCAGGTCCAGGATGCGATCGGCATGACGTTCGCTCGGGCGCTGCGAAGCATTCTTCGCCAGGACCCCGACGTTATCATGGTCGGCGAGATCCGCGACGAAGAGACCGCGCGGGTGGCCATTCAGGCCTCCCTGACCGGGCACCTGGTATTGGCTACGCTGCACACCAACGACGCCCCGGGCGCTGTCGCTCGCCTGGTAGACATGGGAGTCGAACCCTATCTGCTTTCCAGCGCCATCAATGGCGTACTGGCACAGAGGCTGGCCAGGACCATCTGCAAGCACTGCAAAACACCTTATGTTCCCGACGATGTTTTCCTCGAAGAGGCCGGGTTGAGCGATATGAAGGGGCAGAAGTTCGTTCGGGGCGAAGGTTGCAGCAAGTGTCATAATTCAGGATACAAGGGTCGCGTCGGAATATACGAAGTGATGGAAGCGACCTCCTCGATACGGCGCCTGGTGCATAAGGGCGTCTCGCCCCATGAGATACGCGATCGCTGGTGCGAGGAGGGCGGTTTGACGCTTCGCCAGGAAGGGCTGCTGCTGGCGAAGGACGGAAAGACGACGCTCGAGGAAATCCTCAACGTAACTCACAGCGCAGGTGAGGAAGTTGAAGATGTTCCCGGGCAATAGCAGCCGCCACGGGCCGCACAAGCGTTCTGAGAGGTTAAATAGATGAAACTGGCATACGATGCATTCGACAAGACCGGGCGGAAGGTCAGCGATGTAATCGAGGCCGCTGACCTCGCGGAGGCGACCGAGGACCTGCGAAAACAGGACCTTTTTGTTGCGGACATTACACCGGTCAAGGGAAACGGTAGTAATCGCAAGAGGCGCAAAGGCCGCGACGGCTGCGGCGCTGTGTCTGCGGGTCAGGCGGACTCTGCGGGCAGGGGGCGTGTTGGCGGTGGAAAGACCCGCCGCCTGAAGACCTTGGCGATGTTCACCAGGCAGTTGTACGTGCTGGTTTCTTCGGGTACTCCATTGACCCAGGCGTTGGTGGCGATGGAACGCCAGATCAAGGATTCCGGTTGGCGCAGTGCTATTGGTGACGTCCGTGTGCGCCTGGAGGAGGGCAGCGCGCTGTCGGAGGCGATGGGTTCGCATCCGGAGTGCTTCGATTCGATTTATCGCCACATGATTGCCGCGGGTGAAACAGGCGGGGAACTGCCCGGGATGCTTGACCGCCTGGCCGATCTGACGCACAAACGTTTGCATATCCGTTCGGCCATTCAGGGAGCGATGATCTATCCATGCCTCCTGAGCGTGGTGGCATTGTCGGTGCTGGTGTTGCTGATGGTATTTGTTATTCCGCGTTTCGGCGAGTTGTTCGACAGCCTCGACGCGGCCCAGCCTCCGTCGACGGCTGTCCTCCTGGCAGTTAGCGACATAGCCCGTAATTACTGGTGGGCGCTCATTACCGGGCTGGTAGTTGCGATCGTGGGCCTGAGAACCTACTTCAGGTCTTCGGGCGGTAAACGCGCGTTCGATACATTCGTTCTTCGCCTGCCCAAGATCGGCGGGATTGTCCGGAGTTTTTCGATGGCCCGTATCGTCCGGATGCTTGGCGTACTGCTGGAAAGTCGCGTGCCTGTCCTCGAGGCCTTGACGTTGACCAGGGACACCACTTCCAACGTCCACTACACCGAACTTATGGACCGCGCGGAGAAGGCTGTTTCCCAGGGGCAGGAGATCAGTTCGGTCTTCGGAGATACCGACCTGGTGACTCCGGCGGTTTGTGAGGCCGTCAAAAGTGGTGAGAAAAGCGGGCAGGTCGGTCCGTTATTGCTAAACCTCGCCGATTTCCTTGACGAGGAAAACGAAGTAACTCTTAAAGCGTTGACTAGTATTATCGAACCGGTAATCCTGATCGTGATGGGATTGCTGGTCGGTTTCGTTGCGTTGAGCATGTTTATGCCCCTGTTCGACGTAACGTCAATGACTGGTGGAGGTTGATAGTGCGGTTTTTGTCCGGGACATCTTACCTTCCGATAGGCGTTGACATTGGGGGGCGGTGTATAAAGGCCGTCCAACTCCGTGGCGGTCCGGGCCGGTGGTGCGTCACCGCGGCAGGGTCTATAGTGCGCGACAATCCGGGCGGTCCGGTGGAAAACGCCGATATCGTTCAATTGCGAGAGTTGATGTCCAAGGGTGCTTTCAAGGGCCGCCGGGTGGTCCTGGCGGTTCCGTTCACCCAACTGTTGTCCGGTATAATGGAGCTTCCGCCTCGGTCTTCCGGGGCGCCGCTGGAGGAACTTGCCAGGAGCGAACTGTCAAGGATGCATCGCTGCGAACCGGATTCGTTCGAGATAGCCTGCTGGGACCTTCCCGCTCCGGCACGCGCGGGGGGGGCTACATACGTAATGGCCGCAGGCTTCAGGCACGAACATGCCGAGGAACTCGTGGACGTCGTAGAGGCCGAGGGCCTGGACGTCTACGCGCTGGACATACACGCATCGGCCGTCTCGCGGGTGTGCAGCCCGCTGCTGGAAGGCGTCACGGGCATTGCGGCCATTCTGGACCTCGGATGGGACCAGGCCGATCTGGTTCTTCTCTACCAGGGCGTGGTGGTCTACGAACGGAAGCTGGTAAAGTGCGGTATCAGTTCGCTCGTTGACTCGCTGAGCAGGGAATTGAAACTGCACCACAAGAAGGCCGAAGAACTCGTCCGGAAAGTCGGCCTGTCTGCCGAATGCCCAGGTGTTACACCCGCCTCGGTCCGGGCGGTCAACCTGGGAGTTAACTCCTACTGCGAGGACCTGGTCGAGGAGATGCGGATTCCTCTTTCCTATCTCGCCAACCAGTACCCCGACGCGCCGCCCGAGACACTGCTGCTGATCGGCGGGGGGGGGCGGATACCCGGACTCGAGGGTCAGCTTGACTCGGTCCTTGATTTTTACGTGCGAACGGTTCTTCCCGGCGACATTGTGAAGTGTTCGCCGGATATCGAACGGCAGTTCGGCCCGTCGCTTACGATGGCCGCCGGACTGGGACAGTTTTCTGAGTGAGAGAGATCGGTGAAGTGTTTTAACCTCATGCCGGCTTCCAGACGTCAGGCCAAGGCCTGCCGCGCCCGCGCAGGCCAGTGGTTGGCGGTGGGGGCGGCTTTTGCGGGCGTGCTTGTAATGATCTGCATCACCTGCCACAAGACATGGGGCGTCGGACCGGACCCGCTGGCCCATGAAATCCGCCAGATGGCGGATCGCATTGAGACATCGGGCAGGACTATCTCAACATTGCGGGAGCAACTGGTCGCATCACGCTGGAAGCTTGATACATTCAGGGGCGTTGGTCAGCAGCCCGACTGGAGTGTGCTGCTGACGCTGCTGTCCGATGGGCTTGGCAGTGACGTCGTACTCAGAAGCTGCGAACTCGACGAGATAATGATCTCGTTGAAGAAAACTACAGGCAGGCGCGGCGGAACGCAGGTTATCACGACAAACCGCCTGGAGGACAAAGGCGAGCGAATGGCCTTTGTGCTGAGAGTAGCAGGTTTCGGGCGATCTCAGACGGCCGTTTCGCTGTTTGTCCTGCGCCTGGAACGATCAGGTATGTTTGATAACGTGAGGATCGTGAGCACCATTCGCGAACCTTTCCTGAACGCCAAAGCCATTGCCTTCCGCCTGGAATGTCGCCTCGAAGGAACAACCGGTCGGAAACGGTGAATCGAATGAAGTTTAAAAAGCTCAAACCCTGGCATATTGATCTGGCGGCGGTGGGCGCCTGCGCCTTGCTTGCCGTGATCGCCTATGTGGTGGGCGTTCATCCGGTTATCCGGCGTCACCGGGGTTTTGCTCTCCGGGCGATCGAACTCAGGGCTCAGCAGAAAAAGGCGAGAAAACTGTCCGGAAAAGTCGCTCATGTCGCCTCTGAAATCGTGCGTATCAAGCAGAAACTGGCGGATAACACCATCGATCTGAAATCGTCCGATCAGGTCAACAGCCACCTGGCCCGTCTAGCCGCCCTCGCCGGTCAATGCGGTTTGAAACTCGACCAGCTTCGGCCTGATACACCCTTGAATGGCAGCAGGTACCAGACTGTACCAATCTACCTCGCCGGAAGCGGTAATTTCCCGGCGTGCGTCAAGCTTCTGCGGGAATTGCAGCGAGGTTTCCCCGACACGTCAGTGGCGTCTTTTGAAGTCAAGGGCGACCCGACAAAGCCCTCCGAACCTACAAAGCTGCGGGTCGATCTGCTATGGTACGCTCTGGCGATGGCGGACGTGAATCTTACCAAGGGGTGACGGACCGGTGATGGGCGAGCGGCGCGCTAAACCGCAAGCGGTAAACGGCGCGACGATCGAATCAGTCATTTGTTCGGTGCGACAAGAGGTATCGTCACGTTGTCGCACCAGGCGTATCCCGGTCCGGGGGAGGTCTTTTTCAGGGTGATCGTTACACCGCGGGCGCCTGGTCCGGTCTCGAACGTGACTGTCTTGCGGACCCAGGCGGTGCTGCTTGTTGACGTGGAGGCATCCTTATCGCCGAAACCCCTGGCGCCAAGGCTGACGGACTCTTTGTCGCCCGATACCCTCAACCATGCCGACAGCGTGTAGCGCGTTCGCGACGCCAGGCCGGTGATGACTTGTTCGACACCGTCGCTCCCGCCGCCGAGGCGCAGTTCGCGCCTGGACGTTCCCGTGGCGTGTGCCTTACCCGATCCGAAGTTGTTGCCCCACCCGTTTCCGGGGGTCAGTTTGGCTTTTCGGGCGCCGGTTTTGGTCCAGCTTTCCAGTGTGGGCAGCTCGAAGCAGGCGTTTCGCACGAGGTTCATGTACCCGATCTTCGGGCGCTTCAGCACACTCGCCGGCGGTGCAGGGCGCGAAAAGTCGTGTCCGGACTTCCAGGGCTTGGCGCCGAACTCGAGTGCTCCGATGTCCGGTGATGACATACCTTCGATATCCAATGCCGCATTGCGGGCTTTTGAGTCCGGTTTAAGCGCGAAGTTACGCCCCGCCGGATCGACCAGCGCGGGGGCCTTGGCGACTATGTTGTGCGTTACCACCACGTGCTTCGGAAGGCGGATGGGGGCGTTGAGGATATTGTTGTGGTATCGCGTACCGAACAGGTCGTTGCGCCGGCTGTGGTCGAACGTCGTGATCGGCCCGGTATTCCAGCAGGTGTTGTGATAGACGAGGTTGTTGTAGCTGGGGTTGTTGAAGCGGATGGGATCGCGCCGGACGTTCCAGACGGCGTTGTGATGGACGATGACATTGTGGCTTAGGTGGTCGAAGTAGATTCCCATATTGCATGCCGGGGCGTGGTTGTCGTGTACGAGGTTGTAGCGGATCTCCGTGTTTCCGAAGTCGGTGTTGTGCCCGTAGATCATTCCGAGGTCGCTGGTTAGCCAGCCTGCGTCCGACAGGTCGTTGTACTCGATAAGGCTCTCTGTGAGCCCGTGGACGTTGACCAGGTCGCGCCCGGAATGGCGAATAGTGTTGTGGGCGATGACATGCCTTCGTCCCGCCGCGGCCAGCGTACCGCGCCACTTGGCGCCGTAATTACCGTCGTGGATGTAGCAGTTGACGATCCGGTTATCGCAGCCCCGCACGTCGACGACGCTTCCGGAACTGAAGGCGAACTCGCAGCCGGACACTTCGATCCGGCGGCCGTGGATCAGCACGCCGGACTTTCCGGAGATGTCCTTCTCGTAGGAGTGAGCGACGTAAATGCCCCGAAGGCCTCGCAGAACGATGTCCGACGAAGCGGTGTCCGTGCGGATTCCCGCGGCATGGAAGTGCAGACCGATGATGTGAATGTGGGCACGGGCCGAAAGGTCGATCGCGTCGCCGCGGTGCTTGAAGGCGATATTTAGCGTCTGGGGCGCCTTTCCGCCCGGTGGGCGAAGGTGCAGCCTTCCGCTTGCGGCGTCAAACCACCATTCACCGTTGGCGTCCATCGCCCGCCGGACGCCCATCAGCACGTAAGGATTTCCCTTTCTTGGACGATACCATCTCTTGGTCTGCTTCCGGTCGAAAGTCAACGTATGCGTTTTGGCGTTGTACGCGGTGATGCGCGCGGTCCAGCAGATCCACTCCGATCCCCCGGCGCACCACAGCAGGGCGCCCTTCCAGGCGTCTTGGCCTCCGGTTAGTTTCGGGTCGGTCAGCGTCTCGGGCGTCCCGCTATGCACCCTCGCCCGAAGGGGCTTCATGACCGTACCGCCGATGTCGGGCCAGCGGGCCTCGGT
>Ga0180434_10007084_pt1 | contig 12684 bp, 25 predicted proteins | sample SS_ome_7_FD_132453 | JGI IMG/M metagenome (GOLD analysis project Ga0180434, IMG submission 132453) | Hypersaline lake sediment archaeal communities from the Salton Sea, California, USA - SS_1_D_2 metaG | ecosystem: Environmental > Aquatic > Non-marine Saline and Alkaline > Hypersaline >... | reverse complement strand
GCTGAACAGGAGGTCATGGCGGCGAACATGCGGATGGTGAGGCTCGAGCGGGAACTTGCCGTCGCCCGGACGTGCGCCGCGGACTGGCGGGACTTCGCCGTCGACATGGGCACCGACCCCGAGTCGGACGACCTGCCGTGGGAGGTAGGGCGCGGAGTTCCCCCCTACGCTCGTCCCGAGGCGCCCCGCGTTGCCTCTCGGAGCGCCGTTGCACAAGGCGGGCAACGGCCAGCGGAGCTTCGCATGGTCAGCCAAGACCGGCGCGCCATCGCCAAGTGGATACGGGGCACCTCCTGCGTCTGGTCGGATGACGTTCAGGATCTCCTCTGCGACCTCGCCGGCCAGATCGAGCGGGGCGAGCATGAGCGGTGGGACCAGGCCGGTGGTGCTGCCCCCAATCTTCTCGCAGAAGCCAAGCGCCGGGCCGCACGACTCAATGACAGCGTGGATACGGACGCGACGGCGGAGGTCCGTGCCGCGTTGGGGCTCCCGGCCCCGAACAACGATGGCGAACTGCTTGGGGAAACGCCATGCAAGCCCGTGTTTGTTCGGCGAGACGACCTCGCCGCAGCTATCGACCTGATCGAGCAGGACCACCAGGACAACTGCACCGTCGAGAATCCGGCCCCGCCGGAATGGCGGGATCGCCTCGCCAGGCTCAGGGCCGCAAGGGACGCAAAGCACACGGCGCGGGAGCGCCACGAGGCCGCGGTCAACAGCGTCATGTTCCAGGACGACTCCTGGCTCCCGGAGGAAAAGGACACGGAGGAGAAGTCCAATGGCTAAGTGGCTCATCACGTTCGAGGACCGCCTGACAGGCACGCTGCGTACCCCGGTCACGGAGGAGGTGGAGACAGACCTTCACCCGTACGTCTGGCTCCGACAGGCACAGGAGCGGCACCATTGGATCCGGCTGCTATTTGCCATCGAGATCCCAGAGGACACGGACGGGACGCCCATCGCCCCAGGGGGTAGCGATGACTAGCTGGGTGGAGACCACCTGCCCATCGGGGTGGGCCGTTGAGTACGACGGTGCGTGGTGCGCCTACCAGCTGCACCCGGAGGCAGGGGCAGCGACTGGCCACGGCGGCGTCATCGCGTGGCGCTACTCCCAGGCCGCCGCCAACCGCCTCGCCTGGGAGCGTTGGGCGCTCGAGATGCTCGGCGGCCGTGTCGTGTGGGGGCACGACGGAGACGGCCGCCCCATGCTGTGGTGGGACCGGATGGACGTGGGCCTGATGACGGTGGAGTGGGGTGAACGGCGAGGATACGTGGGTCACAACGACTGCAACTACTACGAGGACACGCACTGTCACGACCCGGTTGAGGCGCTGGCCAGGTTCGCTGGGCTCGCGCTGGCCGTCGCCGGTCCCCCTGGGGCGCACACGACCGGAGCATCCGCACCTGAAGGTGGTGAGCCGTGAGAGCCAGATACGCCTGCACCCTCGACCATCACGACTTCGAGGACTTCGCCCCCGTCGAGAGCGTGTCGAAGCTCGATGCCTGTGGAGCGGCCGTGGTCTTTGCCCGCAGGCTCTGCAGCATGGACCCTGACTACTACCGCGCGTTCGAGGGCGGCGAGCGGGTCCGCGTCCGGTGCCTGTTCACCGGCGAGGAGTCGGCGTGGGAGGTGAGCGTCAGGTTCGATCCGAGTTTCTCGGCGACGCACGCGGGAGGCCGGCATGGATGACGGCCAGGCTGAGGGTCTAGGGCGGAGGCTCCTCGCGTACCCGGGGTTCCGGTGGCTGCCGGGCATGGTGGACGACAAGGGCCAGCGCGTGCTCGCGCCGCTGCACGACGCCACCGGGAGGCTGTCCGCGGGATTTGCTTCGACCGACGGCGACGAGCCGCCCGGCAGTCCCGACCATGCGTGCGTGCTCGCGCCGAAGCCACATCACATGGGGTGGCCCGATCTGCGCGATCCGGCGACTATGGGCGCTGCGCTTCACCTCCTCCGCGAGCGAGTCCCCGAGGCCCGTGCCCTGAAGGTGAACTTTGCCGGCGCGTGGGTCTACGTCCGCACGGGGCGCGCTGGCGTCGTGAACGACCTGTCGGAGCCCCAACCGACGGAGGAAGAGGCCCTCGTCGCTGCGCTGGAGGCTGCCAATGTGTGACGTCGGCCTCGAGCGCCCCGGGACCTATCACGAGCGCTGGCACGTCGCCCGCAAGGAGCATCGCTGCTGCTCGTGCGGCGAAGGCATCGAACCTGGCCACCGCTACCACTACACCTTCGGGGTGTGGGACGGTGACGTCTCGACCTATCGGCACTGTGCCCGCTGCTGGGCGATGTTCGACGCCATCGTGGCCCAGACCGAGCCAGGGGAGCTCGTCGACATGCAGCTGGCCTGCGGCACGTCCTGGCAGGACGCGTTCGGATCCGATCCGCCTGCCGAGGTGGCCGCGCTGGCCTTCGCGTTGCCCGGAGAGGTGGTCACGTGATCTGGTGGCTCGTGTTCATGGCCGGGTTCCTTGCCGGCAGCATGGCCGTCTTTGCCTTCGACGGATGGTGCCTGGCTTGGGCGTGGAAGTACCAGGACCAGGCCCTCGAGGCGATGGCGGAGCGGGACGCCCTGCGCCGGCTCGTCGCCTCCGGGGTCAGGGAGCACCCATACCGCGAAGGCGCCGCGCCCCCCAAGGTGGGAGGGAGTGCCTGATGGCCCGAGCGACTACCTCCCACCGTCCCTGGGCCTTTGACCCACGCGACGTTTCACCCAACACCCCAACACCCCAACCGGAGATGCCTGTGTACACCGAAGATGACTTTGCTCGTGACCTCGACGTCGTGCTCGCCGAGGTGCGCGAGCTCCTGATCGCCAAGAACCGCGCCTACGGCGACGCGGCCCTCAACCCTGTCCGCGCGGCCAGCCGGGCCCATCCCATCGAGCAGATCAAGGTCCGCATCGACGACAAGATCAGTCGCCTGATGCGTGGCTCCGGTGAGGAGAGCGAGGACGTACTCGCCGACCTTCGGGGCTACCTGGTCCTTCTTCGCATCGCGGAGCGCCGCGAGAAGGAGAGTCGCAAGTGAGGAACGCGATCCCGTTCGTCGTGGTGGTCTGCGCCTGCTCGTTCACCCTGGAGGGGCGCGAGCTCCAGATGGCCGTGAGCCCCCTCGACCAGCCGCTGCCCATCGAGGACCCCGAGGTCTCACTCGAGCGCTTCGAGGACAGCGGGCGCGAGGTCATCGTCAAGGAGGAGGGCCGGGGTGCGACCGTCCTCCCCCAGCACCTCCTACTCCCCCCGGATTGGGAGGGCCGCTCGCTCACCTCCCAGCAGTCCCTGCTGGCGCACGAGTGGACCCACGTCGTCCAGCAGGGCGACGAGCCTGGCGAGCGGCGCCAGTGGGTCCTGCGGTACGGTACCCAGCCGCGCTTCCGGCTCCGGGTCGAGACCCAGGGCGTCGTGGAGCAGGGGCGCTCCCTGGTCCGCCAGGGGCTCCCGCGCGAAGCCTGCGAGGCTCTCGTCCGGGACCGCCTCAACCGGGCGCCGATCCGGTACCACCTGTCGGTCGACCGCCCCTGGCTCGAGGGGACACTGATCCCCATGGCCATCGAGGCGGCCTGCACCCCGGAGGGGATTCAATGAGCCGGCACGGATACGTGGACGACGGCGACTACGACCTGTGGAGCATGATCCGCTGGCGGGGCGCCGTGACCTCGGCGATTCGCGGGCGGCGGGGCCAAGCGCTACTGCGCCGCATGGCCGAGGCGCTCGACGCGATGCCGGAGAAGCGCCTCGTGGCCGAGGACATCGTGCGCGAGGACGGCGCGTGCTGTGCCCTCGGGGCGCTGGCCAAGGCTGAGGGGGTCGACGTGAGCGGGCTGAACCCCGAGGACGCGCCCCGTGTCGCCGAGACCTTCGGCATCGCCCCGTCGCTCGCCCGGGAGATCGTCTGGGAGAACGACGACGGGGTCCCTCCGCTCGGACAGATCCGGGAGGGCGGCTACTACGAGACCCCCGACGGCCGACGCGTCGCCACGTTCGCGCGCCGCCACTTCGACGGGGACCAGAGCGAGCTCAAGCTCGTCCCCATCACGTACCGCGACCCCACCCCCGGGGAGCTTGAGTCCAACGAACGCCAGCGCTGGCAGTGGATGCGGCGCTGGGTCGCCCGTCACCTGCAGCCCACCGAGGAGAAGCCCCATGAGTAGCACCACCGCCCTTGCCCCCGCCGACGGCCTCCAGCTGGCCATCGACGGCATCCTGATCGAAGCCCAGCGCACCCTGGAGCAGCGACCCGCGGACCCGCACCAGCTGGAGCGCGTCATCGAGCTCGCCGAACTCGCCCAGAGCATCGTCGTCCGCAAGCGACGATTCAAGCTCGAGGACGAGGGAACCCTATCCGTCGAGGATGCCTTCGACGAGGAGAACTTCGACGACTGTGGACCAGGCCTTGGCTACGTGACGGCCAATCCAGCGGGGATCCGTGCCGGACGCCCCCGCAAGCGGGCTCGCCAGCGAGGCGTCCGCAACGCCAACGTGACCTACGCGGGCGGGGCCGTGGGATACGCCCACCAGAACGCCCCCTTCAACCTGGGCGCCGGAGTCCAGGCGGGAGGTGGGGGCGGCCTCATCGGCGAGGCCATGGCGCCGGTGATGGAGTTGATCGAGCGCCAGAACGCGGACCGAGCCCGCGAGCGAGCCGCCGAGGCCGAGGAGCGTGCCAAGGAGCAGCGCAGAGATGAGCGCCGGGACCTGGTCAACGAGATCACGTCCCTCGCCCGCACCGCGGGAGGGTCCTCTGGTGCCCCCGAGTCGCTCCGGCAGTGGGCGGCGGAGCGAATCGAGCGCCTCCAGCGGCAGGTCGACGCCCTGGACGCCGAGCCTGAGCCCGAACCGGAGCCCGAGGCCGATCCCGAGCCCGAGCCCAGCGTCGATCCCTCGCACCCCGTGCAGGCCGTCTGCACCAACGACCAATGCGACCAGGTGCAGGGCCCCAGCTGGCGCCTCCCCGGCGGCGAGGCGGCCCCCTGCGACATCTGCGGCTCACCCATGCGGTGGTCCGGCAACCCCCACTACAACCCTCAGCACAGCGTGGCCGCCTGCGGCCAGTAGGAGAGACGAACGATGCAGCCCCGAATCCACTACTTCCCCTCTGCCTTCGGCGACATTCGACTCGAGCAGGTCGCCAAGGGCGAGACCCGAGTGATCTGGTACAGCCTCACCCCCCAGGAGGCCGAGGCCATGGCCAAGCTCCGCCAGGCCTCGACCCGGGTGCGGGCTCGCGGTCGCTGGGCCACCAAGGACCAGTGGGCCGAGGTGGGGGACCCCACCACCATCTTCAAGGTCGGCGAGCTCACCGAGCACTCGATCACCCTCACGGCGCCCATGGACCCGGTGGTCGCGGTCCTCAACCGCGCCCTCAACCCCGAGCGCACGGTCGTCCACGTCGTGCGGATCGGCCAGGGCAAGATCGAGGAGGTCAAGGACAGCCGCTACGAGGTCCCGAAGGAACCCGAGAAGGAGGGCGCCGAGGAACCGTACCGCGCCGAGGCGCCCGAGCCCGAGGAGACGGCGCTGGCGGTCAAGCCGGAGGACAAGCCAGCGGTGGTCGAGAAGTCCACCACGATCAAGCAGCCGGTACGCGGCTGCCCGCCCCCCGACTTCGCCCAGATCAAGCGTAGGGCCACGCGGGTGCTGCGGGCCTTCCTGACCCCCCAGCAGGTCGACGACTTCGAGAAGCACCAGCAGTTCATGGTCAAGGGGGCGGACACCGGTCACCGCTACCTGATCACCAGCCGCAACGCGCCGACCCAACTGGCGTCCTGCGGCGGGCGCATGGTCTACGACCTCAACGAGAAGCGCGCCTACTGCGTCCACGACTGGACGATCCCCGCCGAAGAGGAGCTTCTCGGCGTCGCCATGCTCCTCCAACTGCCAGGGCGCGAGTCCTTCGTCCGGGCGCTCCCCGACGAGCTCGGGGGCGACAACAACACGCTACTCCCGGGCCGGGGCAGCGGCCTGTTCGGGGGTGTGGCGTGACGCCGGTCACCTTGCCCGAGCGCTGGTCCGATGTGATCACCGCCGGCTTCATCATGGGATGGCTGGGCTTCCTCGGCGGCACGGCGCTCAACGAGCACCAGCGCCACCAGGCCGACGAGGTCAGGGTCCAGGAGGCCGAGTTCATGCACGATTGCCTGCTCGACTCTGCTGGGGAGCCCCGCGAGGCCATGCGACGCTGCACCGCACTGCTGGAGGGGGACTTCGCCCTCGCCGGTGAGTACGGGTGGGAGGACGGCTGCTGATGGCCGAGAGCGAGAGCAAGGCGCCCGAGGCGGATGCTCCCAAGCCCAAGACCTCCGCGGTGATCGACCTCACCGTCGACTTCCTGGAGGCGGTGTTCGGGCTCGAGCCCGACATCATCCACTGCCCCCGCAAGAACCGGAGCCCCGGGGACCTGCAGGTGCTGCTTCAGACCGTCGAGGTCAAGCGCCAGGGGATCGACCCGGAGACGTACGACCGCACCTTCCTGGAGGTGTTCGTCGACACGACGATGCGCCGGAAGCCCAGCCACCACGACGGCCTCCGGCGAACCGCGTCCTACCTGGGCATGGGCATGGCCGACTTGGCCAAGAGCGCGTATTGGGACCACCGCGAGGGGGGACGGCCCAAGCTCGCGCGGGTGGGCTCGCTCTCCCACGTGGAAGCCTCCCTTGCGAGTATCGCGGGGAGCGCGTTCACGATCTACGTGAACCCGGACCCCGCCAAGACCTGGCTCTACTGCTACAGCCGGGACTTCCTGCTCGACGCGGCCCGCAAGCTCGTGGTGGATGGCGCCATGCGTCGGGGCATGGGGAAGGCCAACCCCGACGCCTTCGCGGTCTTGGCACCCATCTCACCGGCCCGCTGGCGGCGCGTCGAGGGCGCGTGGCACTACCACGGGTCGCACCCCCGGCTCGAGCAGAAGGACGTCGAGGCCCGGATCAAGCAGGGCCTGTTGGCCGACGATGGTGGGGGAGGGGGGCGACGATGAGCGGCGACGACCCCAGGAGCCCCGATGAGGCCCCGGTGGCCACCTACGTCTGCGTGGACAGCGTCGAGCCGGACGACGGCGTCCACGTCGTCGACCAGCTTCCCGAGATCTGCACCGTGTGCGGTGCGGACGCCCTGATGTCGGGCTTCGGCCTGGCTGGGGGCGGTATGGGCTCGTACGTGGTGTGCGGCGCCTGCGACGCGATGTTCAAGACCATGATCCCAGAAGGTGAGGATTGACGATGGATCGAATGAAGCTCATGGCCCTGGCGGGCCTCTTGGCCCTCGGCGGCTGTTTTGACGACGGAGGCCTGGACCCGGGCCCTGGCTCGGCCACCGAGACTGGCGACGGCGATGGCGACGGCGACGGCGATGGCGACGGCGACGGCGATGGCGACGGCGATGGCGATGGCGATGGCGATGGCGACGGCGACGGCGATGGCGACGGCGATGGCGATGGCGATGGCGATGGCGATGGCGACGGCGACGGCGATGGCGACGGCGATGGGGACGGAGTGAGTCTCCCGGAGCCAGCGTTTCGGCTTGACTTCAACGGTGATTTCGACTCCTCGCCACCTGGTGCCTGGCAAGTGGAGTCGTTTGGCACGATCCCCTTCGTTGCGGGGCCGCTCGACCTTGCCGGAGACTTCGACGGCGACTCCTATCTGGTTTCGTACGACTTCGCCGGGGTGCAGCCGCTCCCCCTAGACTCGTTCAGCGTCGCGGTGACCTACCGCCCGGACGCCTGGCTAGAAGGTGAAATCACGAGCCTGTGGTCCCTCGACTCTTGCCGTCTGCAGTTCAGGGACGGAGGCTTGGAGTTGGCGGGATTCGTGGGTGGTGAGGCCACCCTCTTTCCACTGGCTCCGAACCCAGAGGCGCTTGTGTGGGTCCGATCCGTCGTCGTCGCTGACGCGGGGCAGATCCGGTACTACCAGGATGGGGTTCTCGTGTCCTCGATGCCCTACGTGCCCGTGGAGCACACGAACGTCAGGTTCGTTGTCGGGGCCCAGGGGACTACGCTTGAGCCCCCCAAGAAGCCTATGCGTGGACTCCTCGATGATTTCGCCTGGTACGACCAACCTCTTTCCCATGAACAAGCCCTGAAGGCGTCTAGCTGGTGATGAACGCTTCGCTTTTCGACGAGGATGAAGGATCACGCCGTGACCGAGAACGATGATGACAATGGCGGTCGGTTCGCGCGCCTGGCTTCCGAACTTACGGCGGGGCTCGCTCGGATCGAGGCCCTCGAGCGCACCATTCGCCGCCAGGACCACGAGCTCGACCAGCTGCGCCGCGAGCTACGGGCCTTCGGCGTCGAGATCCCGCAGATCAACCCGGCCGGACGAACGCCGCTCTCGCCCCAGGCTCGGTCTGTGCAGCGTCAGATCCTCGCTGCGCGTGCGCGAGCATCCAAGCGCGTGGCGGTCGACGCCCAGGGGCGCGCCGGCATGGGGACGCTGCGAGACCCCGAGACCAAGCAGCGATTGGAGCTTGAAGCCGAGGACCTCTCTCGGCGCCTCCGAGGAGGAGAACCACTGTGACCGACGACAACGACGACAAGAAGAAGCGCCCCCTGCGTGTATGCGGCAACGACACCACCGGCTTGGCCGAGAGGCTGGCCGAGGGAGGCGACCCCGGCGACGAGGCCGTCATGGACGCGTCGCGCCTCCGCGAGCTCGCTCCCGACGCCTACGAGATCTTGCGCTGCTTCTACCTCCCCACTGGCCACCCCGGCGTCGGCGGAGTGGCCGCGGCCCTGCGAATCCATCGAGGCCCCGTCGCCGAACTCGACGCCCAGAAGCTCGCCGTCACCATGGCGGCGAGCGTCCTCCAGGCCGCTGCGGAGTCACTCGTGGCCAAGGCGCGCCAGGAGGACCCAGAGTCTGACCCTGTCGCCGTCGTGGACGACTTCATGGAGAAGGTCATCGAGGAGACTCAGGAGGCCTTTCACCTGCGGGGATTCTGTGGCTGCGACCGTGACGATCACGGCGACGCGCCGAGGAAGGGGCTGATGAACTGATGTCGAACCGCAAGCCCGAGACGAGCGCCGAGTGGCACGCCAGGATGATGCGCGAGACCGAGGGCATGACCAAGCCCGGCGAGATCCTGGCGCACCTGGCCGCCGACCACCGCAAGAACGGGCCGCCTCCCGCGCCCACCGCCGAGGACCTCGAGCGGCTCGCTGAACTTGAAAGGATCAACCGTGAGCCGCATTGAGTGGACCGACAAGACGTGGAACCCGGTTCGAGGTTGCACGCGAGTATCCCCTGGCTGCGAGCACTGCTACGCCGAGCGGTTCCTGCACCGGTTCAACAAGCCGGGGCTCTACGCGGAGGGCCTCACCGTGATCCGCAGCGGCGCACCAGGCTGGTCCGGCAAGATCGACCTCGTTGAGAGCGAGCTCGACAAGCCCGTTCGCTGGAAGAAGCCGAGGCGCGTGTTCGTGTGCAGCGTCAGCGACCTGTTCCACCCCAAGGTGCCCTTCGACTACATCGACCGAGTGTTCCAGTCGATGATGGCCGCGCCGCAGCACACCTACCAGATCCTCACCAAGCGACCCGAGCGGATGGTCGCGTACTTCAGAGAGTCGAAGTACCGAGACCCCATGCCGTGGGTGTGGCTCGGGACCTCCGCCGAGGACCAAGAGCACCTCGACCGGCGACTCCCGGCGCTCGTGTCCACCCAGAAAATGGTCCCCAGCGCCAAGCGGTTCCTCTCCTGCGAGCCGCTGCTCGGGATGATCAGGTACATCGATCTGCGCGGCGTGGATTGGGTCATCGTAGGCGGTGAGTCGGGGCCGGGCGCTCGACCGATGGAGGCGGCCTGGGTCCGCCACCTCCGCGACCGCTGCGTCCAATCCCGCGTGCCCTTCTTCTTCAAGCAGTGGGGCGGCGTCCGCAAGTCCGAGGCCGGGCGCGAACTCGACGGGCGCACCTGGGACCAGTACCCCGGGGAGGTCGCAGCGTGACGCGCCCCAAGGCTGTAGAGGTTCTCCGGGACGCCAGCGAAGTTCTCCGCAAGCTCGACGCCGACCTGGGGGCCATCGGCATCCGTCGGGTCCGCCAGGTCGTCGAGGACACCGCGCGACTGTCCGGTCACGTGCTGCTCGTCTCTCGGGCCCTCGAGCGCTACTACGACCCCGACTCACCGGGCACCACCGATGAACGCGTGCGGGCTCTCTGCCTGGCCGTACGACGGATGCTCGACGTCTCGGAGAGAGACGAGGTGCCCGATGAAGGGTGAGTGCGAGGGGTGCGGGGCCTGGGACGAGGGGCGCCCCATCGGGGGGCGGTTCTTCTGCCGCTGCTGCGATCCGAAGGGAGGCCTCACGAAGCAGTGGGGTGCAGTCCGGGGCCTGCGGCAGCGGATCGCCGACCTCGAGCGCCAGCTGGCCGAGGCCCAGGGCAACTACGAGTTCATGGTCCGGCGCGCCGCCGACCAGAAACTCGACGGCTACCGCGAACTCGGCCAGCGTGCGGCCGAGCAGGAGGCGCGCGCCGAGAAAGCGGAGAGCCAGGCCCGCCGCATGAAGGCCGAGGCCCGGAAGATCCACAGTCGATGGTCCAATGAGGACCATGCTCGCGCGGAGGGATTCTCCATCGCCGCCGAGCGCATCCTTGAGTCCGCAGGAGAGAAGCCCTGATGCTGCTGATCCCGTTCACAATCTACCTCGCCATCTTCGCCATCGCTGGCGCCGCCCTCGGAAACCTCGGGCTCTTCGGCCCCTTCCCCGCCATGGGCTGGGTTGGCCGGGCGCTGTGGGGAGCCGGGGCAGGGCTTGTCCTGGCGCTGGGTTGGCCGGTCTTCCTCGTCGGGGGGCTGGTGCTGCCGTGAAGGAGCATCCGATCCCCTTTTCGGCTCCGCTCGTCACCGAGATTCTGGCGGGGCGCAAGACGGTGACCCGCCGGATCTGCAAGCCCCAGCCCTCACCCGAGGTCGCGGCCCGTGGCGAGCCCCGCGAGGTCTGCCCGGGCGTGGACGCCCTGCGCGGCGTGTGGGGCTTCCCTGCCTTCGACGGAAAGGTGGCCGCCGTCCGCACGGCCGACACGGTCCGGTGCCGGTACGGGACGGCTGGGGACAAGCTGTGGGTGCGCGAGCCGCACTGGTACGTGCCGGCCTCTGCGTACCGGTGCAGCCGCGAAGATGACGGCTCACAGGTTCCCCACAGGGTTTCCCCGGACGGGGGCCAGTGGGCCGTCTACCGGGCGGGCTGGACCCGCTGCGCGCCCAGCTGCCGAGCTCGGCCCCCGATGCACATACACCGCTGGGCTAGCCGCATCGACCTGCTGGTCAAGAGCGTCCGGCTCGAGCGTCTCCAGGCGATCACCGAGGCCGACGTGCTGGCCGAGGGCGTCACCCCAGACCCCAAGCTCGGGGCGATCCAGACCTTCGCGGTGCTGTGGAACACCCTCAACGCCGACAGGGGCTACCCGTACAAGGCCAACCCCTGGGTCTGGCGCGTCGAGTTTGCGATGATGGGCCCGGCATGAAGAAGTGGGACGACCAGGGCGGGCCCAAGGCGCCCAGCGGGATTGGTCTGCACCGCACGGCTGTCCCTTCGACCACCCAGCGCGGGGCTCCCGAGCCGGTGGGGAAGGCCCCGCCGACGGCGAGGCGCACGCCCACCGGAGTCCTCCTGGTCGCCGTCGAAGGCAACCCCGCGGCCGTCCCGGACAACCCGGCCGAGCACTCTGAGCGCGTGTACCGGCACGGCGTCCGCCAGCGAGCTCGCCGTCGGCTGCTCGAGTACCCCAGCGGCAACCCCTTCCGCTGGCGAAGGGCCCGGGTTGCGATCAGCCCCTTCGCCTCCCTGTACGCGGCCCAGGAGGCCGAGCAGCGCCACCTTCGGGGCGAGAAGCTCGACCCCGGCCGCCTGAACGCCCTCAAGGGGATGGGTCGGCTGCCGCGTTCGGACGGGTCGTACCGCCTGTCCCCGAAGTACCAGATCGACGAGTAGCCCCGGAGGGCCCCCCTCGCGGACCGTGGAGCGGCGGTCCCAGGGGGGCGTCGCGCTGTTTCATGTAGGCGAACACGGGCCTCCGTTCCCGCAGAGCGGCAGCCCCTTCGCCGCCCTCACCCGTCGCCGGCTCTCCCGGCGCACCATGGCGTGACCAGGAGGTGATCGTACCGGTGGTCGCCACAGCGCCGCAAGGTCAGACCGCTAGTCCCGCTCGCCGTCTGTCGGCTTCGGGGGCCATCCGGGAGCGTCCTTCACCACCCGCGTCGCCTTGAGCTCCGCCTTGTACTGCTCCTCGCTCTTGCCTGCGCGTCGGATGAGCTTCTTCTTGACCTCGAGGTCCGGGTCCGGGACCTGGTTGTTGCGGTCTCGGGTCAGGGTGCGGGGCTCTTTGTCAGGCATCGTAGGGCTCCATGGCGAAGTCCACGCGCAAGGCTCGGACGCTGGGGGTGCCGCCGGCCGTGTAGACGTTGCTCACGGCGAGGCTGTCGGTGATCGGGTTCAAGTCGAATCCGCCGCGGATTCGGTCGCTGATGTCGTACGTCCACGACCAGTCTAGCGTGCTGTCTGCGTCGAAGAGGTCCGTGATCTGGGTGTACGCGAACGGCCCAAAGGGAGCGGGCTTGCGATAGCGATACAGCCGGATTCTCGCCCTCTCCCCGGCCGAGAACGGGAAGTCCCACCGGACCGCCAGGTAGGCGAGCTTGAACAGCGGCACGCCCAGGTACGGGGGGACGACGAACGACTCGGCG
>Ga0180434_10007081_pt1 | contig 12687 bp, 10 predicted proteins | sample SS_ome_7_FD_132453 | JGI IMG/M metagenome (GOLD analysis project Ga0180434, IMG submission 132453) | Hypersaline lake sediment archaeal communities from the Salton Sea, California, USA - SS_1_D_2 metaG | ecosystem: Environmental > Aquatic > Non-marine Saline and Alkaline > Hypersaline >... | reverse complement strand
ACGGTTTGAATGAAAAGCTAAAGAACCCAGCCAGCAATGCAAAAGAAAGCACATGAAAAAGCTTGTCCTGGCCCGTTAGAAGCGCGGGGCCGGACAGATCCGGGATGGAAGAAAGCAGGTAAATCGTGGTCATCCATCCCACTGCCAGGATTCGATAAACCCGATAGTCCGCCGTGAATTTCATGAAGACACTTCTCCTTACCGTATCGCTTGAAAGTTTGACCCCCCCAGGGTTTGGACGTAAGCGGTGAAACTCAGCAAACTTTTTTTGTGCCGAAGCCGGGTTTCGAACCGGGTCTTCCGCTACTTTCGGGATAGTGATAGGACAGCCGGTTCAATCTGTCAACTCAATCACAGGCTACAGCCCCACCTCCGACCGCTGAAACGTCCGATTTGATCCAAAAGCGACCCCGAACCGCTGAGTCATATGGGAGGAGTTTTTGGCCGGTGAATGGGAGTGTGGGGCGCTGTATAAGCCTTTCGTAAAACATTCTCTCATTGAAATAAATTACACTTTTGTGATGATATAGAAAAAATGATGCGACAAACGAGCCGAATCTCAAATACCACAAGCCGAAAAGTCCTGAGGAATCAAATATGAAAATCAATGAATTTCCACCCGATATTCGCACTTGCATACTTCCAGAGCCTTCGGGAGAAATGTACTACCGATGCATTGGTTGCCACAAAGAATTTGATATCTTTCGTCTTCTTTACACATGCCCGGATTGCGGCTCCGTCCTCTTGCTGCATTCAAGGAACGTAGCGAATTTCGACCGCCTGGACGGCGCAACGTGGCGGAAAATTTTTGATTACCGTCGGATGTTGAACCACAAGGCGATCAAAGGCATTTTTCGGTTTTATGAATTCATAGCCCCTATCATCCCGTTGGATCAGATTGTCTACTTGGGCGAAGGGCACACCCCTTTGGTCGAAGCAAATGCCACCCTGAAAAAGGAGGTTGGCCTTGATTTTTACTTCAAGAACGATGGCCTCAATCCCAGTGCATCATTTAAGGACCGGGGGATGGCATGTGCACTGAGCTATATTAACTTCGTAGCCGGCAGAGAAAAAACGGGCGATCTCCTCGCCATCTGCGCCTCCACGGGAGACACGTCGGCTTCCGCTGCGCTTTATGCAGCGTATCTGGGGGATTTCGTGAAATCAGCCGTCCTCCTCCCTGAGGGAAAAGTTACCCCTCAGCAACTGTCTCAACCGCTTGGAAGCGGTGCCCGGGTTCTGGAAATACCCGGCGTTTTCGATGACTGCATGAAGGTGGTGGAGAGCCTTGCAGAAAACTATCACGTTGCGCTTTTAAATTCAAAAAACAGCTGGAGGATCCTGGGCCAGGAATCCTTTTCCTACGAAATCGCACAGGATTTTGATTATGAGGTTGAAAATAAGGCAATTCTCGTGCCCATCGGCAATGCGGGAAACATCACAGCGGTCATGAGTGGTTTTTTGAAATTCTTTCGTGCAGGACTCATAGACCACCTTCCGAAGATCGTCGGGGTCCAGTCCGAACACGCGGATCCCGTCTATCGATATTACATGGAAAATGACCCCGACAAGCGACGGTTTTTGCCGGTGAGTGTACGTCCGAGCGTGGCACAAGCCGCCATGATTGGAAATCCCGTATCCATGCCGCGGGTAGTTGAACTGGTTCAGCAGTACAATCGTGCGGCGGGAAAGAAAAGTACTTTTGTGGTGCAGGTCACCGAGCAGGAGATCATGGATGCCATGATTGTTGCCAACAGAAATGGAAATATCGCCTGCACACAAGGGGGCGAGTCTTTCGCCGGGCTAAAGAAAGCAATTCAGGCCGGATACATTGAGCCGGACGATGTGGGCGTCCTTGATTCAACTGCCCATGTACTCAAGTTTTCGGGGTTTCAGGAAATGTATTTCAAGGATTCGTTTGATCCCGATTTCGAGGTCAACCCCAGAGCGGATTTAAGAAACGAACCCATTCGGTTGAGGTATCAAGCACTGTCCAATTGTTCTTCACCGGGAAGACCTCCAACAGGAAAGACGTTCGAGTGCCTTGTTGGGGAGATTGCCGAAGAGATAGCGAAGATTCTGGACCTAAAAAAGAAATAATTCCGTTTCCGCTTTGAACATGGGATTCATCATTTTCTATGCTAAAGCTCAAAATCATTGTTGTCGATCGGACCCGATTGCCTTTCTTGGTGCAAGGCGAATCCTATTATATGGATCGCCTACAACGATACGCACACACAGAATGGATCGAAGTAAGACCGGTAAAAATCAAAAAGGGTAAACCTGTTGCGGAGATAACGGCAACGGAAGGAAACTCTCTGCTGAAAAATCTGCTTCCGCGGGATTACATCGTCGCGCTGGACCGAACGGGTGTGAGCTTTGATTCCAAGGAACTGGCTGCCTGGATTGAGACACTGTCTCTGTCTTACGATCGGATAGCTTTTCTCATAGGCGGTCCGCTCGGGCTTTCAAAATCGGTCCTGGACAGCGCTCACCGCATCCTTTCACTCTCAAGACTTACCCTCACACATGAAATGAGCCGACTTTTCCTCCTGGAACAGCTCTACCGGGCACTCACCATCAACCGCGGCGAGAAGTACCATAAGTAGAACCCGGCGCAGCGAGGCAGTCTCGATATTTGTCATGCCGGACTTGCGCCGACATAAAAAAACATCCTATTGAAATCATGAAAGATTCAGGCTTCCACCGGGATGACCTGTCACACCCAACCGCCGGGATAAACCCAATATTTCGGACGGTGCGGATACGGGAGAATGCTCATGGAACTGAATATTCGAGACGTTCAAACATACGCAAAACAATGTTTTACCAATTCCAGGTTGAGCCATAATTGGGAACACACCTGCCGCGTCTGTAATCTCTGCCGGCACATCGGTCAGGTTGAAGGTGCGGACCTGGAAATCCTGATGGTTTCCGCATACCTTCACGATGTCGGCCGTGCCTGGCAAGATCAATCCAAAGGCGCTGTCTGCCATGCGGAAAAGGGGGCTGAAATTGCGCGAACCCTCCTGGATAAGTACGTGATTTCGAATGAGCGAAAGGACGGCATCATCCATTGTATTCGAGCTCACAGGTTTCGTGGAAACTGCACGCCGGCAACCCTGGAAGCCAAAACGCTTTTTGATGCGGACAAACTGGATTCCATCGGCGCCATAGGTGTCGGCAGGGCCTTCCAGTTTGCAGGAGAGGTGGGAGCCAAACTTCATAACCCGACTGTGCGTCCGGAGGAAACCGCACCGTACACGATAGAAGACACCGCCTATCGGGAATTCAAGTTAAAGCTGTCCAAAATAAAGGCGTGTATGCTTACCGCCGAGGGACGTCGATTGGCAAACGGACGCCACGCATTCATGGAGATGTTCTTCGAGCGGTTTTTGCGAGAGCATAACGGAGAGCTGTGACAAGCCGGTCCCGGGAACTGCCTCAAACGCGTGCGTAAGTCCAAGGCCGATCCCGCGCCGCAGTCTCCCCATTAAAAGAAAACGCTGACAACCCCTGATTAAGTTTTGATGCAATCAAAATGGCACGGAGGCCTTATAGAGGGTGGCGTTTCCCTGAATTCGGTATTGCGAAACAGCTGCCGGGATTACAACCGATTGCCCTTTCCGCAGAGTCCGACGATCGCTGCATCTTAAATCGTCGACCGTCCCCTCCCCTTCCAAACAGATCAGGATGTCTGCGCTCCTTCTTTGAGCGCTGGTGAACACGCTTTTATTATTTAACGTGATGACCGATAAAACGAATTCCTTTGCGGGGGTCGGATAAAACATCTCGCCGGTCTCTCCAATTTCCGGTTGTATTTTTTCAACGGTGTCGATGCTGAAATCCATGACGCGCAACAGCTCGGGGATATCCATGTGCTTTTGCGTCAACCCCCCTCTCAGTACGTTATCGGAGTTGGCCATCAACTCAATGCCCACACCTTTCAAATATGCATGAGGCATTCCGGAAGGCAGAAAAATCGCTTCTCCCGGATCGAGGGTCCGCAGGTTAAAAAATAGGGGTGCCAGCGCGCCGATGTCTCCCGGAAACTCCCGGTTCAACGCCGCCATGTGGGTAAAGACAGGGTCTTCTTCGGCGTATCGATTCGAAACACGGACCATTTCGGTGACGATTGATTTCTGAAGACCTTTTTCCAGGGTCATCAAAGTGGAAAAAAACCGTTTCAATCCGAAAGTCCCGGGATTCTTTCGAAGACGATGAATTTCATCATCAATAATCGAGGGGGAGAGCTTTTCAAGCATGCGCAGCATCTCCGGGATGTTGCGGAATCCCTTTAAGCACTGAAACGGTGTCAGCGCACAAAGCACTTCGGGTTTGTGGGTGTCATCTTTGTAATTCCGGTTTGGTGCGTCTAATGGAATATGGAGTTCATTCTCTCTTATAAATCCCTCTCTTGCTTTCTGGATATTGGGATGGACCTGAATTGACAAAGGCTTCTCAGCGGCCAGGACTTTAAACAGAAAGGGGAGTTTTCGATGAAATTTTTCAGCATTGTCCCTCCCAAGGACCGATTCAGGATTCCTCTCAATGACTTGATCGAGGGATACCCAACTCCCATTGATCAGAACCTTTGAAGGTGCTTTCGGGTGTGCTCCCATCCAGAGCTCCGCAATGGGTTCTTTTGATATCCCCGGACTCCCAAGGAGTTCGTGGATAGCGGTTTTGGATCCCCATGCATATCGCAGCAGAGGATTTCTGAGCCTACCGATTCTATTCATCTGTTTCCGGTCCTGCAGCGGACTTCGGCATGTGCAAGGCAGTATCACCTGCTCTCAAAAACTTTTGGAGGATCTCGGTTATTTCACTTGTTTTTCCCTGGTAGAAATGATCTGCATCCCTTATAATCCTTAACTTCGCCTCCGGGTTCCATTTCCGGAGCATCTTCTTGATTATCTCCGGGGGTGCAATGTCATCCTTGGACGCGGCAATCACCAATTCGATTTTAGGATTGAATTCAATGCGGGAGAAGTCCATGAAATTCACCGGCGGAGAAACCAGTATCGAACGCCGCAACCCGGCTGTTTTTTTCGTCGCGATTGCATTGACCCATGCCCCGAAGGAATATCCGGCCAGATCAATAGAGCATTTTACCCGTTCACGAAAATAGTTTAACGCAGTCTCAACATCTTCCTGTTCACCGATCCCTTCACTGTAACCGCCTCCGCTTTGTCCGACACCCCTGAAATTAAACCTGAGGGTGGAATACCCCTCACGCCGGTAACCCTCTACGATCGCGGCGACCACACGGTTATACATGTTCCCGCCATACAGCGGATGGGGATGCGTTACCACCACGGCCCCGTTTGCCCCGCCTTCGCCGACAAGGCCTTCCAAGACAAGCCCTCCGGCACGTATGCATACCCTCGCTTCTGACATAATAAATCTTTTCCATTAAGTGGTTCGACACGTGTTCTCGAGGCGCCCGATTTTTTCGATCTCAACCACCACCGTATCTCCATGCTTCATATAGACGGAAGGTTCGCGAAAAACCCCGACGCCCGCAGGGGTTCCAGTCAAAATGATGTCCCCCGGAAGCAGCGTAAAATGCCTCGATAAGAAACTTACCAAGGCAGACACCTCAAAAATCATCAGACTCGTACTGCTGTCTTGCATAAGTTTGCCGTTTAGCCAACATCGAATATCGAGTGAGCCCGCATCCGGTAACTCATCCGCAGTTACGATCCAGGGACCGAGCGGGCAAAAGGTGTCCAACGACTTTCCCCGCACCCATTGACCATCGCCGAATTGCAAATCTCTCGCACTCACATCATTGGCGCAACAGTAGCCGAAGACCGCATCGAGGGCCTTTTCCGCCGAGCAATTTCTTATCGCCTTCCCCATGATGACAGCCAGTTCTGCTTCGAAGTCCACTTTTCTGGTCACGTTTGCATCCCAGACTATCTCGCCTTGGTGTCCAAGCAGGCTGTTTGGAAATTTTGCAAAAACCAACGGCGTTTCAGGCACTTTTCCCTTACTTTCCGCTGCGTGGTCTTTATAGTTCAATCCGATAGCAATGATTTTTGAGGGTGAAGTGATGGGCGGTGCCCAATCGACGTGGTCCAGTCGAATGGGCTCGCCACGCCGCTCTGGAGGTTCTTCACATTTGATGAAATCGATCACATCTCCTCTGAAATCAATGGGTATGAGGGAATCTTCTTCGATCAATCCGAAATGTATCTGGTTGCTTTCATAGAATTGGCCGATCTTCATGCAATAAAAACCTCCTTATGGTCATGTCTCACAATCTTTCAACGTTTCGTGCCACCGGCACGATGTGAGGGAATCCTTCAGTGGGCACAGGTCGTCCCGGATGACGACCGGTTGACCCGCGCAAGTCTGTCCAAAAAGTGACGCCACCAGCCTTTTCTATCAGGGGGTTTCTCGATCGTTTTTGTAGAATTGGCTCGACCCTGAGGCGTTTGCATTTGAAGTCTCCCGCCATGAAGCGGATCGGATAGTCCGCAATAATATTGTCTTGATTTTATTTATTCCACAATGAACAGATTTTTGCTATAAATTATATTACTATCCAAATGATGATGAGGAAGGAGAAACGCAACGCCATGAGTTCAGAGAGCCCTTTGAAGGACAAAGTTGTTTTGGTGGTTGATGACGAACCTGATGTACTTGAAACCGTTGAGGAAGAACTCGACATGTGCCTTATTCACAAAGCCGCTGACTATGACACCGCTTTGCAGTATCTCCTCAGCTATACCTATGACATCGTAATCCTAGATATCATGGGTGTAAACGGTTTTGAGCTATTAAAAAATGCGGTTTCAAGAGGATTTCCGACCGTCATGCTGACGGCCCATGCCCTGTCACCCGAATCTTTGAAAAAATCCATTAAATTGGGGGCCATCTCATTTCTCCCAAAGGAGAAAATCTCTGAGCTCACAAGATTTCTCGAAGATGTAGTTACTGATGGAGGCAAACCCGTGTGGCAGAAGCTTTTTGATAGGCTCGGCGGTTACTTCAACAAGCGATTCGGTCCTGATTGGAAAGAAAAAGACAAATTTTTCAAGGAATTTGAAGAAGAACTTAAACAAACTTTAAAAGAACGATCTTGAATAAAGTTTCTCGCAGCAAGGTTCCGGTGAGATTGGATGCGATTCCGCACGTGCGCTCACAACACGAAAACGCAGTCGAGTCGCAACAGGGGTGCCCTTGCACTGCGTTTTCATGAAGCTTTCTCCCATAATGCAAAGATCACCCACCGCTTAACAGGAGCACTCCACTATTGGAAAGAGCTGTAAGATCCTTCGAAAAACCCTATCAAATCTAAGTCGCGGCAAGACCCCTTTGCCGTGTGAGCAAAAAGGATCGGAAATGAGATATCTTTTAGGACTCCAAGAATATCTGCATCAGCACTACAGACGCTCGGTTTTCGATGAAGCCCTCGCCTCAGGAGAACCCTGGGAATTTCATCTCCACAAGCGACGCATCGTTAAGCGCTCCATCATCGAAAATATGACCTATGACCTTAAAGTTAAAGGTGATGGGCTTAACGAAGCGACGATACCGAAAACGGATATAAAAATCGTGTATCCGGAAAAACTCTCAGGGGCAGTATTACCAGTCTTGAAGGTCGACAGAAGAGTCAGGGACCTTTCCCTGGAACCGATAATCGCTCCCGGCGAGAGATACCACGTCAAAAATAAGACCCTTTTTCCGCTCATGAAAGAGAGACGGGTTTTGTTTTTCACGCTGCTTGAGGGCGAGGTCGTAAAGGGCATTGTTGCCGGTTTCAGTCGATATGAAATCACAATTCATTTAAAGGGAGGGACACCGGTTACGATCCTCAGGCATAGCGTGTATGATATCCGTGACAAAAAAGGGAGATGTTTTTTGAAGGCCTCCCAGGAGAAAACCAGAGATTGGGAGAAAAGCGGCCTTTACGTGGAATTACCTTCTGAAACATGAACAGGGATGCCGGCCGAATTTCACATGGCCTGCCCATTCTTCTGGTTGAGGCTCTGGATATGTGGTTTGTACGCCTCACCGGTGGGTGTCCCGTCTGTCTTTCGTATGGTCGGAGTTGGAAACGCGTTTTCGTGTTGTTTGAGGGCCTTCTCCCACTTCTTCTTGGTTTCCGTTTCGAGCGAAGCCCAGCTCAGTCTTCCACGGCATTTTGGAAATTTGGAGCAGCCAAGCCAAAGCCCGCGAGCACTGCGCCGGAGGTTCAATGGCGCATCGCACTTAGGGCAACGTAAGTCTGTCAATAAAGGAGGCGACTTTGGTGGAGCCACGCAACCCCGCTTGTCTAAATTTACAATGCCGTCACATTCGGGATATTTGATGCAACTGAGAAACGGACCGAAACGTCCCGCTCTAAGGAGTGTGGGGGCGCCGCACTTGGGGCAGCCGATGTCCGTCTGTTCCGGTGAAACGGGGTTGCCGTCACGGTCAATGGGGGCAGCGAACTTACAGTCCGGATATTGCGAGCAGCTCAGAAAACGACCATTGCGACCAAAACGGTAAACCGTACTGTTTCCACATTCCGGACAAATGTGGGGGGCAGGTTGCGTCTCCGATTTGGCGTGTTCCATGCCCTTATACGCCGCTTCAAGGTCCGCTTTGAACGGACCATAAAATCGCTCAAGCATTTCCACCCAATCGGCATGTTTTTCCTCGATGTCGTCAAGCTGCTGTTCCATATCCCGCGTGTAACTGACTTGAAGAATCTCTGGGAAGGCTTCGATCAGTTTATCCGTCACGACTTTGCCCAGATCGCTGGCATGAAATCGATTTTGGATTTTTTCGACGTATTTGCGTGCCTGGATGACCTGAATGATCTGGGCGTAAGTGCTGGGCCTACCGATACCCTCGGACTCCAGCTTTCGGATCAATGAGGCTTCCGTATATCGCGGGGGTGGCGCTGTAAAGTGCTGTGTCGGATCCAAATGGAACAGCGCAAGTTCCTGCTCCTGAGCAATCTCCGGGAGCACCAGGTCCTCAGAATTATTGGGAACTCCGAGGATCCTATAGTACCCATCGAAAACAAGCCTGCGGCCGGTCGCGCGGAAAACCATTTCAACTTTGTCAGCCATTCCGGATATCAGAACGGTGGTTGCGTCCCATTCAGCCTCCGTCATCTGGCAGGATACGAACCGGTCCCAGATTAACTTGTAGAGTTTATACAGCGGGTCATTCAGTGAGGAACGAACGCGATCCGGAGTTAAGTTCACATCGGTAGGCCGTATTGCCTCATGGGCCTCCTGTGCAGCTTTGTTTGAGGACGAAAAAACGTTTGCCCTATCCGGCAGATATTTATCTCCAAATTGTGAACTGACAAATTGCCGCGCCATTCCAATTGCCTCACCGGTCAGGAATGTCGAATCGGTTCGCATGTAGGTTATCAGACCGACTGACCCCATACCATCGATGGGCACCCCTTCATAAAGGGCCTGAGCGAGGCGCATGGTGGAATGGGCGGCAAAACCCAGGTGTGTTGAAGCTGTTTGCTGAAGTGTGCTGGTGATAAAGGGTGCAAAGGGTCTGCTTTTGGTCCGTTTGGTCTGAATGGATTTCACTCGCCATTCCGGCCCGTTGCGCAAGTGACCGCTGAGAACGATCACGTTTTTTGCAGCCCCCCCGGCTTTAGGAACCTTTTCTTCGGCTTTCCCATCCAGCACAAACCCTGCAAGCTGCGCAGCTGTCAGCGCAGCATTCATTTCTGCCGCCTGGAATTTCTTTCCACCAATCTCAGTCAATTCCGCTGCGATGCAGTGATGTTCCGTCAACCAGGCATTCTTTTCACGCATTGGTCGCCCATTGGCTTTTCGCCCGTTTCGAGTCTCCGGTGCCTCCGCCAGCCAATGATGCCAGAGCTCCGCCTTGGCAGCCGCCTCGACCAATTCGGCGGTAAAATACCCGACGAGTTTCCAATACTCCGCAGGCACGAATGCCTCGATTTCTCGTTCACGTTCAACGACCAGTCTGACGGCAACGGATTGCACGCGACCTGCGCTGAGTCCTCCTGCAACTTTTCTCCACAGCAGGGGCGAAACTTGATATCCCACAATCCGGTCGAGGATACGCCGCGCCTGCTGCGCATTGACTCTATTCAAATCAATTCCGCGTGGATTCTGAAACGCTTTTTCAATTTCTTTCTTGGTGATGGCATTAAACACCACACGCTTGGCATCCTCATGCTTGAATCCGAGTGCCTCGATCAGGTGCCAGGCAATCGCTTCCCCTTCGCGATCGAGATCCGTTGCGAGCCATAGCCCCGAAGCCTTCACGGCCGCCTCTTTTAACGACTTAATTGTTTTGCCTTTACCGCGGATCACTTGGTAAGTCGGTTTGAAGTTATGCTCGAGATCGACCCCCGGCACCGGGTCCTTGATACCCTTTGGATTTTTGTCTGGAAGGTCGCGGACGTGTCCCACGGACGCCATCACCAGGTAATCAGTGCCCAGATACTTGTTGATGGTTCGCGCTTTTGCAGGTGATTCTACAATCACCAATTGTTTGCCGGTTGAATCGGCCCGAGCCGCGGTTTTTCTTTTCTGAATTGCTGCTTTTTTCTTCGCCATTGGTGTTTTCTTTAAAAGGTTTGGATTAAACTCATTTTACTTTCAAATTCACGTCATAGCCGTGCGGCCGGGTATTCTCATACTCTATGGATATCACCGGCGCTGTTTCTGATCCCTGACCATTGAAAGCGCCGTCCGAAAATATCTCATTGTCGGATGAAGGCTAACGAACAAACATTTTCCCCGGGAGTTGTTTTACGATCCCCTTGAGCTCCATTTGCAACAAAACACCGAGCGCCTCGCCCGTATCCATTTCTCCGAGCCTTACGATTTCGTCGATATGCATGGGATAGTCACCGATAAGTTCATAGATAGCTTTTTCAGACTGAATCAGGTCCGGCCCTCCATCGCGAGTGTTCTTCAATGCGCGGTTTCCGCCGATCAGCGCGTCGTTAAACCCGAATTCATCAAGGATATCATCTGCATTTTCAACGAGTTTAGCACCCTGCTTAATCAAGAAATGACTGCCCGTGCTTTTGAAGGAGTCAATACTGCCCGGGACCGCGAAGACCTCACGGCCCTGTTCCAATGCCATCGAGGCCGTAATCAGGGAGCCGCTTTTTTTTGTCGCTTCCACCACCAGAACCCCGCGAGCCAAACCGCTGATGATCCGATTTCGTATCGGAAAGTTCCTGGGTTCAGGGGGACTCCCTGTGGGAAACTCAGATATCACCGCCCCACTCTCCATGATCTGTTCGGCCAGTCGCCTATTCGATGAAGGATAAACTCTGTCTATCCCGGTACCCATGACCCCCACCGTAAACCCCTTGCCCATCAAGCATCCCCGATGGGCAGCAGAATCGATGCCTCTGGCCAGGCCGCTCACGACACCGACACCCAACGTTGCGAGGTCCATTGAGATTCTTTCTGCCGCACGAATACCGTAATGCGTCGGATTCCTGGATCCCACGACTGCAATGAATGTTTGGGTGAGCGGGATATCTTTGCCCCGGATGTACAGAAGCATCGGCGAGGAGGAAATCTCCTTTAAAAAAATGGGGTAAGCGGCGTCAATGTATCGAATTAATCGAGCATTGCATTTTTCGAGGTTGCGCATTTCCACCTCGGGATCTGCAATAAACTCCCGATTCACAATCCGGCGTGCAACCTCTTTTCGAACGCCCTCCACGCTTACCAAATCCTTATATGCGGTCTCAAAAACAGCCTTCGGCTGACCAAACCTCTCCAAGAGATTCTTGAAGGCTCTATTGCCGATACCGGAAATCATGTAAAGCGCCACCCAGGCGCAAATTTCATCCTGCCAAATTTTCATGTAGAGAAAATAAGTGAAGATATTTATTGAGGATTGCTATTTGGGACCCTGTCGGGCAGAGATGGCGGGAATATAAACCAAAGTGGACCCGGTTAGTCAAGCAGTTTCTTTGACAACTCCGGATACCCCATCATCACCTGAGTACACATTCCTTCAACAATGACAAGACGTGATGTGCGTTTATCCAGTCAACACCTTTGACAAAAGCGCCGATTGGAAATTCCTCACGTGTCTCGATAACGACGCCGGTAGCCGTATCCGGTCTGGCTTCCAAAATAATCAAGTGGCCCTGCGGCAAATCCGGCAGGGTTGTCTTCTGAGGGGTTTGGACCTCCCTTCGTTCGAAAATCTCAAACAGGTTTCCTTTACGCACCCCGTCGTTGTAACCGTGAGGCAAATAGACCACGGTAAATTGACCTGCGATCTCACGCAAATACCTTGCAGCGACCACATTGGTAGTGAATTCACGCTCCATCGGCATCGGTTCAATACAGGGTGAAATGGGGTCGTAGGAAAGAATCGGATCGCCCACATGGGCGGCTTTGTAACTTTCTATGATCTCTCCTTTGTAGAGGACAATCTCTGGATCTGCCGCCACTGTATTTTCAACTTCTAAGTCCGCCGCATTCACTTTTTCTATGATATTGACTCTTCCCAGGAAAGATATGACATATCCCCGCTGGGTCTCTGATAGCGGATACGTCACCAAGCGGGACTCCTCATAAATCGTAAACCGGCTACCCGGTTTGATATCGCGCTCCCCTTTCATGGACACATAAACGATATCGCCTTCCGCCAGGACAACCTTATCCGTTTCACCTGAAAGGATCCGGCCCCGGGGTTCCACGGTTT
>Ga0180434_10007080_pt1 | contig 12690 bp, 13 predicted proteins | sample SS_ome_7_FD_132453 | JGI IMG/M metagenome (GOLD analysis project Ga0180434, IMG submission 132453) | Hypersaline lake sediment archaeal communities from the Salton Sea, California, USA - SS_1_D_2 metaG | ecosystem: Environmental > Aquatic > Non-marine Saline and Alkaline > Hypersaline >... | reverse complement strand
CACGGACAAGGTCAGACAAAATCCGTTCTCCGTGATTCTTCTCGACGAATTCGAGAAGGCGGACACCCAGTTGGCGAACATCTTTCTCCAGGTATTCGATGCCGGTCGCCTGACCGATGCCCGGGGAAATGTGGTGGATTTTTCCCACACCACCATCATCATGACCTCGAATATCGGAACCTCGTTATTCGCCAAGGCGCAGATGGGGTACCAGGGTGACCTGAGCGGAGCCGCGGTGTCATCGAGCGCGTTGATGAAATCTCTGAAAAAGCACTTTTCTCCCGAGTTTCTCAACCGTATCGATGATATCGTGATCTTTAGGCATCTCGATGAGGTTGATATTCGAAAGATCATCGATCTGCAGTTGAGGGGGGTCAGAGCCCACCTTGAGAAACAGGGCAAGGAGCTGTTGATCACCGAGGAGGTGTATCGGTCGATCATTGCGACGCATTACTCGAAAGAGTACGGTGCGCGCAATATCTCGCGGGCGCTGAAAGGGACGATCCTGCAGAAAATCGCCCACCTTTCTATCGGGCCGGACTGGCAGGACGCACGTTGCATCCTCTGCCATGAAACCGTCTCCGGCATCGACGTTCGTCTGGAGGATGGGTGTCACGGTGTGCTGGGAGAGAAGGCCGTATTTGAGGAATCCAAGGGCAAGGTCCGTGAATAAAATACTGATCATCGACGACGAGAAGAACATCCAGGCATCCCTTTCCTCCATCCTGGAAGACGAGGGGTATCGCACGTTCGTCTCCACCTCCGGGGAGGAGGGACTCGAGAAATTCAAAAACATCCGGCCGGACGCCACATTCGTGGACATCTGGCTGCCCGGAATCGACGGCCTGGAGACGATGAAGCGGTTGCTCGAGATCGATCCGATCCAGATCGTCATCATGATCTCCGGTCACGGAAGCATCACCACGGCCGTTCGGGCGGTTCAGGAAGGCGCCCATGACTTCCTGGAAAAACCCCTCAGTCTGGACCGTGTTCTATTTGTGCTGAAGCGAGGTCTCGAGTATCGCAAGGTACTGGAGGAAAACCGCAAGCTGAAGTCCATGCTGGGCGACCGGGATGCGGAGGGATCCGATCCGCGCGATGTGATCAAGAAGGACAGTACCGGGCGCATTGAGTTTGCCGTTTTCGACGAGGCCACCGCCAAGAAGCAGAAAACCGTGATGGAGAGCAATATTTTTTACGGTATCGGTCTTCATTCAGGTCAGAAAACGGGTATGTCCATCACCCCCCTGCCCGAAGGCAAGGGCATTCGGTTCGAAAACATCACGGAAAAAGGATACATCCCGGCCAGAGTCGAGTTCATCGACTCGACGTCCTATGCGACATCGATCCGCAAAGACAATCTGGAGGCCAAGACGATCGAGCATTTAATGGCCACGCTGCACGCCTATGGCATCACCAATCTGTCGATCAAGATCAACAAAGAAGTCCCCACGGGAGATGGGTCGGCGAGCAAGTTCTGTGAATTGATACATCAGAGTGGTGTGAAGGAGCAATCCGATTTCATCCCAGAGATCGTGGTCACGGAACCGCTGGTGATCGGTGACGAGTCCGGGAACGGCAAGTACATTCGTGTGGAACCGTGTGACGTTTTTACCATTAACTATACGGGCGAGTTTCCCTCTCCGATCGGCGTCCAGATGTACGAATTCGTGATGAAATCGCCGGCGGACTTCGAGCGGGAAATCGCGCCGGCACGCACTTTTGGATTCGTCGAAGAATTCCACAAACTGTCTCAGATGGGCCTGGCAGAGGGCGGGCGGATCAACAATTTTATTCTGATCGATGGCGGCCGGGTGTTGAACACCGATTTGCGTTTCCCCGAAGAACTGGTCCGCCATAAGATCCTTGATATCATCGGCGATTTTTACCTTTTGGGGCGACCATTGCGCGCGCGGGTGGTCGCCCGTAAGACCGGCCATGCCGACAACGTGCAGATGTTGCATATGATCAAGGAATCATTTTTGGCCGAATAGCGCTTTTTCCGCAGGCCTTGGACGCCATCACACCTTACCTGCTTCAACCGTTGAGTTTTTGGATTTCAGAAAAGATTTTGCTGAGCTTATCGAATTCTGTCAGTTTTTCCATGGACAGATGAACACCCTTCTTGGTGGGTTTCCATTCTCCGGTCTGATCCTGAAACCAGTTGCGGATATCGATGTAAACCTTGCCCTTAAACGTGGAGACGGAGAATACGAGTTGCTGTGTGGAGTTGAGTTCGATGTGTCCGATGTTCATCGAGGTGTCGGTGTCTTTCACGAAGTCAGGCTTGTTCAGACGCAGGTCGGATTCGATCTTCTTTTTAAGCTCTGTAAATTCCATGTATGCTCCTTTGTGGAGGCCTTGACAGGCGGTTGTTTACTCTTCGTCGACCAGTGATTTTTTAAACAGGTCTTCGGCCCGGCGCTTCTTTTCCCTTTCCAACTCGCTGGCGGCTCTGAATCGCTGGTCCACCTTCTCCTTTTTTTCCTTCTCTTTCGCGAGGAGCGAGTCGAATGAGGCGTTGGATTTCTTCTTCGTCTTTTCGTGCCTGACCACCGTCTGGCTATCGGCATCCACCCATATGGCGGTGTGGCACACCGGGCAATCCACCTGAATGACCTTTGTCATGGCCGCATTTTATACCATCGCGACAGAAATTTCAATAGAGATGGCGATGCGCCCCAAGGGGGGGAATCCCAGGCCGGTTGCGTGGTGGATTCTTTAGAAATCGAACCCGATCCAGAAGTTGAATCCGAAATATTCGTTGTCAGAAAAATCCCACTTGTGAATCCATTCCAGGTGCAGTGGGACTCCGAAAAGGAAGGCTTGAAGGCCAATTCCGTATGAGGATATCCCGTCCTGCAGGCGGAATTTCCCCTCTTCGAGGAAGCGATAGGTGGGATCTTCGGTGAACCACATCCCGCCGACATCGAAGAAGAGAACCCCGCGGAGAGGTCCCACGTTGCCAAGTACGGTCCTGGCCGTACTGATGAGCGGGAAGCGAAACTCTGCGGTGAAATGAAAGCCGCGGTTGCCCACGAGCCGGCGCCATGCCGAGGCACGGATGGTGTTGTTGCCCCCGGTATAGAAAATTAGCGGATTGTCGCCCCCGGATGTGTATCCCTTCAGGCGAAACGCGAACAATGTGTTGTTGTCGATACGGAAGTACTTACGGAAATCCCCCGTGATGGAGTAGGCGTTCATGAAGGAGTCTCCCAGCTTGAAGAACTTGCTGAAGGTGAGTTTGAAGGTGTGCCCGCGATTGGGACCGTAGCCCGCAAACCGGATGTCGTCCCCTACCAGGGAGAGACTGACCGGGGCCGCGTACCCGTCGAAAAACTGACCGTATGGAAGGTCGGCGCCATAAAAGAAATAGTCTGAGTTTTCCTTTTGCTTGTACAGGGACAGTCCGAGCTCCGCGCGGTAGGCGCGGCTGAAGGGGTAGTAGAGACCGAGATCGCCGCCGAACATCGTTCGTAGTGTAAAGTAGGCTGGCAGGACTCCGGATGCCGCATCGATGGGATTGTAGCTGTAATAGTAGGGTTCCTTGTAGTAGTATAGATGCCCGAAGTACTGCAACCGGTTGACCATGTTGAGATAGTACAGGTGAACGTTGGTGTAGCCGTAGTAGGAGGCGGCGGAGAGGAGGAAATTGTGATCGCCCAGAAGGTCTGTGATGTGCAGCTGGGTCGAGGCCAGGAAACTGCCGTCCGTTGAGTATCCCAGTGTGACGGGAGGGAGGGATGTCAGGAACAATTTGCTGAAAGGCTTGTATTTTTCATGGGAGAGGATGTCCACCTCCGGCGCCTTGCCGCTCTCTGTTTCGGGGTATTCGAATTCTGAGAACTCGATCCGCCGTTGTTCCAGGGTTTCTTCGACCTGCTTTTTAAAAAGGTAAAAGGCATTCTTGTGGTAGGCGGATACGACGATCTGATCTTTTCCGGGGATCTGGGTGGGGAAGAAGATGCCGGTGCGGACGTCCGAATACCGGTATAGCATCTTTTCATCCAGATCGACGGCGTAGATGTTGTAGGACTCGAGCTCGTCGGAGCTGTAGTAAATCCGCTTGCCGTCCGTGGAAAAAACTGGAGTGATGTCGTTGCATTCTCCCTGGGTCAGCCGTACTGCCAGCTCCGGCTTGTCCAAGGTCCCCAAGAATATCTTGTAGAAACCGTTTTTCTGGGCGGAGAACACCATTTTCTCGCCGTCCGGAGAGAGGTCGATCGCACGGATGTACAGTCTGCCCTCGGTGAGTCTGACGGTTTCCTCCGTGTCCAGATTGATCGAATAGACATAGGACTTGGTGTCTTCAATGCCGGTGAAGAAGAGACGCTTGTTGTCGGGATGAAATGTCGGCGACGTGGGATCCTGAGGCCGGCGAATTTTGATGTCCCTGACGACCTTTCCGGTCAGGATGTCCACCAGGAGCAGATAATTTCCAAGTTCGCGGCGCACGAAAAAGGCGATCTTTTCTCCGGGCCTGTCCCAGGCGAACGAACGGCCGTCGGAAGGGTCGAATTTCAGGTTGATGGCGTCGTAACCGCTGCTGAGTCCCGGTGTGATGTTCTTGATGGTCTTGCCGTCTTTCAGAGAGATCAGCACGATGTCGAGATCCCTGACCTTCAAGTTTCCGGTGATGACCGCCAGCATCTCTCCGGTCGGGGAGACCTGATGGGAGAAAGAATAGACGAAGGGAAAGTCCGGCCCGATCATGAAGCTGTAATCCTCGGGATTTTCCTTGAAGAAGAAGGGCCTGAAGCGATCTCTTGCGTATTTTTTGAACTCGTAGTTGAACATTTTTGTGGAGAGCCCGAACAACTTGGCGATATTCTTTTTGCCGGGGAGGAGTCCGCCCCGGCGTGACGAGTAGAGGAGGGTTCTCACACCGCGATCACCGAATTTATGGTGAATGAAATCGATGGCCAGATGTCCGAAGTCATAGGCGGCCCGGTTGGTGCCGTAGGAGGAAAAGAGCTGTCCGTTCTCAAGAAGTACGGGGATCTGATCGTTGAGGACCGCGTCGCGAACCGTCAGCAGGTTGAAGGCATCCCATCCCTCGGTGATGAAGTCGGCAAATCCCTCCACCACCCACATTGGAGGTGTACGGAACGCGAGTGCGCTTCGGGCCACATTCTGATACCAGACCGCGTATTCGAAGATATGGCCCAGCTCGTGTGTCAAGGTGCCGAGAAGTTGCTCCTCGGAGCTGTCTCCCTGGACGACCACGCGGTGCCCGATGGGCTCGGCGAATGCCTGGGCCGCGGGGGGCAGGAAGCCGGGATAGAGGTTGGTCTGTTCGAACTCGATGTGGTTGCGGTAAAAAAGAATGGGTACTTTCTTTTCGACCTGGACATTTAAAAATTTCGAGAGCCGGTCGTAGGTTTGCTCTGCGGACTGCGCGATCTTCTTGATCAACCGGATGTTGTCGGTGGTGTAGTAGTATACCTTGAAATGTTCCGTTTCCAGTATTTTCCATTCGAACCGGGTCTGCCGGACCTTGTTTTTTCCAAAAAAATAGTACTGGGAGTGAATCATGCCGGCTGTGAGCATGATGATTATGGTGACGATGATGGTTTTTCTTTTCATTTTTCTTCCTTATTTCAGCAGGAGGATCCGCTTGGTCATCGCGTGGGTGCGTGTCACCCGCTTGATGAGCTTCTCAGAGATCTCGTCGAGCAGGTATTTAAAGTTATAGTCCTGCTTTTCTGGATCGGCATCATTGAGTTTGTCTGAGAAGGAGTAAGACGCCCTCTTTCTTCCTGTTTTCGTCTCGATGAATGATGTGTCCAGTGTCATGGTCCACATCTCAATCTTGGCGAGAACGCGCACTTTCCCGCGTTTCCCGCCTTTCTGATCTTTGACGATGCTCTGGGTTTTGATGTCTACGACGAATTTTCCGGTGATGACCAGAGATTCAGGGTGTTTCTTTGTGAATTCCTCCGGAAGTTGGTCCTGTTGGGTCATTTTGACGTTGCCGGGAAGCGGCAGGATGTCACGGCCGATGGCTGTCTGAACCTCTTCGAAGAAAAGATCCTTGAGGTTGTCTTGGACCGGCACCGAAGTGGCGGCGGAATCGATGGTGAAATCAGCGAGAAATACAGATTTGTAAGTGGAAAAATCCAGGGCATCCGGGGTGGGGAGCGGAATGCCGACTTGGACCTGTGGCCGGGGGGAACAGGAAGCCAGAGCTCCCACTGTCAGCGTCAGTAAGGCGATCGACTTGAGCATTTTATTTTTCATTTTTCTCGCCCCCCTCCTTGTCGTTCCTTCGTTCCAGGTAGGCTTTCAGTTTGTTCAAATTTCCCTGGATGGCGTCGTTGCCCGGTTCCAGTTTGAGTGCCCTCTGATAGGTGTCCAGGGCCTTTTCAAAGGCGCCCGTTTTCTCGAAGTATACCGCGATGTTGTTAAACAGGGCGGCGGTTGCCTTGCCTGCGTCTATTTCCTTCTGCCAACGGTAATACGCCTCCTGCCACAGACCCTCTTGGGCCAGCTTGTTGGCGAAATCGAATTCGGAATCGAAGCGATGGGGACTGCATGAGGCGATCAGGGAGGCAATGAGCATGATTTGAATTGTCTTTTTCAAGCGAAACCTCCTTTTTCCTGCATTCCAAAAATGAGCCAAGCACCAGGTTGGTTAGAGTATTAATAGTATAACACGGATCGCAATTCAATTTTTCGGCGGCCAATTCTGAACCTCATTCACAAGCGATTCGCATCAACCGAATCGACCGTTTCGTGGGGCAAGACACTTCCCAGATCTAACTATAAGCAAGATCGTTGCCACGGTCGTTGCCCGGGGTGTGTCTCCTTAAGGGGACGTTTTGCATTCAGCGGGCGTTTTTTGGGACAGTTTCTCTTCACGTCGATTTATACTATAATGAATGGTCTCCCGAGTCAGCCATGGATATTGAGGGCAGAGGGCCGAGTCATCCGAAAAACGTTCGCGGTATCGGTGTGGACATACTCTCGGTGGCGAGGATCGAAAAAATTCTCAAGTCCGGCGATCGTGGCTTTTTCGAGCGGGTGTTTACGGAGGAGGAGACGGTCTACTGCGAATCCAAGAAGAGGCCCGCTTTGCATTACGCCGCCCGGTTCGCCGCCAAAGAGGCATTTTTCAAGGCTCTGGGTACCGGGTGGCGCGGGGGAATGAAATGGAGGGATGTAAGGGTGGACCACGATTCGTTGGGGAAACCCCACATCGTGCTGGATGGCGTGGCTCAGAAACGGTTTGTGGAAAACGGGTACGGAGCCGCCATGCTATCGATTTCCCATTCGCGAGAATTTGCCGTGGCGTTTGTGTTGATTCTCGGTGAGTAAACGTCCCGGTGCGACCGGTTGCATTCCCCCCTTCTTTATAATACAATGGTCGTGACAATGAGCGGGTTGAGGAGTGGCTGATGAAACATTTTTATATTCGCTCGAAGATCGATGACCAGGTTGCCGTGATATATCCCAAAGGCCATCTTGACGCCCATAACGTCGAGAGGTTTGAGAAGGAAATTGTCAAACTGATCGGGAATCGAATTTTTAGGATCGTGATAAACTGCAAGGATTTGAATTACATCAGTTCCGCGGGCATGGGCATCATCATGGGTTATCTGGATGAGATTCGAGAAAGAGAGGGAGACATCAAGCTGTGTTCCGTCAGTGAACGGGTCTATGAGATTTTTGATCTTGTCGGATTTACCGATATCTACGACTTCGTTGATAGTGAAGAGCTGGCCCTCAGAAAATTTGAACATGTTTCCCAGTAAACCGGAACTCTCCATTACCATTCCTTCAAAGACCGACCTCTTGAAGATGGTGGTGGAATTGACCAAGCATGTGGCCACCCTCAATCAGTTCGTCCCTGCGGACTCCCAGCAGATCGCTTTGGCCGTGGATGAAGCCATCACCAACGTCATCAAGCATTCCTACAGGAGTCGCACGGACAAGGAGATACGACTGGACTATTTCACCACCGGGAAAGGCCTGAAGATTCGCATCGTGTATTCTGGAATCCCCCCGATTTTTTCTACAGAGCAGGTGAACATCAACCGCATGATCAAGCAGAAGAAGAAAGGGGGGCTGGGTGTTGAATTGATGAAGCGGATCATGGATTCAGTCGAGTATAAAAGGGAGAACGACCTCAACCTGTGTGAGATGGTCAAGTGGAAGACAAAGAATTAATTCGCCTCTCAAAGGAGCTCAAACTCAAGAAGTTCCAATTCAATTCCATCTACGAATTTTCCTCCTCTCTTTACTCCTCTTTTGAAATCGACAGTATTGTTCGTATATTCTTTTCGACCCTGATGGGCCAGATGGCCATCTCCAGGATTTTTTTTTTTGATTCCGGTAAAAAACTGTTCAAGGAGAGGGGCTGTCGCTTCAGTGACGAAGAACTGAACGCGTTTCGCAGCGCGATTCGCAGCATCAAGGAAACCCACTTCTACCTCGAAACTGACAAACTGTCCGCGGATTTTTCTGTCCTGCAAGATATCTTGAAAGAGAAGAAGATACGATACCTGATCAACCTGTCCGAGACGCGCAAGAAGAAGATCTACCTGGGTTTGGGTTACAAGTTCAATCGAATCAAGCTGTCTGAGGAAGAGATCGAATTCTCCTTCTTCATCGCCCGCTTTGCTCTGATTGCACTCGACAACGCGGTTCTGATCAACCGGATCATCGAAAACAAGCGAATTGAGCACGAGATGAAAATTGCCAAGGACATTCAGCTTTCCCTGCTTCCCCAGGAGATTCCAGAACTGGATCATTTCGAAATCGCCGTGATCTATCAACCCATCAACGAGGTCGGAGGAGACTACTACGATATCCTGAAAGATCGCGACGGGCGGACCTCGCTTCTGGTCGCCGATGTCGAGGGGAAAGGACTTCCCGCGGCATTGCTGGCCGCCTCATCCCAGGCTGTTTTCCATTCCCTCAACGAGCTGTATTTTTTCGAGCCGGCCAAGTTTGTCGCCAAGGCGAACTCGCTGATATTCAACTTTACGCATGGCAACCGTTTCATCACATTGCTATGGCTCGTGGTGAATGATCGAAAGCGAAGCATCACATACGTGAACGCGGGGCACGTGGAGCCTTTCGTCATTTCGGGAAGATCGGTCCACTCATTGAATTCCGGGGGATTCCTCACTGGATTCATACCGGATGCGGTCTACGAAAAGGGGAACATCAACTTGAAACCGGGTGATGTCTTGGTGGCGTTCACCGATGGTGTGCCAGAGGTCAGCAACCGGTCGAATGAAGAATTCGGGCGAAAGGGCCTGATCGATCTGGTCAAAAGTCATCGGCATCTCTCGGTTCGGGATTTGACCGAGGTCGTTTTTTCGGAAATCAAGCGGCACAGCGACGGCAGGCGATTCCACGATGACTTCACCCTCTTGCTTCTCAAGGCCAGGTAGGAGGCATCGATGCCCCGTACCCCCGGTGGCATCGGAGGCCGCAGTGCCTTGACAAGCGGGGGTTTTTTTTATATATTATACCTTAAAACTCTAAAATAGACAGGTTGCGTCCGAGGAGACACTCACCAGATCTTGCTGAAGAGGTCGCGCAGTAAAAAGGAGAAACCGTGAAGAGGACATATCAACCCAACAACCGGAAGCGGAAAAAAACCCATGGTTTCCGGGCCAGAATGGCGTCAAGCGGTGGCCGGGCGGTCCTGGGCAACCGCAGAAGGAAAAACAAGAAGCGCCTGACAGTATAGGGTCTTTCATATATGCGTTTCAAACTCCCGGCCGACCGGCGGATCAAGGGTGAAGAGGATTTCCAATATCTATTGAGACACGCCCGCAGGAAGAGGCTCGGTTTTTTTTTTATACCACCGGCCCAATGGATTGTCCGGCCATCGGTTTGCGGTTTCTGTAAATAGAAAAATTGGCAACGCCGTCCATCGGAACTACATGAAGCGGAAAATGAGAGAATTGTTTCGACTGAACTGCCATCTTCTGCAGCAAAAACAGGACCTCTGGGTGGTGATGAAACGCGGGTTCGACAGGGATACGGCGGAGGAGATCGAGAGGGTTTTCATCGCCTCTCTTATTGACATCAACGGACCATGATCAAACGTCCCTTTCTGTTTCTGCTGAAGGCGTACAAACGCCTGATTTCTCCGCTTTTCGGCAATGCGTGCCGCTTTTATCCCTCTTGCTCCACCTACACGTATCAGGCGATCGATCGATTCGGTGTGATCAGGGGGATTTACCTGGGGATACGGAGATTGCTCAAATGCCACCCCTGGCACGGGGGAGGCGTCGATCATGTTCCGGAACGCTTTGAGGTGAAATTGAAATGGATACGAAAAGGCTAATATTGGCGATCGCGCTGTCGATTGTGGTCATCACCGTTTACCAATACTTCTTCATGCCCAAGCCCGAGGTCCAGTCGGCCCCGGTTGCCCGAGAACAGATTCAGACCCAGGATCAGACGGCGGATGTGCCGGTCTCATCCTTGCCCACAGATGCGATGCCGGGGAATCAGGGCACGGATATCGATGACATTTTTTCCAAGAAGAAACCTGTGGCGCCGGTCCAGGAGGAACGGGAACCAGTCCATGAAGACATTCGGGATACGGAAATCAAACAGGTCGTGGTGAAAACCGACCTGTTCACCGCGGTTTTTAAAAACCAGGGTGCGGGACTCAGTTCTTTTGTCCTGGGTGACCGACCGACCGGCGGCAAGGTGTATCTCGACGATCAGAAACAACCGCTCGACCTGATCCCCGGCAGTGTGGAGAGGTATGGTCTTTATCCCTTTCATCTCTACCCTCTCCGGGGCGAGGAATTCCTTTCGGATTTGAGAAACAAGACGTTTCTCTACGAGGGTGATTCCGAGATCCGGGTCGAGGGATCAGAACGGCGGGAGGTGGTCTTTCGTTTTGCCGACCGCGAGAACAACCTTTTCGTTTCCAAAAAGTTCGTTTTCACGTCGCATAGCTATGTGATCGGCCTGGAATTCGAGGTGATCAAGGATGGACGGAGAATCGACGTCCCGGTGGTCTTTGGGCCGGATCTCGAATCCAATGTCAGCAAGGAACGGGTGTTGCAGCAACATCTTAAGATCGGCGCCTGGGATGGTCAGGATATCAAGTCGGTGGAATTCGGCAAGTTGAAAACGGAAGCCACTGCGGATCCACGCCTGCAGAAAAGGGAGGGGGTCCTGAACGGTGCCTTCCGCTGGGCAGCGTTTGAAAGGACCTACTTCACGGCCATGTTCAAAACGAATCCCAGGCAGCCGGACATCCATTATATGGTGATCAAGGAGAAGAGCCCGGAAGGGAAAGACGAAGAATTGTTCTCCTACATGATCGTCAACAACCCGGAGGCCGCCTACCTCGGTCCAAAAGACGAAGAGATCCTGTCGACTGTGACCGATACCTTCGCCGATGCCAACAGCGTGGTGGAATACGGCTGGTTCGGCTCCATCGCCAAGATCATGCTGAAAGGGATCAATTTCATTCACAAGAACATCTTGAATTACGGGAATTACGGCTGGGCGATCATCCTGTTCACTCTCTTTCTCAAGGTGCTGCTCTTCCCATTGACCTATTCATCGAGTGTGTCGATGGCCAAGATGCAGACCCTGCAGCCCAAGTTGAAGGCCATCAAGAAGAAATATAAGAATCAGCGCGATCCGGAACAGCGCAAGGCCATGAATGCGGAGGTCATGGCACTGTACAAGCAGGAGAAGGTCAATCCCGCCGGGGGGTGTCTGCCCATGTTGCTCCAACTCCCCATTCTGTGGGGATTCTTCCGTCTTTTGGCCGTATCGATTAACGTCCGCCATGAACCTTGGATTCTCTGGATCAAAGATCTTTCTTTGAAGGATCCCTATTACATTTTACCCATTTTGATGGGCGTGACCCAGATCATCCTGCAGAAGATGTCTCCCACCAGCGGGGCCGACGGGGCTCAGAAAAAGATGATGTATATCATGCCCGTGGTCATCGTGTTCTTCGTCATGAACCTTCCCAGCGGGTTGACCCTGTACTGGTTCATCTCGAACCTGTTGCAGCTCGGACAACAGCATATCATCAACAAGCGCATCTACAGCAAAAAGAAAGACGAGGAGAGACAGCGGCGCCTGAGCAAGCGTAAAAAGGGGGGGAAGGGGAACCAATGAAGAAGAAAGAATTCAACTCCATATCCCTGAAGGACGCCATTGCTCTGGCCGCGAGGGAATTTCAGACCGAGGAAGACAATATCCGTTATGAGATCATTACCGAGAAGACACGGTATTTCGGGCACCGCCAGAGGGAAATATATATCAACGCCTGGCCCTCGGACGGTCAGGAAGAGCAATCCCTCCGTGATTTCCTGAAGCGTCTCATCGACCAGATGAAATTGGATCTGGATTTCAATCTGGTCGACAAGAAGGGATTTATCAAGGCCACTTTCCGAGGCAAGGATTACAAACTGCTGCTCTATCAAAACGGCAACCTGCTCAACGCCATTCAATACATCCTCAACCGGTTGTTCTCCGACACGCTGGGCAAAAAGATATACTGTGAATGTGAAAATTTCCGCAAGAACCGAGAGAGGGAACTGACCAATCTGGCCCACCATTATGCCCGTGAGGTACGCAAAAGGGGGAAGCCGATGGACCTCAAGGAGCTCAATCCCTTCGAAAGACGGATCGTGCACATGACCATCAACAAGTACACGGATCTGGAATCGAAGAGTTCGGGGGACAGCT
>Ga0180434_10007078_pt1 | contig 12690 bp, 8 predicted proteins | sample SS_ome_7_FD_132453 | JGI IMG/M metagenome (GOLD analysis project Ga0180434, IMG submission 132453) | Hypersaline lake sediment archaeal communities from the Salton Sea, California, USA - SS_1_D_2 metaG | ecosystem: Environmental > Aquatic > Non-marine Saline and Alkaline > Hypersaline > Sediment... | reverse complement strand
GCTCTTGAGCCGGACCGGACGGTACTCTCCCTGTTCCGTCGCTGCGTTCATGATCCTCCAAGATGGGGCCGGCGGTCTCATCCGACGAATGAAAACGACACCGCTGACCGGACCAACTCAGGGTGATGATGGCCTCAGAGCGATCGTGGCCTCAGGGCGATCGTGGCCTCAGAGCGATCGTGGCTTCAGGGCGATCGTGGCTTCAGGGCGATCGTGGCCTCAGGGCGATCGTGGCCTCAGGGTGATGATGGTCTCAGGGTGTTTTCAGGAAAACCGGGAAAGCTCGCGATTGAAGGCGACTGCAGCGTAATACCCGTCTTCGCTCTCCTCCTGGCGCACCAGCTGGCCGTCCACCTGCAGGATGACCGGGCTCCCGTCCGCTTCGGTGAAGGGGTTGTGAATACTCAGGCTCAGGCGGGACCGGGGCTGGAGAATGCGCCGGTGGGGAAAGAAGGCTCCGGTGGCCGAGATATTGCGCAGGATCGTCTGCTCCTCGAAGGTGCCGGAGTTGTCTTCACCCGTGATGAGGGTGTTGAGACGCATCGGGATTCGCCGGCTGTTGCGCCGTTCGTCCTCTTTGAGGGGTTCGAAGACCACGATCCGGTCTTTCCCTTCGGCCTTGGCCAGGTAGAGAGCGATATCGGCGTGGTTGACGAGTTCGCTGTCGTCGCGGGCATCACGCGGGTACGAAGCAGCCCCCAGAGAGACACTGAATCTGCCGGTCCCCGGTCCCGGCACGCTCTCCAGGGCGATCCGGTTGGTGGCTTCACGGATACGATCGGCGACCACGGTAGCCAGGTCGATCGGGGTCTGGGGCAGCAGGATCGCGAATTCCTCGCCGCCGTAACGGACCACGTCGTCGATCGTACGCACGTTCTCCTGCAGTACTTCGGCCAGGGCGCGCAGGGCCTGGTCACCGGCGGGGTGGCCGTGGGTATCGTTGTACGTCTTGAAATCATCGATATCGAGCAGGATGAGGCTCAACGGGTGACCGAAGCGGCGGGCGCGGGAGAGTTCGCTCGTCAACCGCTGCTCGAAGTGCCGCCGGTTGCCGAGACCGGTCAGAGCATCGGTGACCGACTCTTTCTGCAGCTGCTGGATCGAAACCAGGAAACGATGACGTTCGAGCGCGAACCCCGACACCTGGGCGATCAGTTCGGCCAGCTCGAGATGGGCACTGCTGAAGGGGGAGTCGTCGCGCCGGTCGGTGATGTTGAGCACCGCCACCGGGAGGCCGTCCGAAATGATGGGAACGCTCATGAACGACGGGGTTCGATAGCGGCGGGAGCGGATGTTCGCCAGCCGGGAATCGCCGGCGACATCGGTCACCAGAAGGGATTCACCCGACGCCAGGACCTGTCCGGAGACACCCTCCCGGGGATCGCGGCCCAACCAGTGCATGGCCCGCACGGTCAGCAACCCCTGCTCGCTCCGGGACACGATCGACACCTTGTCGGCGCCGAGCAGACCGGCTGCGTGTTCCACCACGCACTGCAGAACGGCATCCGGGTTCTCTGTGTCTTCGAGGGCTTTCAGGAAATCCTTGAGGCCCTCAACGTTGTTCCCTGTCATCGGTCGCACTGGGGCGGGTAAAGGGTTCGGAGCCGCACTTCCGTCAGGATATGAACACCCTACGATACCATATCATCCCACCCCGCAGCCAATGGAAAACCTCCGTCTTGCCGGTTGCTCCCCGGGCCGCTGACCTGCTACTGTCCGGCGCATGAAATCGCATGTGCGCGTCCGTGCTGCGACCGGCTCAGCTGAGCACCGGGCCGGTCCCGTTCCCCTCCGTTCCGCGCCCGGCCCCATCGCGGGAGGCCTGCTGATGCTGATCCTGCTCGCCCCGGCCGCCCGAGCCCAGACACCCGACCCGTCACCGCGGCCCCGGGCACGCGATCTGGGCATCACCATCGGACGCTACCCGACCGGTGAACACAATGCCATCACCGATGTCCCCGGCGTGCTGGTCGGCCAGATTTCGCTCATCAGGGGTGAATCGATCCGGACCGGCGTGACCGCCATCCTGCCCCACGGGGGGAATCTCTATCAGGAGAAAGTCCCCGGCGCAGTCTGCATCGGGAACGCGTACGGGAAACTCGTCGGCTCGCCCCAGATCGAAGAACTGGGTGAGATCGAAACCCCGATCCTGCTCTGCGGCACGCTCAACGTGCCCCGGGTGGCAGATGCCCTGCTGAGCTGGATGATGGGCCTCGAGGGCATGGAAGAGGTCCGTTCGATCAATCCGGTGGTGGGGGAGACCAACGACGGCTCGCTCAACGACATCAGGGGACGTCACGTGGGCGAGGAGGAGGTTTTCGCAGCCCTCGGGTCGGCGTCGGGCGGCCCCGTGGCCGAGGGTTCGGTGGGAGCCGGGGTCGGGACACGCGCGCTGGGCTTCAAGGGCGGCATCGGGACCAGCAGCCGGGTCGTGGATATCTACCGGGCCGGTGAGTACACGGTCGGAGTGCTGGTGCAGTCGAACTTCGGGGGAGAGTTGCGGGTCGACGGCACTCCGGTCGGCTCCGAGATCCGCCGCCGCTGGCGCGAACGCGACCCCGGAGTGAGGCTGACCGACGGGCCCGAGCGTGAGGAAGGATCGTGCATGATCATCGTGGGCACCGATGCTCCTCTCACGGCCCGAAATCTGAAGCGGCTCGCCTTCCGGGCGCTGGGAGGGATGGCCCGGGTCGGTTCCGGTTTCACGAACGGGAGCGGCGATTTCGTCATCGCCTTTTCCTCTGCCCCGGAGGCCCGGATCACCCCGGGAACCCGGCTGCTTGAAGGACCCCGGCTGAGCAATGTCGCCATGAGCCCGCTCTTTACCGCCGTGATCGACGCCACCGAAGAGGCGATCCTGAACAGCATCCTGGGCGCCGAAACCATCACCGGGCGGGAGGGGAACACCAGCCCGGCGATACCGATCGACATCCTGACCGACATCTGCCGGGAGCGGGGGATCATTCCACCCCTCCCATGACCGAGCAAAGGAAACCTGCCATGAGTGCGCATGTGAGTCGGCGCGATTTCCTCGAGAAAGCCGCCGGTGTGACGGCCGGAGCGGCGGTCCTCTCAGGCATGCCGAACCTGAACCTGAACACCGGGACCGGCTCGCCGGCCGGTCTGCCGCTGGTGCTGGTCTCGGGCCGCAAGACCTGGGCGAGTGAAGCCGCCTGGGAGGTGCTGGCCGACGGCGGCGACGCTCTCGACGCCGTGCACGCCGGAGCCATGGCAGCCGAGGTCTACCCCCGCGATACAAGTGTCGGGGTCGGCGGGCTGCCCAACGAAGCCGGGGTCGTGCAGCTCGACTGCTCGATCATGGACGGGCGCAGCATGCAGTGCGGCGCCGTCGGCTGCATCGAAGGCATCGAGCACCCGTCGAGTGTAGCCCGGGCCGTCATGGAGTGGACCGACCACTGCATGATCGTCGGCCGGTACGCCACCGAATTCGCCGTCAGGATGGGCCACGAGGTCACCGATATCGGGGACGAACGCAGCCGGAGCTGGTACCGCCGCTGGGTCGGCGAACGCAGTGAGGTGGATGACTGGCTCAACGCCGAGGAATCGGCCGCCAAGATGAAGCGCCCCCTGCCGCCCAGCGAGCGGCGGCGCCGGCAGCGCGAACTGGTCCGCAACCACGGCACCATCAATGTCCTGGCCGTGGACGTGCAGGGGCAGATCGCCGGCTGCACCACCACTTCGGGTCTCTCGGGCAAGATCCCGGGGCGCTGCGGCGATTCCCCCATCATCGGAGCCGGTCTTTACGTCCTGCGCGACGTGGGTGCGGCCGGATTCACCGGCCGCGGTGAAGAGGTGATCAGGATCTGCGGCGGCTTCACCGTCTGCGAGAACATGCGGCGCGGATTGAGCCCGGCCGAAGCCTGCCGGGAATCGATCCGGCGCATGGTGGAAGAGACCAACGACGGCACCGCGAACTTCAGCGACAATGCCGTTGCCATCAATGCCCGGGGGGAATACGGCTCCTTCAGCGTGCAGCGGGGCTACACTTTCACCATCCACAATCCCGACGGGCAGCAGACGCTCGAGGGCGAGTACTGGCGGGGCTGAACCTGTTCAACCGGCCCCCGTCACCAACACCCGGAGTCACATCATGAGCGACACACCGGGGCACTCACGAACGCACTCCGATCCGCAGAGCCCGGAACTGCCGGAACCGCGACTGCGTTCCCTGATTCACAACCTCCCCAACATCCTTACCGTCGTCGATCCGGCGGGCACGGTCATCTACATCAATCACCCCATTGCCGGCCTGGAAAGAGCCGATGTCATCGGTCGCCCGGTGACCGATTTCGTCGAACCCGACTTCCACGAACTCCTGGCCGATCGCTGCGAGCAGGTCCTGAAGACCGGGGACACACACTCCTTCGTCAGCCAGGCCGCAGGTCCCGACGGCTCGACAGCCTGGTACGACAACCGGCTCGGGCCGGTGTACGACGGCGATGAGATCGTCGCAGTGAGCTTTTCGGCCACCGATATCACCCCGCAGAAAACGATCGAAAAGGAACTGCTGGAGAGCGAGCGCCGCTTCCGGACCCTCTTCGACCTGTCGGCGATCTCCACCGTCTACGCAGATCTCGACGGCACGATCCTCAACGTCAACCGGCGCTTCATGCACCTGCACGGCGTGGCCGGGGAGCCGGGTGCTGTGGTCGGCCGGAACGTGAGCGAGTTCTTCGCGCCCGAAGAGAGGGAGAAGCTCTCCGCGGTCATCTCGACCACGATCGAACGGCGCCGCACCCCCGAGCTGGTCGAGTACACCATGCTGCGCGAGGACGGTGCCCGCTTCCAGGCCGCTACCAGCTCATCGGTCATCACCGATCCCGATGGCAATCCCGTGGCCCTGCTGGCCCACGCCGTCGACATGACCGGGCAGCGGCAGGCCGAGCAGCGCCTCGACCGGATCCTCGGCTCGATATCGGAGATCGTCTTCGAGACCGACCTGGAGGGGAACCTGCTCTTCGTCAACGAGGCCGGGGTGACCGTATCGGAGTATTCCCGGGACGACCTGCCCGTGGGCGAGAGCGTGCTCAAGATCATCGACCCGGTCGAGCATGAGAGAGCCCGGGCCAATATCGCCCGGATCCTGCAGGGTGAGGATATCGGGCCGAACGAGTACACCCTGCTGAAAAAATCGGGGAAACGGATCCCCGTCCTCATCCATTCGACCCCCTTCCGGGCGCCCGACAACCGGATCACCGGCATGCTCGGCGTGATCATCGACGTTTCGAAGCTGCGGGCCGCCGAGGAGGAGCAGCGCCGGACGACTGAAACCCTGCGAGCCGAGCGGGATCGCATTCAGACCATCCTCGATCTGGTGGGCGATATCGTTCTCGTGCTCGAGCCCGATGGCACAGTCGGCCTCATAAACCGCCACGGGTGCGAGATCCTGGGCTGCTGCGAGGACGAGATCGTCGGCAGCAACTGGTTCGACTCCTGTCTGCCCGAGCGCATCCGGGAAGAGGTCCGTTCGGTCTTCAGCAAACTGGTTGCCGGACGGATCGAACTCGCCCGACAGCACGAGAACCCGGTCCTGACATCCTCCGGCCGCGAACGGCAGATCTCGTGGCGCAACAGCGTTATCCGCACTGAAGATGGCAGCATCGACCTGGTGGTGTCGTCGGGGACCGATATCACCGAACAGCGTGAGCTCGAACTCAAACTCCAGCAGGCGCAGAAGATGGAAGCGATCGGCCGCCTGGCCGGCGGAATCGCCCACGACTTCAACAATCTGCTCATGGTGATCTCGGGCAGTGTCGAGATGGCCCAGCAGGAGGATGACCCGGCCCGGCTGCACGAACGCTGTGCCGCCATCGGCGAGGCCGCCCGCACCGCAGCCGGCCTGACCGCCCGGCTGCTGACCTTCAGCAGCCGGCAGAGCACCCGCCCCGAGCTCGTCCACCTCGCGCCCGCGGTCGCCGATTCCCTGAAGATCCTCGAACGCACTCTCGGTGAGGACATCGTGCTCCGGGTCGAGCACGATCCGGAGGATCTGCCGGTCATGATCGACCCCTCCCACCTGAGTCAGATCCTCATGAACATCATCATCAATGCCCGTGACGCCATGCCGGGGGGAGGGGAGATCGTCATCACAACCGGCCGGGCCGACCTGACGCTCGACGACCTGCAGGAACGCGACGATCTCGTGGCGGGAGCGTACGCCCGCCTGAGCGTCAGCGATCGGGGAGCGGGGATGGACGAAGACCAGCGAGCCCGCCTCTTCGATCCCTTCTTCACCACCAAGGAGCCCGGCGAGGGAACCGGCCTGGGCATGGCCACCGTCTATGGTGTCGTGGTTCAGAACCGGGGCCTGATCGACGTCGAGAGCAGCCCGGGAACCGGGACTACCATTACCGTTTTTCTTCCCCTCGCAGACCGGCCGGAGAAAGCGCAGGCACGGCCGGCTGTATCCGAACCGGACGGGTTCGGTCTCATCGGCGGTTCGGAACGGATCGTAATCGTTGAAGATGAGGAAGCGGTTCGCGATCTCGTGCACGAGATCCTGACCCGGATGGGGTACAGCGTCTCGACCTTTTCCGATCCCGCCGGCACGATAGCGGCCTTCGAGGGCATGACCGGTGAGGAACGCCCCGACCTGCTCATCACCGACGTGGTCATGCCCGGCATGAGCGGGGTCGAGATGGTCCGGCACCTTGAAGAGATCGTCGGCCGGGTACCTGTGCTCTTCATGAGCGGCTACACCGACGATGCCCTGGCCAGCCGGGGACTCGACGAGGGCGAGTGGGAGATCATCGGCAAGCCGTTTTCCACCCTCGACCTCTGTGCCAGGGTGCGCGACCTGCTCAACCGCTGAAACGGCCCTCCCTCAGAATCCCGGCGGCCGGTTCGCCCTGTTCGGGGAACCGAAGATGCGCTCGAGCAGGGTCGGAGGCGGCCCGAAGAGGCGTTCGAGTTCGCGGGCGTGATCGGGATTGATCGCCCGTACGATGTCCAGCGCATCTGCGATCGTGTCGTCGTTGTACCGGAATCGGTTCCGGCGCAGATCCCGCCAGCGGCGCTCGATCACATCCTCCATGGCCTGCACGATCTGCCTCTCCAGAGCCTGATCTGCTCCAGGCAGCAGAGCCTCGGCGGTACGCACCCGCACCGAGGAGGACATGTTCCGGTCGCGCATCACGTCGATGAACGTCCCGTGTACGGTGTCATCGCTGTCGACGTAATCCTCGAGGGCCGTGACGGCCGCCAGCCCGACCGAAGAGGAGTGCCCCCGCTCCAGACCGCCGAGGATGATGGTTCGCACCGCGGTCCTGCTCCGAGCCGGTTCGAGCGCGTCGATCGCCGCCAGCTTGACCGAGGAACTGTTGGTGCGGTGCAGGGCCGATCCGATCAGTTCTGTCGCCAGGTCCTGATCGATATGTCCGCTGAGTACAGTGATCGCCTTGAGCTGAACCGAGGAGGAGGTTCCCGAAGTCGCCAGCAGCTGCCGCAGGGCCCGGAGAATCGGCTCGGCAGGGAGCATGAGTTCGGCCACCTCGAGAGCTTCGAGCTGAACCGAGCTGGAATTGCGGTTGTCGAGGGCAGCGGCTGCTGCCCGGGGGGCAGCCTGGGTGCTGGTGTGGTTCAGCAGAGCGCGCACGGCCTCGAGCTGCACGCTCGAGCTGATGCCGCCACTCTGAAGCAGGTCTTCGAGGGCGGCAGCGGCGTCCTCATCGTCCCGCAGTTCCCGGTAGGCGCGCACGGCCTCGATCTGCACGCTGGAGGAATTGCCCCGGGCCAGGCCCACCCGGGCGGCATTGCGAACCGCCGCCACCCGGGATCGAGCCGCCATCCTGAGGGCTTCCTGCTGGACACTCGAGGTGTTGCGCGCGGCCGCCGCAGCCTCGAGAACTTCGGCCGCTTCGACCCGGTCGAGGTCGCCCTCGAGCGCTCTCAGAGCTTCGAGCTGGACACTCGATGACTCCGACCGGGTGAAGAGCGCCACGACCCCCGGCTGCACTTCCGGATCGAGCAGGTGTCCCCGGAGGGCCCGCAGGGCGGCGATCTGCACACTCGAGGAATTGCCGGAAACCAGAGCCGCCATCATGACCCGCTGGACCTCGGGACGGCCGATATGCGGGGCCAGGACCTGTATGGCTTCGATCTGCACGCTCGAGGAGTTGTTCCGGGCGATCGCCTCCCCGATGGCAGACAGCACGTCCGCCTCGGGCGCCACCGGTCGCAGGGTCCGCAGGGCCAGCAGCTGAATGCTCGAGGAGCGGGCCGACTCGCACCCCAGTCCGATGATCCGGCGGGCGAGGGGATCGTCGAGGTGTGACCCCAATACCCTGATCAGCTCTCCCTGACGGCTCGAGGACTCCCGGCGCATGATGTCCTCGAGCACCGCAACGGCCGAAATATCCCCCTGGCGGGCCATGGTCATGGCCACATCGCGCCGGAATTCCCACGAGGTGCGCGAATCGAGCAGAGCGCTCAGATCGGTCCCCTCACCCCGTTCGGCCCGATCGGCAGCCAGGTCGAGCAGGTGATCGCGGGCCGAATCGGCCCGCGAAGAATCGGGCCAGCGATCGAGCAGGCGTTCATAGGCGGTGATCGCCTCGGCGGTCCTGCCCATCCGCTCGAGCGTGTAGCCGATATAGTACTGGGCGTCATCGGCCCGCTCCGAACGCGCATGGTCGCGGACCACCCGTTCAAAGAGCGCCAGCGCCCCGGTATAGTTGTCCTCGATGAGCTCTTCGCGCGCCTGCAGGTAGAGCTCGTCGGCCTGTTCCTGAGCCGCGACCTGCACTCCGGAGGCCGTCACCAGGACTGCTGCGACCGCAACCGCGAGCGCGGCTGCGATCCGATTCTGTCGATTCATCATCCGGTACGTCATCGCCGCACCTCCCCTGTCATCAATTCCGACCGGTATTCCTCGCCGATCCATCCCGACGCCTCCAGCGCATCGGTGACGGCGGCATCCATGTCGAGCGCGACGAGCCGGTTATCGAGATTGCTCGCCGTCAGCGTGTTCCGTATCTGTCCCAGACTCCAGTCCGCCTCGTCACCGATCCCGATCCCGGCAACATCTTCGAGGATGAACTCCGCCCGGCCGATGGCGGCCAGGAAGACCGCATCCCGCTCGGGATCGAGCCGGCGGGTCAGCAGGCGGCCATCCTGGATGAGCCGGCGGGCGGTGCTGCGCAGTCGCTCGAGTTCGGCTGCCCGAACGACGGCGGGCTCGATCTCCATGACCGTGCCAACGAGGCCGAGGACGTCTTCGACCCAGGAAATGCCCAGATCGGCCAGCAGCTCGGCTCGCATGAGAGCGTCGACGGCATCGGCCTCGACCTCCAGAACGGTTTCCTCCCCGACCGCAGCGGGCACCGGTGCGGCGGGAGCGGGAGCCGGCGGGATCATCCAGCGCCCGAGACCGAGACCGATGAGCAGCAGGGCGGCTGCAGCCAGCGGTCTCAGGTACCCCGGTCTGACCATCCTGAAGGGCGTGGTCGCGGCGTCCTCGATCGCGGAGCTGGCCGAGGTCCCCGGCCCGTCGTCGGATAGCGACTCACGCCGCAGATTCCGGCGCAGGAACTCACGCCAGGCCTCCTCGGCCCCTGTCCCGCCGCTCTCCCCCGCCTCACTACCCGCCGGGAAAGGGGCCGGGGCGGCATCACAGCCCTGCAGGGCATCGAGTCCGATCCGGGCTTCATGCAGAGCCTGACGGCAGCCGGCACATTCCTGCAGGTGTTTCTCGATCCGGGCCCGCCCGGCGGAATCGAGTTCATCGAAAAGGTACTTCTGCAGATCGACTTCCCGTTCGGGGCAGGCCTCTGCAGCGTGGCGGTTATTCATGTTCGATCACCTGATCTTTCTTCCCGGTCCCCGACGGCGCCGAGAATCTGTCCGAGCTTTCTGAGTCCCCGGAAGACCTGGGTCCGGGCGGTCACTTCCTCACATCCCAGTACGGCGGCTATCTCGCGCATCGGGAGTTCGTCGAAATAGCGGAGCACGACCGCGGAGCGCATTCCCTCAGGAAGATCGGCGAGTGCCCGATGCACATCCCCGGCCTGTTCCCGGGCCGACAGTTGCTCCAGTACCGCTCCCGATGAACCGATCCCGCGGCTGCCTTCCTCGGTGTGCCAGGCCGTGTGCAGCCTCTGCCGGCTCCCCCGGCGGCGCTTCTCCTCGATGGCCCGGTTGACCGCGATCCGGCGCAGCCAGGGATAGAAGCGGTCGCGATCAGTCAGGCGGGGCAGGGCCTCGAGTGCGGCCAGATAGGCGTTCTGTACGGTATCCTCGGCCCGGGAACGATCGCCGAGAATGCCGGCCACGACACTCACAACCCGGTCGTAGTACCGCCGGTGGAGTTCCCCGAAACCGTCGAGGTCCCCCGCCAGGGTTCGTTCTATGAGCTGCGCATCGGCCTGCACCATCTGCTATCCGTTCCCCTTTTCCGGTTCATCATTCAGGGCGTGTTCGCGGGCCGTTTTGTTGCACGAAAAAGGGGGCCCGGTGCGGCCCCCCTGTGATGACTGTTCGTCCGGCAGCGAACCGGACTCCGGCGGCGGCTGTCATGGCACGGTTCCCCGATCCCCGGATTCCGGAGCTCGGCGCTCCCCGTTCTCGACGATATAGGCCGCCAGGGTACGCCTCAGGGGCTGGTTCTTTTCCCAGTCCCAGTAGGTGTTCCTGGTCAGGGAAACCAGCGAGCGGCGATAGGATATATAGGCATTGAGGTAGGAACGCCTGGCCTCGGCCAGGCGCCCCTGGGTCAGGAGCAGATCCTGCACATTCAGGGCGCCTGCCTCGAACTGCTGCAGGCTCTGCTGGTAGGCCCTGTCGGAGGCATCGACGCTGCGCACCAGCAGGCCGAGCCGGTCCTGGGCCTCGACCACCGATCCGACCGCGTTGCGGATCGTACGCCTGATGCTGATCTCGGTCTGTTCCCGGCTGCGGGCGACCTTCTCCATCTCGGCCAGCCGGGCGTTGATCCTGGCCCGGTTCCGTCCCCAGTCCCAGAGCGGAACGGTGAAGTTGACTGCCGCCCCCCGGGCCTGATCGGGATCGGTGATGGCCTGATAGAAATCATCCATCGTTTCATCCCGGCCCTCGAGTCCCAGGGTCAGGCTGACCGTGCCCCTGATCGAGCCCGACGAGCGGCGTTCCTCGAGATCCATCACCTGGTATTCCATCGAGATCTCGTTGCGGCGCATGTCGGGGCGGTGTTCGAGCGCCCGCTCGGTCGCCAGGTCCACATCGATATCGACCGGGGTATAGGTCAGCACCGGCCGGACTTCGATCTCCCTCTCCTGGGGGATACCGATCTGGAGTTTGAAGTTGGCCTTTTCCCGGGTCAGCCGACCGGCCGAACTCGAGGCCCGATCGCGCCGGCTGGTCAGGTCGATCTCGAGGGCAAGCAGATCGAGTTCGGGGATGATCCCCCGCTGAAAGAGCTGTCGCCCGAGGGTGTAGAGCTGTTCGAGCCGGTCCCTCTCCTCCCGGGCCAGGATCTCCTGGTAGGTCCGTTCGAAGAGTTCGAAGTAATCGTTCGAGGTGTCGTTGATGATGTCGATCTGCTCCTGCAGGAAGCTGATCTCGGTGTTCTCGAGCTGCAGCTCGGCCCGGCGGATGGCCAGCTGGATACGGTTGGGCTGCAGGATCGGCTGTTCGTACCGCAGGTACACCCGGCCGTAGTAGGTCTTCCTCCCCGGGGTAAAGCTGAAGAGATCGTCGGTGGTCCGGTTGAGCACGCCGTTGAGCGAGACCACCCCGTCGCTCGGCAAAGGCTGGCGGATCGAGAGCGAGCCGGAATAGCGGGCCCCGCGGGTCGAGAGCACGATCGGATCACCGGTATCGGGGTCGATGATCTCCTTGATCGACTGGTCGAAATTGGGGAGCGTGAACGACATGCTCGCGTTCGACCGCAGCCCCGCCCGGGAGGCTTCCAGGTTGTAGGTATCCCGCTCCAGATCGAGCCGGAGGCGCTCCATCCGCCATGACTGATCGAGGGCGAAGCGCAGGGCCTGATCGAGATCGAGAACGATCAGGTTGCCGGCCGCGACCTGCAGGTCGGCCTCTCCCGGCTGCTGAGCCGAAACGGCCGCCGGATCCTGGCCCGTGAGGATCGCAAGGGTGAGTGTGATCACGGAGAGAACGCGGGATTCTGCCACCGGGATACTCCTCGGCATGGGGACGGGGTCGTGAGAGAAAAGACGTTTCGACCGCCGCCCGGTTCGAACCTCTTCGGTGTCCAAAGGTAGAGGGTTCAGAAAGCAATCGCCAGAGTGTTGCGGAGGGTCAGGTCGGTGTTTTTGATCCCGGCTGGCGGTCGGCTGTCGTAAACGATCCGGAAGCCGGACTGCAGGCTGAGCGGACCGAGCAGGCGGATCTGCACCGAGCCGTCACCGAGCAGGCGGTAGTCAGCCGGGCGGTCGAGCAGGGGCTGCGCATATATCTGGGTGCCGAAGAAGATATCGGCACTCACGCCCCAGCCGACACTCAGCAGAATCGAACCGCGCCACCCCGAGGTCGTGAGGCCGCCGGCGAGTTCCTCGGCCTCACGCATGACGATCAGGCCGAGGGCAAGCCGCCGCTCCAGCTCCCCCCCTGCTCCGTCGGATACCGGACGGTTGATGAGGGCGCACCGCAGACCGGCCCCGACGAGCAGGCGGCGGCGCAGGCGCACGAAAGTGTCCCGCTGCAGCTGGGTGAAGGCTTCGAGCCGGGTGCGTT
>Ga0180434_10007076_pt1 | contig 12693 bp, 9 predicted proteins | sample SS_ome_7_FD_132453 | JGI IMG/M metagenome (GOLD analysis project Ga0180434, IMG submission 132453) | Hypersaline lake sediment archaeal communities from the Salton Sea, California, USA - SS_1_D_2 metaG | ecosystem: Environmental > Aquatic > Non-marine Saline and Alkaline > Hypersaline > Sediment... | reverse complement strand
CGGAGAAGAAGAGGTCGATCGTGTCGGCGGTGATCGTCAGCTCGTTCTTCCGCGCGAGGTCGAGAATGGTCTCCAGCTCGTGCGTGAGACGGTTGATGTCGCGGAGATTCAGGAACCCGGCGATGCCCTTGATGGTGTGGAAGGGCCGGAACAGCTCGTTGATCTTGGCCGTGTCGCTGGGAGCCTGCTCGACCTCGAGCAGAGCCGCTTCGATCGCGTCCATGTGTTCGCGGCTTTCGGCGATGAAGGCTTCCAGGTGCTCGCGTTCGTCGAGATCGATTACCAAGGGCTCGGCAATGTATTCTTCGATTTGGGCTGCGGGCGGCGGCGGCGGCGCGGTGGGAACCGCTGGTTCGGGTGGAGCGACGCTCGCGACTGCGTCTGTCGTCGAATCCGAAGCGTTGCTCGGCTCACCGGTGGCGGCGGCACAGACCTCAGCCAACAGCGGCGCGACATTGGCGTCGTGACCGTCGAGGACGTTGCCGAGCAGCTTGACCGCCTGTGGGATCAGCGCGAGTCCGCCGTCGGCGTCGGCGGCCTCCTTGAGGATGACGCGCTCGAGCAGGTCGGCGACGGCCGCGGCCAATTGACCGGTGGCATCGCCGAGCGTCGCGAGGGTCTGACACGCGGTGTGCATCTGGGCCAGGCGACCCAGGTCGTTCGGCTCCAGGCCGGCCTTTACGGCTTTGCGCAGCGCTTTGAGCGCGGCGACGGACTGCCGTCGATCCGGTCCTGGCCCGCTGTCATTTGGTTGATTCACCGAGGCAGCCTCGCGCTGTGTGGGCATTCTTGAGTGCCTGCGTCGTTGCAGCAGGTGAGCCGCCACGGGCCCGTAGCGGTTCGGCCGGCCTATGCCTAGTCCTCGAAGTGGATATCGTGCAAGCGTGGGATGAGAGTGAATTGCGCGGCCGAGCCGGAGAGACTTCATCGATCAGGACAACTCAGCGAGCGCGGCAGGCGCCAAGGACCGGGCCGTCGGCTGTCTGATAACTTCCGGCACGCTGCTTGTCGCCGCACGAACTCAGGGCGAACCGTCGTGTCGCGATGGGCGTTGCGGGTTGGCGAGGGCCGCGATCGCCGCGCAGAGCGAGGCCACGTCGCCCAGCGATTCACCCAAAGCGGCGGGCACGATTCGGCAGGCGGCGAAGGCATCCGGCAAAGCTTCGCGTTGAGCCTCCTCGCGAGCCGGCGCGAGAACCAGTTCACCGAGTCGCACGGCGAGCGATCCGATCACGATGACCTCCGTATTCAGGATGTCGATCAGGATCGCCAGGCCGCGCCCCACGTCGCGCCCGACATCAGTGAACAACGCGCGGGCGTCGGCGTCGCCGCCGAGGGCAAGTTCGGCCAGCTCCTGTGTCGTCACCTGACCTGCGCGCCAACGCTGCGGATGTCGTTCAACGGCCCGCCGGGCTATGCCCGCCCCGCCGCAAAGCCCTTCCCACGATCCCGCCTTGCCGAACGCGTGCGGTCCTTCATCGGCCAGGCGGATGTGACCGACCTCGCCCGCCAGGGAGCAGGTGCCGCGATAGAGTCGGCCGCCCAGAATCAGCCCGCCGCCGAAGCCCGTGCCCATGGTCAGGAAGATGACGTTCTGAGCGCCGCGGGCGGCGCCGAAGTACCACTCGGCGAGCGCGCCGGCGTTGCCGTCGTGCTCGATGTAGACGGGGAGCGCGAACCCGTCCGCCAACATCTGCTTGAGCGGAATGTTGTCCCAGCCGGGCAGGTTCGGGGGCGACTTGACGATGCCACTGCCGATGTCCAGCGGCCCACCGATGGACACGGAGATGGCGTCGATCTGCACGCCGGCTTGCCGCGAACGTTCCAGCATCTGGCTGATTGACCCGCAGAGCTGGTCGAACGTGGCGTCGAAGCCGCGCTCCGTCCTTGTGGCGAACTGAACGCGGTCGTGGATTCTCCCGGTGCGATCGCCGCGGACGACGGCGGTTTTCGTACCGCCGATGTCGAGGCCGAGGATGTGGGGCGGTGCGGTCACGCGCGGCTCTATGATCGGAAAGGTCCCTCGGTGGCGATCTCAGCCAGCGGTTTGCGATCGCTGGGCTGCTCGCGCTGCTGCATCTCCCGGGGCAAGTCCTCGACGCGCCCGGGCTGGCCGACGGCGATCATCGCCTCGACGCCGTATTCCGCGGGGATGTGCAGCGTTTTGCGAGCCTTCTCGGCGTCGAAGCCGGCCATCCCGTGGACCACCAGTCCCAGCGCGGCCCCTTGCAGCGCCAGGTTCTGCCAGGCCGCACCGGTGTCGAACGAATGGGTTCGGTTGGGCTTGCCGTCATGGTCGAACGTCGTTTTAGAGATCACGACCAGCAGGGCGCCGGCGTTTCGCGTCCATTGCTGGTTGAACTCGACCAGCAAGTCGAAGAACTTGGGCCAGTGTTCGGTGTCTCGGCGGCAATAGAGGAATCGCCAGGGCTGCTCGTTGTATGCCGACGGCGCCCAGCGGGCGGCCTCAAGAAGACGCGCCAAGTCTTCCGTAGCGATCGGCTCACCCGACATCGCCCTCGGCGACCAGCGCTTGATGAAGATCGGTTCGATGTCGTGCTCGGTCCGGCGGTGCTCAGCGGGATTGATCTCTGAAACAAGCGGCATCTTTTTCTCCCTTATCTGTCAGGTCTGATGAATAAGTGTATCCCGCAAGTGCCACCGGCGGCAGGTCCAGCGGTATAGTGGCGGCATGAGCGAGCCCGCCGCGCGCATCCCGGCAAAAAGGCGGTCGACCTTGCGAAAGCTGCTTCTGCCGAATTGGGAGGAGCGGAAACGCATGTTTGCACCGCAGGCGTGGCTGGTGGTCGTCGGGTCATACGTGGCGATCGGTTTCGCGTTTGCCTGTCCGCAGGATTTCCGCAGCACCTCGGCCGCGTACGTGTGCGTGGCGTTCGCCGCCTTCCTGATTCGCACGTTCCTGTTCCACCTGGGCCTGTTCCTGGTGGTGATCGCTCTTGTCGCCGGCCTGGCCCGCCGCTGGTGGCTGCTGGGCACGGCGCTGCCGCTGGTGGCGTTCACCATCGGGCCGGACGCCTGGAGCTACCGGCCGAGATCGAAGCCGACGACCGCGCGGCAGACCGTGCGCATCATGTCCGTCAACCTGCTGGGGTGCAATCAACAGGTGGGTGAGGTGATCGGCGAGGTTTGTGCCGCGGATCCCGACCTGTTGGTGTTGCAGGAGTACCGTCCGCACTGGCATGAGGCGTTTTACAGGGCGCTGCAACACGACTATCCGTATAACGCGTCCTTCGTCCGCGAGGATGACTTCGGCCTAGTGATCTACTCGCGTCTACCCTTTGCTGGACCGGTCGACTTTGGAGCCCGACTGGGCAACGCCGGTACGCCGCAGGCCCGGGTCGTGGTTCACGTCGCCGATTGTGACGTCGCACTCTACAACGTTCACTTGATGCCGCCCAAGCGGTTGAGCTGGGTGATGGAGCAGCGTCGCGAGTTTGCCGACCTGATCGACATTCTCGGTGATGAAGAGCTGCCGGTCATTCTCTGCGGCGACTTCAACTTCACGAACGCCAGCGTGTTCGCCGACGAGCTGGCCCGCCTGGGGTTGATTGACGCCCACCGGATCGGCGGCCGGGGGCGCGGCACGACCTGGCCGGTGCTCAGTTTCTTTCGTTATCTGCCCGGCATCCGCCTCGACCACGTCTTCCTGTCGAGGGAGCTGACCAGCACGCGCAGCTGGACCGGCGTTGGCCACGGCTCGGATCATCGACCGGTGATCGCGGAGATCGGCTTCCGGCGTTAGGGTGGGGGTGGGGCTGGCGCAAGTGTTGCGCGAAGCGTGTTTGTTCACTTCGTACGAGTTGTTTCTCCAGCCGACTCTGAAGAGCCACGGACTTTGTACGTGTTTGGCGTGCGAGCAGTCCCGAAGGGACGTTTCAGAGTAGCCCAGGGCGCTAGCCCTGGGTGCCCGGTGCCAGCCTGAGGCGCGGAGCCCCGGAGGGGCGACTGGGCACCCGGTCGGAGCTTTCAATCGCCCCTCCGGGGCTCCGTAGGTCCATGCGCTGCTCTCCACGGGCTCGCGCCCGTGGCTACTCTCAGTCGCCCCTCCGGGGCTTCGCGCAGTTCCCGCCATTCTTGCCCTCCCTAGAGCGGAGCGAAGGAGCACTAAACACGTACCGGACTTCAGTCCGCGCGGCGCTGCGCAGGCGGAAGGCTACCCCTAGTCGCACACGGTTTTGTGAGACCCTCTGATTTGAGACACTCGTTTCGACTTGACTTGGTGGTGTCTGCTTGGCGATGTGCGTTGTGAGTGACTAGGCGTGGTCGTTCCGATAGGGAATGCGAGGCCGCGCCGGAAGGAGACTTTATGTCGACTGTTGGAGCGCTGTCGTCGGCGGAGCCCTCATCGGGCTCGGGTTCGCAGCCCGATTGTGACGAACTGCTGCGCAGGTACCTCAATATATACTGGCTGCGGCCGGAGAATGCGTTCTGGACGGTGCTGCGCAGCCTGGCCTGGCGGCGCATTGCGATGGTGCCGCCGACGATCGATCTGAGCTGCGGCGACGGGGTCTTTAGCTTCGTGCATGCGGGCGGGGCGTTCGGTCTGTCGTTCGACCTGTTTCAAACGGCGGCGAATCTCGAGCGGGTCACGGCTGAGAACGCGGATATGTTCGACCGGGCCGCCGATGCCGGGTACCGGCCGGAAGTGACCCGGCGACCGGCGTGGTCGATCGACGTGGGAACCGACTTGAAGGCGACGGCGCTGAGCAAGGCGGCGGCGCTGAGCTTCTATGGACGCCTGGTACAGCACGACAACAACGAGCCGTTGCCCTTTGATGACGACGAGTTCCAGTCGGTCTACTGCAACTCGGCCAAGTGGGTGCGGAACATCGAGCCGTTTCTGCGGGAGGTCGCCCGGATCACCCGCCCGCAAGGCACGGCCGTGTTTCACGTGAAGCTCGACACGATCGCGCGATACACGCTCACGCCGTTTCGGGCACAACTTGGCGACCGTGTGCTCGAGCTGCTCGATCGCGGGCGGCTGGCGACGTGGCCGTCGCTGGCTTCGCGCTCGGAGTGGGAACGGCGCTTCGACGCGGCGGGGCTGGAGATCGTGGAGGCAACACCACTGGCAACGCGAACGCATGCCCACCTGTGGGACGTCGGCCTGCGCCCGATCGCGCCCCTGCTGGTGCGGATGACCGCCGAGCTGACGCCGCAGACGCGCCTCGCGATCAAGCGCGACTGGATCGCGCTGTTTGTAGAACTGCTGCGGCCGATGTGTCGGCCGGACTTCGACCTGTTCGCAAGAGAGTGCGAGCCGGCGGAGATGCAGTACGTGCTGCGGCCACGGTAAGGGCTGGGGAATGAGTGTCGCCCCGCGTCCCGATGCGCCGCGAAAGTCTGCGACTCTTCACGATACGCAGTTGTGGATGGTTGCTCAGGCAGCGGGGCCCGTGTGGGTCTCGTGCATGGCGGAAGCGCCGCGCACTTCGTGAAGAATGTTGGCCGGATCGCGGCGGGCGAATTCGAGCTTGGAGTGCTCGGAGTAGACCATGTCGGAGCGAAAGCCGATCCTGACCCCCAGGCGGCGGAGGATCGCGAGCGTGTTCCGGTTGTATGAGTTGCAGGGATGGGCGACGGCGACCGGCGGCTCGCCGAGGAGCGACATCAGGCACATGTAATTGTCGCGGTATTCGCGAAGCTGTTGCTCGGGGGGCAAGTACGTTATCCGCGTGGGGTGGGTGTGCGTGTGCAAGCCGATCACGTGCCCTTCGGCGTGCAGGCGGCGCAGATCGTCCGGCTTCATCCAGAGGTTGTCGGCGAGGTCCTCCAGCTTGATGCCCATCGAGCCGATCAGGCTGTCCATGACGCTGTTGTAGTGTTGCGGGCCGAGCACTTCGTCGCGAACGTAGCGGAAGCGGCGGTCGGCCTCGCTGTAGAACGGAAACTCGGCCAGGTACGTGCTGTGGTGAAACTCGCGCAGGGCCTGCTCGGCGAGGTCGGCGTGATCCGAGGTTGCCAGCGCACGGAAGAAGGCTTCGTAAAAGTCGTTGATCTCGTCGAAATACTTGACGCGGAACTTGCGGTAGAGATCCGGCCGGGCGAGCTCGCCCCGCATTCCCGCGGTGGGCACGAACCAGAAGGCGGTCAGCCCGAGCTCCTGGAGCACCGGCCGGGCCACGTCGTATTGACAACACAGATTGTCGTCGAACGTCAGGCACAGATGGTGCTTTTCGAGCGTCCCGGCGAGTGCCAGCTTCAGCCATTCCCGCGCCGCGAGGATCCGGTCCGGGTCGATCAGGCGGATCAGCTCGGCCAGCTCGTCAGCCGAGAGCGAGCCCTGTCCGGCCGGGTGCCGGTGGTCGTGGAAGTAGTGGAACATGATGCCGTGTGGTTGCATGGCTGGGGCTTTCGCAGTGGTCGCCGGGGTGCGATAGTGCGTATTCCCGGTGGTATTGGACTTCTGTGTCCTGTTGCTATCGGATGAACAGGTGTCGGGGTCGATCTTGAGCGGGGGTAATCGCCCGGATATGGAGAGGCCGCGCGTGGTTGCGCAGGAAGTGCGCCGGCGAGCGTGGCGCCGCGGTTCGGCGCTCAGGGCGGCGCGAGGTGGCCCTGCGTGCGGAGAGACTGGAGTCGTCGGGCGAAGTCACGCCAAGCTTCGGTCGGCGAAGTCCCCTCGTTGATTCGGGTCCAGGTGAGGATGTACTCGGGTGTGCCGCTGGCATCAGTGGAAGGGACACGGGCGAAGTCCGGGGCGTACTTGTCTCGCAGGACGCCGCGCTCCACGCGGTTCCACAGCCGTTGTGCTGATTCGTTGAAGGCATCGGCGACGGCTTGCGGGTCTGCGTCGCGCACCACGCGGGCAAAGCTGATCGTGGGGTTGTCCTTGGTGAAGTATTCAGTGGGGACCCACTTGTCGTGGCCGGCCGGACGCCAGGGGTCTTCGTCGGGGCCGAGCTTACGGCGGCCGACTTCGGGGGTGACCAGGCCGTGCTTGTCGAAGATGTAGAGGTCGGAGTAATAGCCGGTGACGCCGATCGCGCCGGCGACGAATGAAGAATATTCGTCGGGCGGGCGGCGTTGGGCAACATAGCTCTTGAGCGCCTTGCCGCGGGCGGTCCAGCGCTTCGTGTTGTTGACGTGCTCCTGCCAACGTTCGTATTCGGTCAGGACCGGCCCGCGGGCGAAGCGGAAGTGGAACTTTGCCAGAACGGCGCGCGGGACGAGCTGTCGATTCCAGCAAGGCAGCAAGGCGATCACGATGAGCGCGACGGCGACGAGCGCGCTGACGCGACACGTGGCTCGACCTTTCTCCCACAGGTCGTCGAGCATCCAGGCGAACAGAATCGTGTTGAAGGCCAGGCCCGGGACGAGGAAGCGGCCCATCGCCATGAAATCGCCCGTGACCACGATCGCGTAGGCGGGGAAGGCCCAGGCCATGGCGGCGATCGGTATGCCGATTGGGCGGCGCCGGGCGCGCAGCGCCACTAGGCTGCCGGGGACGATGAGTATCGGCGTCAGGAATGTCAGCACGAACGAAATGACGTAATCGACGCCACGCAGCAAGCGGGGCAGGTCGAGCACGGCCTTGGCGTAGAGCGTGTTGGACCAGGGCAACTGGTAGTAACTGTAGCGCCACGCGAAGTAGAGCGCGTAGCCGACCGCGACGATCAGCCCGAAGCTGACCAGGGAGCGCCGGGCGGGCTGCCCGGCGAGTCGGCGGGAGATGATCGCGAGAATCAGGATGACGGCGACCCAGGCGAGCCCCTCCACGCGCATCACGGCCAGCAGCAAACCCGCGATGCCGCCCGTGACGCCGGCGGGAGCCTCACGCCGCAGGATCAGACGTTCAAACGTGATGAAGATCAGCAAGGCGAAGGGCATGGTCTCCAGCCCGCTGGTTGACCAGAGCGCGAAGGGGGGGAAGCAGGCGAGCGAGAGCGTCGCCAGGCAGGTGGCCGGCAGGCAAACCTGCAGCCGGCGGTGCAGCCGGTCGAATACCAGCCAGAGCAGGATGGACGCGCAGGCAGCGGAGAGCAACAGCGGCCAGAGCGTGATATCGAGGCGGAAGAACTCGAAGATGGCGCAGAGGATTACCCAGAGAAAGTTGCTGTACCCCTCGATCGGGAGGTGGGCGCCGAGGTTGTAGCGCAAGCCGTGGCCGAGCGCGAGGTTTTTGGCGAAGCGGAACGAGATGAACGCGTCGTCAGCGAGGAACCAGAAGCGGTAGACCAGCAGGGCATGGGGAATCCAGAGCAACAGGAACAGGTCGAGGCGCGAGGAGCGGACGCCCCGGGTCAGGGATGCTATCGACTCTGTTCGATCCATTCGCAGAGTGGCTCGAGGCCTTCGCCGCGGAGCGAGCTGACGGGCCAGATCGGTCGATCGTCGTCGAGGGTCTCGCGGAGGTCTTGGATGGTCTTGTCGGCCCCGGGCAGGTCGGCCTTGTTGACGACGAAACCGGTGGCGATCTCCACCACGCCGGCCTTGGTGAACTGCACGGAATCGCCGCTGGCCGGCATCATCAGCAGCAGGACACGGTTGGCGACGTTTCGGACGGCGACGTCGTTTTGGCCGGCGCCCACGGTCTCGATCAGGATTATCTCGAAGCCGGCGGCGGCCAGGAGCTGGGTGATCTCGGCGGTCTTGGGGCCCAGGCCGCCGGCCTCGCCGGAGGACGACAGGCTGCGGACGAACATGCCGTCGTCGGGCTCGGCGGGCATCATGCGGAGCCGATCGCCGAGCAGCGATCCGCCGGTGAGCGGGCTGGAGGGATCGACGGCGATGACGGCGACTCGGCGGTTGCGGCTGCGAAGTTCGCGGGCGAGACGCCCGATGAGCGTGCTTTTGCCGACGCCTGGGGCACCGGTCACGCCGATGCAGACTGGAGGCTGGGCAGGTTCTGGAAGCGTTCCCAGCCGATCCTCATGCCCATCGCTGAGAAGCGTGATCGCCCGTGCTAGGCCCGTGGCGGTATTCAGGTCCGGGGGCTTCTTCTCAGCCTCGCGTTGTTTTCGATGGCGTTGGGCCAACTCGCTAATCGACTTGATGATGGTGCTCATCGGCGTGCCGGGGTTGAATACTGCGGCGACGCCCGCGTCTCTGAGCGGCTGATGATCCTGCTCCGGGATGATTCCGCCGACGACGATCGGCGTGTCGGGGACGCCGGCCTTGCCGCAGAGCCGGACCACCTCGGGCATGATGGACATGTGAGCGGCCGAGAGTACGCTGACCCCGAGGACGTCCACGTCTTCCTGGAGGGCGGAGTAGACGGTTGCGGGCGGGGTCTGGAACAGGCCGGTATAGATGACTTCCATGCCGGCGTCGCGTAGGTTCCGTACGATCAGTTTGGCGCCACGGTCGTGGCCGTCGAGGCCGATCTTCGAGATGAGCACGCGTATGGGTCGCGTCATTGATCTGGCACCGTTGTGGTCGCCCCGCCCCCGCGGGTTTTTTGCCGGTCACCAGCCGGACACTTTACCCGAAGCGGCGGGATTGACAAGCGGGGCGGGATGGGGCAGACTCAGGCCGTTTGGGAGGCTCTGAATGGGGGATTCGTCGGGCTTGGCTCCGCTCGGGCTGCACTGATGGGCAGAATCAAGCCGATCATCGGTTTATGTGGGGGCATTGGGGCCGGGAAGTCGGTCGTGGCGCGTGAGTTCGAGCGGCTGGGTGGGTTGCTGATCGACTCGGACCGGCTTAACCACGAAGTCCTGAGCCGGCCGGAAGTTGCGCGGACTCTGCGAGAATGGTGGGGGGACGAGATCGTGGGGGCGGACGGGAGGGTTGATCGCGGCCGCGTGGCGGAGGTAGTCTTCGACGACGCCGCGCAGAAACAGCGCTTAGAATCTCTGGTACATCCCTTGATCGCGGCGCTAAGAGCGGATATTATTACTATTGGTATCGGGGACCCTAGGGTCACGGCCATCATTCTTGACTCCCCGCTCCTGTTTGAGAGCAACCTCGACCGTATGTGTCATGCGGTTGTGTTTGTCGAAGCTGGCGAGTCGCAACGGTTGCGGCGCCTGCGTGAGACGCGCGGTTGGGAGATTGGGGAGTTGCGGCGTCGCGAACGTTGCCAATTGCCGCTGGCCGAGAAGCGTGCCCGATCCCGGTTTGCGATCAGCAACGAGGGGACGATTGAGCAGCTGCGTTCGCAAGTGAAAGGCGTTTTTGAACAGGTACTAGCCGAGTACTCATCCGACCAATAACTCGACAACCCGCGGTGCGGCCCATTTGGAGACGGTCGCGCCGGCACCACCCCCAGTTGACTTTTGGAGTTTCACTCATGGCTAAGGCAACGACGCGCCCGCGCGGCAAGAAGAAGTTGCAAGACGTAATCGAGAGCATTCCCGAAGAGGGTGAAGGCGTCATTCCCGAGGAAGACGAGCAGGAGCCCTCCCAAGAATCCAAGTTCGTCGAGAGCGAGGCGGACGAGGCGGTCGAGGAGGCCCGGCCGGCCGAAGCGGCTGAGGAGCGGCCCGCCAAGCGCACCGGGCGTAAGAAGAAGGGTCCGCCGGCCGAGGACGCCCCGTCGCCGATCGACAAGGAGACCCACGAGAAATACGAACGGGTCAAGCGTGGGGAGCTGCACATCACCGACCTTCAGAAGATGACCGTGGCCGAGCTGCATGAGGTGGCCAAGAAGGAAGGTGTCGAGGATTACGTCGGCCTGGTCAAGCAGGACCTGATCTTCCACATCCTCAAGCAGCGGATCAACCAGAACGGTCTGCTTTACGGCGAGGGCGTGCTGGAGATTCTGCCGGACGGCTTCGGGTTTCTGCGCAGCCCCGAGTACAACTACCTTCCGTGCCCGGACGACATTTACGTGAGCCCGTCGCAGATCCGCCGGTTTGGCCTGCGCAACGGCCACATCGTGGCCGGTCAGATCCGTCCGCCCAAGGAGTCGGAGCGCTACTTCGCCCTGTTGCGGGTCGAGGCGATCAACTTCGAGAGCCCGGATGCGGTGACCGAGAAGACCAACTTCGAGGACCTGACGCCGCTGCACCCCGACGAGCGCTACTTCCTGGAGACCGAACCCAGCGAACTGAACATGCGGATCGTCGACCTAGTGACGCCGATCGGCAAGGGGCAGCGCATGTTGATCGTGGCCCCGCCGCGGACCGGCAAGACGGTCCTGTTGCGGAAGATGGCGAACGCGATCAGCAAGAACCACCCGGAGTCCAAGGTCATCATCCTGCTGATCGATGAGCGCCCGGAAGAAGTGACCGAGATGCAGCGCGCCACGACGGCCGAGGTGATCAGCTCAACCTTCGACGAGCCCGCCAGTCGCCACGTGCAGGTTGCCGACATGGTGATCGAGAAGGCCCGGCGTCTGGTGGAGTTCGGCAACGACGTCGTGATCCTGCTGGACTCGATCACGCGCCTGGCCCGGGCCCATAACACCGAGGTGCCGCACTCCGGCAAGATTCTCACCGGCGGCGTGGACGCCAACGCCTTGCAGAAGCCCAAGCGGTTCTTCGGTGCGGCCCGCAACATCGAAGAGGGCGGCAGCCTGACGATCATCGGCACGGCCCTGGTCGACACCGGGTCGAAGATGGACGAGGTGATCTTCGAGGAGTTCAAGGGCACCGGCAACTCCGAGCTGGCCCTCGACCGCCGACTGGTCGACAAGCGGATCTGGCCGGCGATCAACATCGCGGCCAGCGGCACCCGCAAGGAAGAGCTGCTGATGGACCCGAAGGAGCTCGAGAAGGTCTACATGCTCCGCCGCGTCCTGAGCGACATGAACCCGGTCGAGTCGGTGGAACTGCTGCGCAACCGGCTGGAGAAGACCGAGGCCAACGCGGTCTTCCTGATGACGATGAACCTGGCGTAGGGCTCGTCGCGCGTCGGGACACACACTTGGGCAAGCCAGCGGCAGGAGTTTCCGGCCGCTGCTCATTCCGACCCGCTTGGGCCGGAATCGGCCAGGATTGGCCGCGTGCCGGGGCGATCTCTTGCCGGGGGGGGGCAATCATGCGAATATACGGGGTTACTTGTGCGCATGGAGCTACAGACCATGACCCGAGCGACCTCTACAACGATGGCAGCGGAGATCGTTACTCGTGACCTCGAGCCGATGCTGGCCCCGCGGGCCATCGCCGTGGTCGGCGCATCGCGCCGGCCGGGCTCGGTCGGCCACGCGGTAATGCGAAATCTCGTTTATGGCGGGTACACGGGCGTGGTTTACCCGGTCAACCCGAAGGCCAAGAGCGTCCTGAGCTTGCGCTGCGTTCCGGACTTCGCGGCAATTGACGATCAAGTGGACCTGGCGGTGGTGGTGACGCCGGCGCCGACCATCGAAGGCTTGATCGGCCAAGGTGCCGACCGCGGGGTGAAGCACTTTCTAATCATCTCGGCCGGGTTCAAGGAGGTGGGCGGCGAGGGGCAGAAGCGGGAGGAGCGCCTGCGGGCTCTGGCGCGGGAGCGTGGGCTTTCGCTGATCGGCCCGAATTGTCTGGGGATCATCAATACCTCCCCGGAGGTCCAGATGAACGCCAGCTTCGCCACGCACATGCCCCGCAAGGGCGTGCTGGGGTTGATCTCGCAGAGCGGTGCGCTGTGCACCGCGTTGCTCGACTATGCCCAGGGGCGCGGGATCGGGTTCTCACGCTTCGTCAGCTTCGGGAACAAGGTCGACGTGACCGAGATCGATCTGCTGCGTTCACTGGCGCGCGACCCGCAGACCCGCGTGATCCTGATGTACGTCGAGGATCTCTCCGG
>Ga0180434_10007074_pt1 | contig 12694 bp, 9 predicted proteins | sample SS_ome_7_FD_132453 | JGI IMG/M metagenome (GOLD analysis project Ga0180434, IMG submission 132453) | Hypersaline lake sediment archaeal communities from the Salton Sea, California, USA - SS_1_D_2 metaG | ecosystem: Environmental > Aquatic > Non-marine Saline and Alkaline > Hypersaline > Sediment... | reverse complement strand
TAATTCGTCTTGCCGGTTCATTCTACCTCCCCAGATTGTGGTGATTTGGCACAATTTTCCCACGGCGAGGCTGTTTTGGCAAGTTTAGATATGCGGTTGTTAAGGTTCAAGACGGAGTTCCTGTCTATCTGAGTTACGTAGGGATTCAATAACAAATGGAAAATCGATTCAGGGGTTGCCTGCTTGGCCTTGCGTGTGGCGACGCCGTGGGAACATCCCTCGAATTCAAACCGCCCGGCACATTTGCGCCGATCCGTGATATGATGGGCGGCGGTCCTTTCAGGCTCCGCCCAGGGGAATGGACGGACGATACCTCGATGGCCCTGTGCCTCGCGGTGAGCCTGCTCGAGCGCAAAGGGTTCGATCCACGAGACCAGATGGAACGGTACTGCCGCTGGCAGCGCGAAGGCTACCTCAGCAGCAACGGCAGATGCTTTGACATTGGCAACACGGTTGCAGGCGCGCTGCACCGCTATCGCCTGACACAAGAACCGTTCAGCGGCTCCACCGATCCTCATACTGCCGGGAATGGCTCGTTGATGCGGCTGGCCCCCATCCCGATGTATTACGTGGAAGACCTCACACAGGTCATTCACTACGCGGGCGAAAGCTCGCGCACGACTCACGGAGCCAGAGAGGCTGTAGACGCATGCCGTCTGTTCGGCTTGATGGTTGTCCTGGCGCTGCGTGGTGAGCCCAAGGAGGACATTCTATTTCACGGCCACACGGTCACACGACCCGCCGATGAGCTTGCTCCGGCGATTGGAGCGATTGCGGCGGGTCACTACCAAGACAAGCAGGCAGAGCAGATACGCGGCAGCGGGTACGTGGTAGCCAGTCTTGAGGCCGCGTTGTGGTGTTTTCTCCACACCGAGAATTTCCGAGAGGCGATCCTGCGCGCCGCCAACCTCGGCGACGACGCGGACACCACCGCAGCGGTGTGCGGGCAGATCGCGGGGGCGTACTATGGAGTCGAGGGGATCCCAGAGGATTGGCTCGCCAAGCTCGCCAAGCGAGAGTTCATTGAGCATACAGCGATACAGCTTTACGAGGAGCGGAGGAAAACATGACGAAACGACTCGTTCTCGTCGCGGGCAACATCAGCGCGGGCAAAACCTCTCTGACCGAGCGGTTGGGCGCTCGATTGGACTGGCACACCCGCTTCGAGTCCGTGACCGACAACCCCTACCTGGCCGATTTCTACGCCGATATGGGACAGTGGGCGTTCCACTTACAGGTCTTTTTCCTCGGCCATCGGGCACAACAACACCTCGAACTGGCCGACAGTCCCCAGTCGGCCATCGCCGACCGCAGCATCTACGAGGACGCACACATCTTTGCCCGCGCGCTGCATCACCTGGGGAACCTGAGCGAGCGCGATTACCAGTCCTATCGTCGCGTGTTCGACATGGTCGTGGCGGGTCTGCCCCGTCCTGACCTACTGCTCTACCTGAAAGCCCCGGTCCCCGTGCTCCTCCAGCGCATACACCGCCGGGGCCGCGCGATGGAAAGCGGCATCACGGCGGAATACCTATCGCTGTTGGAGACGTTTTACACGGAGTGGATGCAGACGTTCGACCTTTGCCCGGTGCTGACCATCAGCACGGACGATCTGGATTTCGTGCACAAGCCACAACACCTGGACATCGTGGTACAGCGTATTCAGGACAAGCTAGCGGGGAAGGAAAACGTGGTATTCCCTGAAGCAACGTGAAAGCGCCGGTTGAGTAGGGGGGAGCGGTAGCGAGCAGCGTATCGAAACCAAGCGTTTTGGGCTGCTTGTGCCCTTGATTTCGATACGGCCTTTGGCCTACTCAATCAGCGGGCACTCGCTTATCTGCGGTATTTGATTCCACAATTAGTATAATGAGGATTGAGCCGACAGGAGAAGAGGATGATGAAATGGAATCGTTGCACCGAAAAGGATTTGAGAGCGATAGAGGCGATCGTCGGAGCCGAATATTTTACCACCGGCGAGTCGGTGCTCAATCTGTGCAGCCGGGACGAATCCTGCTACGCCACAGAGCACCCACCTCAGGCGGTGGTGACGCCCGGCTCGGCGGAAGAGATCGCCCAAATCCTGACCATCGCCAACGCGCGCCGGATACCCGTGACACCCCGCGGAGCGGGCACCAGCATCGAGGGCAATCCCGTCCCGCTCTTTGGCGGCATCGTGGTGGACATGTTGCGCTTTGATCGAATCATCGAGATTCGCCCCGCCGACTTTGTGGCCGTGGTCGAGGCCGGGGTGGTGTACAAGAATTTGAACAAGGCCCTGAGACGTCACGGCCTCTTCTTCCCTCCAGACCCCGGCGCCGAGGCCGTGATCGGGGGCATGATCGCCAACAACGCCAGCGGCGTGCGGACGGTAAAGTATGGAGCCACGAAGGACTATGTCCTGAAACTCACCGTCGTGCTGGCCAACGGCGAGATCATCGAGACCGGCAGCCTGGCGACCAAAAGCTCCTCGGGGTACGACCTGACCCGGCTCTTTGTCGGTTCGGAGGGCACCCTGGGGATCGTCACGCAGGCCGCGCTGCGGCTGGTGGGGCTGCCGGCCCATTTTTCAGCGGCTCTGGCGACCTTTCCCACCTCCGAAAGAGCGGCCCAGGTCGTCTTTGAGATCATGCGCTGGGGATTCGCGCCCGCTGCACTGGAATTGATGACGCCTCAAGTCGTGACGCTGCTCAACCAGGACGGCGACTTGGAACTCGAGGAGGAACCCAGCCTCTTTATGGAGTTTCACGGCGCCAGCGAGGTCGCCCTGGAGGAGGATCTGGGGCCGGTGCAAGAGATCTGCAAGGAGGCCGGGGCGCTCTCGTTCCATGCCGGGCTGGGCATCGCGGAGCGAAACCGGCTGTGGGAAGCTCGCTACCGCGCCTTCGAGAGTATGAAACGCGCCCACCCCGGCCTGGAGCCGTTCGTCGCGGACGTCGCGGTTCCCATCTCCCGTTATCCCGAGATCATCGAGTTTGCCGATCAGACCGTGCGCGAGTACGGCGTGCTCGGCTACATATTTGGCCACGCGGGCGATGGCAACCTGCACCTCGTCTTTATGGGCGATCCCCACGACGAGGAAGATTGGGGCAACATCCAGCAGGCGAACCAGGCCATCGTCGCCCGGGGCCTGGAGCTTGAAGGTACAGCCACGGGCGAGCACGGCGTGGGGATCGGCAAGCGGCGCTTTATGGAGCAGGAGCACGGCAAGAGCCTCGAACTGATGCGCCAGATCAAGACGCTCCTGGACCCCCAGGGAATCCTCAACCCTGGCAAGATATTCCCCCCCGTAGCTACCGAGGCCTGACAGATCTGGCAGACCTGTCAGGCCTGATCAAATCAACACCCCACAATCGTCGACGAACCAGTGAACTTTTGCGCTCCCACCGGTGTCATGTACAATAGAGGGGACGAGTGAAAAGGGAGCGAACAGATGCCATCTGACCAATACCTGATGGAGCGAGTCTGCGAACGCGACGCGCGCGCGTTCGAGGCGCTCTTTGAGCGGTACGGAGAACAGATCCGCCGCCACCTGGCGCGCATCACGCGCGACGACGCGGCGGCGCAGGACCTGGTCCAGGAGACCTTCTTGCGGGTCTGGACCCGCGCCGAGCAGTGGGATGGTCGAGGCTCCTTCAAGGCCTGGCTCTACCGCATCGCCACCAACCTAGCGCTCAACCACCTGCGCTCGGTGCGACGTCGCCGAGAGCAGCCCCTGAACGCTCCCGACGAACTAGCTGATGACGAGGAAGAAAACTCTATCCCCGCCTGGATGATCGACGATTCTGCGCTCGGCCCAGACGTCATCCTGGAACTGGCCGAACGGCGCGAGCGGCTCCGCCGGCTCGTCGGGCGGCTGCCCGACGAGAAGCGCGAGGTGGTCCGTCTAGTGCACGAGATGGAACTGAGCATGCGGGACGCGGCTGACGAGCTGGGCGTCCCCGAAGGTACGGTCAAATCGCGCCTGTACTATGCTAAAAAACGTCTCGCCCGCGAGTGGCGAGACCAGGAGACAAACTAGGAGGAGTTTGAATGACACTCAAATCAGCCACACCCTGGCACAAAGCATCGTTCGAGCGGTTTCTGCGGGATCGCCTGCCGCAATTGCTCGCCGACCGGCTGCCGCTGGTCGGCTATCAGGCCGAGTCCACCGGGCGGTACACTTGCCGCGTCGTGGTCGCGCTCGCCTCTGCCTCTGGCGACGTCGAGATCGAATACACGGACGTCCCTCAGCCAGACGAGAATGGTCTCTTTGAGATCGACGGGGAACTCAGGGTCGTCATTCCCACCGCATCGACGGAGGAGTTGGATGTCGCGGAAATCGACTGTGTTGGGGAAAAACTGTACGAAACGATAAAGGATCGCCTGGGCCAACCGCCATCTGATATGCCGTGGGACGCGAGTCTGGCGCGGGCGTGGTTTCCACTCGATGTCTGGATACAAGAGTTTATGAACGGTCCAGCCCAACGGCTCGGCCCGGTTTTCAAGCTCGAAGCAACAAATTGGCTCAGCCGCCACACCATGCTCCGGCGCATCATCGTCCCAAATCCAGAGGACGTGATCGCGCCTGGACAGTTCGGGCGCGTCTGTCCGTTCGAGATGCCCGAAGGACCCAATCTGGGCCACATCTTTACTATCGCGGTAGGCGCAGAGATCCACAAGGGCAAACTGGTCGTCGTGGACGAACGGCCCGCAGCGACGCTCGGCCTATCTGCTTCGATGATCCCTTTTCTGGAGCATGACGATCCGTTTCATCTGCTGATGGGGGCGAACATGATGCGCCAGTGGCTCGCGCCGCCAGACCCAGAGCCAGCGCTCGTCCAGACCGGCAACGAACCGGACAAGGCCGACTTTTGGGTGGGACGAAATCTGCTGACGGCGTTCGTCTCCTGGGGAGCGGACACCTTTGCCGAGGGGATTGTGATCAGCGAGTCGTGCACGCAACGTCTGAACTACCCACATCCCGCCGAAGCGGGCGACAAGCTCAGCAATCGCCACGGGACCAAGGGGATCGTCAGTCGAGTTGTACCCGACGCCGAGATGCCCCATCTGCCCGACGGCACGCCGGTGGAGTTGGTGTTCAACTTTAGCAGCGTGCACAGACGGATGAACTTTGGGCAACTGCGCGAAGCCGTGATGGGGCGCATCGCCCGCGCCGAGGGCGCACCGGCTATCGCGCCTCCCTTTTGCGCGCCAGGCCAGGACGAACTACGCGAGCGATTGGCGCGAGCGGGCCTCCCTGAATCAGGGATGGAGACGCTCACGCTCGGACGGGATGGGCCCAAGCTCCAACGGCCCAGCACCATCGGCTGGGTTTATTGGGGACGGACTTTTCACCTCGCTCGGAACAAAGTCATGTCGTCGGTCAGCAGCCAGGAGCGGGGACAGATGCAGGGCGAACTTGAGAACTATGCCCTGCGCGACGTAGGCGCGTTCGAGAACCTGGCCGAGTACCTCAACACTCGCGCTATCCGGCGCAAAGACGCCAACACTCTCGCCATGCGCGCAGCAGCGGGCCAGGTTAAGCAGGCTGAGCCTCCAACTCCCGCGTTCGCTGACCTCGCCGCAAGACTGCGAGCAGCGGGAATCGAGGCAGCACTTGAGGCCGATAAGCTGGCGTTCCGCTTGGAGCCGCCCTCGGGCGACGTGCTCAAACTGGCCCGTCCGGTGTCGCATCCCTGGCTGCGCGAGCAGCAGTTGACCAAGATCGGCGCATACCCAACGCTGCACGAGTACACCCTGGTGGTCGAAGCGAACGACAGACTGGCGCGTATGCTGGCGAGCCAGACCCCGGAGAGACTGACGCAAGACGCCCAGACCCAACTCGAAGGCCGCGTGAAGGAGTTTTTCGACGCGCTGCTCACGCCCAAACACCTGCGTTTTCGCGAGCGACAACTCTTCAGCGGTCGCGCCGTGATCGCCCCTGGCGCGGATCTGCGCCTGGATCAAGTCGGCCTGGCCGACGAAATCGCGTGGAAGCTTTTCGGTCCCTGGGTGGCGCGAGAGTTGGGGGACGAGGATGCAGTTCGCACGCGCAGCGAGCAGGCGGCACAAACGCTCGACAAAGTGATGGCCCGCTCATGGCTGATCGTCAATCGTGCGCCGAGCCTCACGCCAACCGCGCTCCTGGCGTTCCGTCCGGTGAGGGACCCGAGCCGCGTCGTCCGTCTCCATCCGCTGGCATGCGAGATGTTGGACGCCGACTTTGACGGCGATCAGGTCGCCGTACTGTTGCCGATCACAAAGGGCGCGCAGCGAGAAGCGAGCGAGCGCCTTTCCATCGCCGGTCACCTGACCCGCGATCCTGGACTGTTGCGGACACTGCTCCCCCTCCAAGAGGCGCTGTGGGGTCTAGCGAACTTGAGCCTCACGGTAGAGGGAAAACGGGAAATCGCCCAACTGGCGGGGGGTAAAGTGGCCGCCTCTGGCGGGTTTGTCACACGCAACACGCTCGCCAACGGGATGCAAAAAGTGCTGGAACGAGATGGCATCGACGCGGTCTTGCAGGCAGTCGAGCGACTGACGCGGCGTGGTTTCGAGGTCGCCAGGGATTCAGGAGCGTCTCTAAGCCCGTTCATCGGCGCTGGCCTGGAGCACCCACCCCAACCGGAAAGGGACATCCCCGAGTTGTGGGACGCCTACGCGGAGGAACTCGCCGAGTGGATCGCTTCGCGCGCAGACTATGTCAATGACTCTGGCCTGGGGCCGCAACTCCTCGCGGTGAAAAGCGGCGCGCAAGACTTGCGCCAGCTTGCCTGGCTGATCGGCTCTCGGGGCACGGTCAAGGACGTTCGAGGAGACGTCGTGATCGTGTCGCACGGGTATAGCGAAGGATTGACGCCACAAGAAATGTATGCCTGTGTGGTCGGCGCGCGCAAAGCGCTAGCCCATGTCGTGGCTGAATGGAAGCAACTGGATCAGAGCGCGCGCGAGCGCAGCAAACCGGGAGGTTTTGATGTGTTGGCGCGAGCGCGCCGGGCCAAGCGTCCTGGTGTCGTGTTCGCCCGGGCGGCGGCCACGGGCGAGGTCGATCCGCTGGTAGACGTGGACAGTCGGCTTCTGGTGGGGTTGCCCATCGAAGCAAACGATTAGCGAGGAAAAAAGAATGCAAGAGAGAACAACCCATTACCCCGGCACGACGTGGCTTCAGTATGCGTCTCCTAAAGATGCCGGGTACTCTTCCCGTCTGTTGGAGGAAGCGCGAGACGCCTTCAACCAGACAGGCTTGTCGGCGCTTTTGGTGATCCACGACGGGGTCATCCTGCTGGCAGAGGGCCAGGTCAACCGGCGCTTTGAGTGCCGCTCCATCAGGAAGAGCTTTCTCAGCGCCCTGTATGGCATCTATGTCGGGAAAGGCATCCTCGATCTGAACGCGACGCTGGCCGATTTGACCATCGACGACGAGCCGCCTCTCACTCCAGAGGAAAAGCAGGCCCGCGTGAGACATCTGCTCCAGGCGCGCTCAGGCGTCTATCACCAAGCCGCCTTTGAGGTTCCAAAAGAGAAACCGCCGCGGAACAGTTCCAAGCCAGGGGCACGTTGGTACTACAACAACTGGGACTTTAACACGCTGCTGACCATCTTTGAACGCGAAACGGGCACACGCTTCTTCGAGGAATTTCAGCGACAGATCGCCAGGCCCCTTCACATGGAAGAGTTCAGGCTGCGAGATACCTGCTACCATTTTGAGAGGGAGCGTTCGCTCCATCCGGCCTATCGCTTCCGCATGTCGGCCAAGGACATGGCGCGCTTCGGATTGCTCTACCTGCGAGAGGGACGATGGGAGGATCGCCAGATCCTTCCAGCGTCCTGGGTGGCAGAGAGCACGACCAGCTACTCGAACCCAGGAGAGGATGGTTACGGATATATGTGGTGGGTCTATGACGCGCACATGCCCGACCGATTGCGCCGTTTCCACGAGCTTGGCGTGTACGAGGCTTCGGGCACCGGGGGGCAAAAGATCACGGTTGTGCCACGGGCGCGTCTGGTCATCGTCCACCTGAAGAACACCTACGTATCCACCGAGCACGATCCCAAGCAGCTCTGGGCGCTAAAAGAGCTGATCTTTGATGCTCAGAAGAGCACGCCAATAGTGGACCCACGTCTCGTCCCGTTTCAAGATCCGCCAGAGTGGTTCGAGACTGTGCCCCTTGAGGCCAGCACCCTCGATAAATATGTGGGGGACTATGCGTTCGAAAACGGGATGACGATGGCTGTGAAGAGAGAAGGCGACAGCCTGCTCCTCGAGAATATCCCCGTCTGGCCGCACGATCCACCGACTCATCTGCTCCCCATTTCAGAGACAACGTTCGTTCTGGAGGACGTTGGCCATACCGTCACCTTTGACCTGGACGGCAGCGACTGTCACGTGACGATAGAAGTGACAGCCGAGCATACGAGTTACGGCAAACGAGTTCACGGTAAGGGAACAGACTAACGGCGCTGGTAATTTCAGAAAGATGTGGAGATATCTATGGATCAAAAAGCCAGACGTGCTCTATCCCACGTTCTTTGGATTGGAGGGGCCACTGACGCCGGTAAGACAACGGCCTCACAGGCTATCGTGGACCGATACGGGCTTCAGCTTTACAACTATGATCGGCACGATCTGCCACAACTGACACGCTTGGCCCAGACAAAACCGCGTTATCGTGCTTTCCTGTCCGCCTCGCTGGACGAGCGGTGGGTACACCCTCAACCGGAGGAGTTGCTGCAATTTTTGGTACGAGGGTTTCGGGATCGTTTCCCGCTCGTGGTCAAAGACTTGCTCGCCCTCTCACGAGAGCCGATGGTTCTGGCTGAAGGTTTCGGGTTCACCCCGGAGCTTCTTTCTCCCGTGCTCTCCAATAAGCGCCAGGCCATTTGGCTCGTGCCGACAGAGGAATTCAAGCGGGAATCCATGAAGCGACGCAACAAGCCCTCATTTCGAGACCAGGTGAGCGATCCCGAAAGAGCAACGAGGAATGTATTCAGGCGGGATATGCTACTGGCTGAACGTGTGAAGGCACAAGCTCAGTCACGCGGCCTGACCATCTATGAAGTTGATGGAGCGCGCTCGGCCCAGGAGATAGCAACGTTGATCGAGCATCATTTCGAGCCGTTTCTGCACGGAACTAGAGGCGCCCCCAGCCCGCACGACCGCCATTTTCTCTGAGTGGCTCTTCTGTACTGTTAGCCTCTGTGAATCTCATGGCTCGGACACTTCTTGTTCCAGGCCCAACGCCAGAATGGCTTCGATACGGGGCCATTCATGTTCATAGTTGCAGACGACGTCGAGAATCACCGGGGTCTGGGCGCTCAGAGCCAACGCCCGCTCCATCGCGTCTGGCAGCGCCTCCGGCGACTCGACGCGCACGCCGGTCGCCCCAAAACTCTCGGCGAAGCGGACAAAATCAACCGGCGCGATCTCGTCGCCAAAGGAACGCTCAAAGTCTCTGCGCTGAATGGCATTGATCATGCCATAGCGGCTGTCGTTGAGCACCACCACCAGGATGTTCGCTCCCGTCTCCACCGCCGTCACAAAGTCCGAAGCGCTCATCAGCAGCGAGCCATCGCCTGTGATGACCACCACCTGGCGTTTCGGGCAGGTCAATTTCGCCGCGATCCCCCCACCCAGCTCGCTGCCCATCGTGGCCCAGAAACCTTCCTGGATAAAGCTATCCCGTTTGCGGATCGGCGCCATCAAAAAGCCCCACATATTGTGGTTCCCCACGCCAGACACGACGATGGCATCCTGGTTCAGCCGCGAGACCAACTCTTGCGTCGCCTGCCCAAAATGGATAGGCCGCGCGTTTTCATAAGGCGCCATGTATTGGGCCAATCCTCTCCGGAAAGCCTCTTTGTGCCGGGCGATGCGCTCTGTCAGATCCTCGTCGAGGGGCCGTCTGAATTCGCCGGCGTGGGCCAAAAGTCGGGAGAGAAAAAGACGGCTATCGCAGGCCGCGACGGCCTCTAGACCCTCCATAGGCGTCAGCGTGTGGGGTTCGTCCAACGCCATAAGGACGGTGTGCTCCGGCGCCTGTTGAACCAACTCATCGACCGTGAACGAACCCGATCTGAAACCCACGGCCAGCACAAAGTCCGCCTCGCTCAGCAGTTCCCAGCCGAACGAGTTGCCGCGCCACTGGCTAAACGCGCCCGTGGCCAGCGGGTGGTCGTCGGCGATGACGCCCAGGCTGTTGGTACAGTGGAGCACCGGCGCAGAAACCGCCTCGGCCAGCGCGACCAACTCGGCCTCGGCGCGGTGAACCAGCACCCCCCGCCCGGCACAGATCATCGGCCGCTGCGCCTTCACCAGGGCTTGGCGCACCTGACGTACCAGTTCTTTGGGCGGCGCCTGTTTCTCTACCGGCGATGGACGGTAAGAGGGCATCTCGACACCTTCGGCCTGGATGATGTTCTGGGGAATGTCCACATGCACCGGCCCTGGCCGCCCACTTACAGCCAGAGCGAAGGCGCGCGAAAGAATGTCGGGAACGTCCTCCGCCCGTTCCACGCGCACCGACCACTTGGTGACGTCGGCGAACATCCTGTGCAGAAAATCATCCCGGTCTACGCCGTGAAAGACCTCGTTGCCCGATCCCAGCGGCACACCCCCAGAGATGTGCACCATCGGCATCGATTGGAAATACGCTTGCGCGACGCCCGATAGAGAATTGGTGGCTCCCGGCCCGGCGGTGACCAACACCACCCCCGGTCGCCCGGTCAGATGGCCGTACATCCCGGCCATAAAGGCGGCGTTGTTCTCGTGCTTGGTCACCACATGACAAATCTGGGGTTCATCGGCCAGCGCGTCGAAAATCGCCAGCACGTGGGAGCCGGCCAGTCCGAAAACGAACTCGACTTTTTCCGCTTTGAACGCCTCCACCACAGCCGGGCCCACACTGCTTCTGTTTGCATAAGTCATTTGTTATCTCACTCCGATCTTGATTCTCATAATCGACTTCCTTCGACATCAGGGTGACGGAGGCATCAACGCAGCTTTTACCCCAAAAGCTCTACCTTTTCCGTCGTCAAAGTGAATCGGACGTTGGCGGCGGCCAGTTCGCTCAGCAACGCGTCGAACAGCGGACCAAAGATGGCCTGCTCCGACATGAATAACCCAGTGGTTTTAAAGTCGCCGCGCGCGATCATGCGGGCGATGATGGCCCCGGTAAAGCCCGTCGTGCGGGCCATCGAAGTGAACCCGAGGCTATCGTCGTAGCGATCTACCGTCTCGAACAGATACCTGCGCGGCTGTCCGTCCTTCTCGCCTTTCACCTCGGTTCGGAAGAGGGTGACGTCTCGCTCGCCCTCCCCCATCTTGACATGGGGGTAGAGCACCGCGTCGAGCACGCTCTTGGGCACAACCTGGACGCCATCCACCTCGACCGGCTCGCGGCTGAGCATCCCCATCTCTTTGAGCACCGTCACCTTCGCCGCGTAACCGGGCCAGCGTATCGTCGTGTGCGCGGCGCATTTCAGATCCTTGAGAACCTCCATGTCCAGCAGCCACTCCGGAAAGTCCTCCAGCCACTCCTCGCACTCGCCCACGCCGGAGAAGAATATGCTCTTGGCACCCGAGTAACGAGGCACAATTTTCAGTTCTCCGTCTTTGACGATCGAGGCATCGCTCTCCTGTAGCGGCATACTCCGCCCGCCAAAAACGATCTTGTAGTCCAGCGGTGGCTTGGGATTTTCTGGAATGCCGCCGCAGCGGATGTACAGCTCGTCCACGCGATCCAGCTTTTCCGCCAGGTAGCGGGCCGACATCTCGGTCATTCCGGGTGACACACCACATCCCAGGACAACCACCATGCCCACAGCCTCCACTTGCTGCCGAAGGGCAGCCATCTCCACGTCATCGACTCCAATAGGAAAGAGCAGATCGACCAGCGGCGTCTTGGCCGCTACCGCCGCCCGAATCTCTGCCGGAATGAGCACCGGAGGCAACGCGCCCAGGATGACGTCAAAATCCGCCATCAGCCGGGTGGCGGCGTCCTCGTCGCGCACGTCGAGCGCGACGGTGTCGAGCTTTTCTCCGCCCTGCAACCTACTGAGCTTTGTCTGCGCAGCGTTCAACTGCTGCTGGTTCATGTCACACAGCGTCACTCGCGACACGTCGGGATCGATCATCGCGTTGTACGCCGCCGCCGGCCCCATAAGGCCACTACCCAGGACCAAGACTTTCATTTCGCCAACCTCCTTTTTTGTAATTACTTACTCAGACCCGACAGGTCTAGGTTGAATCAAACCGAGTCACCCGCAGCGGCGTGATGTCCGCCATCTCAACGCAACCATGCAGGATCAACTCGGCCACTGTCTGTCCCACGCCAGGTGCCATTTTGAATCCCTGGCCGCTAAAGCCGGTGGCCAGGTAAAATCCCTCCCCACCCGGTACTGGCCCCAACAGCGCGTGCTCATCTGGCGTGTTGACGTAGACGCCAGCATGGCCCTTGCGCACGCCTGCCAGCTCCATGCCAGGGAAGCGAGCGCAGAGCCGCTCCAACATGCTATATCGTGTTTCGTTCGTCAGATGCTCGCTGAAGGTATCCAATTCATCAAAACCAATGGTGCGATTGGCAAACGATGCGCCGATGATGCTCAGACGCCCCGTTCCGGGCCGGAAGTAGATATATTTCAGCGCGTCTATCACCATCAGGCGCGGCCAGGGCAACTCGGGAGGAATATCGACAAACCCTACCTGGTGATGCTCCGG
>Ga0180434_10007072_pt1 | contig 12696 bp, 10 predicted proteins | sample SS_ome_7_FD_132453 | JGI IMG/M metagenome (GOLD analysis project Ga0180434, IMG submission 132453) | Hypersaline lake sediment archaeal communities from the Salton Sea, California, USA - SS_1_D_2 metaG | ecosystem: Environmental > Aquatic > Non-marine Saline and Alkaline > Hypersaline >... | reverse complement strand
TGCGCGGCGGCGCTGGGGGTGCGGGCCGATGAACCCCACCTGGTCACCCCCCGACTGGACCCCGGCGTGCCGGTGTTCGCCCTGGGCCGCTACGCCGGACCGCGCCGGCGGGCCGTCGTGGCGATCAAGGAGCACGGCCGCCGCGATCTGGCCGCCCCGCTGGCCGAGGCGCTGGCCGCGGGTCTGGAGCGGATGCTGGCCTGGGGGGTGCTGGGCCGGCCGATCGCCGTGGTCCCCGCGCCCACCCGCCGGGCGGCAGCCCGGCGCCGGGGCGGTGATCCGGTCGCCCGGATCGCCGCCGCCGCGGCCCGGGCCACCGGGATCGGGTTCGCCCCGGCGCTGCGGACCGCCGGCCCGGCCCGCGACTCGGTGGGGCTCGGGGTGGCCGGCCGGGAGCGCAACATCGCCGGCCGGGTTCGGATGGCGGGGCCGCTGATCGGCGAGGTGGTGCTGGTCGACGACATCGTCACTACCGGCGCGACCGCCCGCGAGGCCGTCCGGGCGCTGGCCCGGGGAGGGGCGTCGGTGAGCGCGGTGCTGACCGTGGCGCACGCCTGAACAGGGATGTGACCAGTCTGTGTCCCGCAATAGGCCCGGAAATCTTTCCCGTCGCGCCGACGGGTACTACGGTCGTTGCAACACCGTCCGACCGCCGCAGGAGGTGATTTCCGCACCACTGGGCGCTCCGTCGCCTATCGGGCACGCCGACGCGCGTGCGAAGCCGCAGAGAAACGAGTTGTCAAGTATGTCAACAGAATCCGTGAACTCCGACCGATTCACCGCCGCCGACGAATCACCCGAATCGTCCGGGCCGTCCTCGAACGTGCAGGTGACCGGCCGTAACGTGGAGGTTCCCGACCACTACCGCATCTACGTGGGCCAGAAGCTGTCCCGCGCCGAGCGGATCGACGGCTCGATCCACCGATTCGACGTCGAGCTGACCCACGAGAACAACCGGCGGCAGCGCAAGAACTGCCAGCGGGTGGAGATCACCGCCCACTCCGGGCGCGGACCGGTGGTTCGCGGCGAGGGCCGCGCCGACACCTTCTACGGCGCCTTCGAGGCCGCCGTCCACAAACTGGAGAGCCGGCTGCGCCGCGGCAAAGACCGCCGCAAGGTGCACTACGGCGACAAGACCCCGGTGTCGTTGCACCAGGTGGCCGCCGCCGCCGCGCCGCTGGACCTGGAGGAGGCGTTCACGCCCATCCCGCCCGGGACCGACGCGTCCGACGGCCACGTTCCCGACGAGCCGGCCGTCGAGGAACATGAGCCCGGCCACATCGTGCGGGTCAAGGAGCATCCGGCCAAGCCCATGACCGTCGACGACGCGTTGTACGAGATGGAACTGGTCGGCCACGACTTCTTCCTGTTCCACGACCGGGAGACCGACCGCCCGTCGGTGGTCTACCGGCGGCACGCCTACGACTATGGTTTGATCCGGCTGGCCTGATCCGGCTGGCCTGATCCGGCTGGCCTGATCAGGCCGTTTCGTCCCGTCGCCTAGGATGGGGGCGCTCTCGTCGTCGATCCGCAAGGGATAACACTGTGCTGTCGAAGTTGCTGCGCCTCGGTGAAGGTCGCATGGTCAAGCGCCTCCGGGGGGTGGCCGACTACGTCAACACCCTGGCCGACGACACCGAGAAGCTGACCGACGGCGAGTTGCGGGCCAAGACCGCGGAGTTCAAGAAGCGGGCGGCCAACGGCGAGAAGCTCGACGACCTGCTGCCCGAGGCGTTCGCGGTGGCCCGGGAGGCCGCCTGGCGGGTGCTTTCCCAGCGCCACTTCGACGTGCAGGTGATGGGCGGGGCGGCTCTGCACTTCGGCAACGTCGCCGAGATGAAGACCGGCGAGGGCAAGACCCTGACCTCGGTGTTGCCGGCCTACCTGAACGCCCTCGGCGGCGACGGCGTGCACATGGTCACGGTCAACGAGTATCTGGCCAAGCGCGACGCGGAGTGGATGGGCCGGGTGCACCGCTTCCTGGGGCTGGACGTCGACGTCATCCTCAGCGCGCTCAGCCCCGAGCAGCGCCGGGCGGCCTACAACGCCGACATCACCTACGCCACCAGCAGCGAACTGGGGTTCGACTACCTGCGCGACAATATGACCCACTCGCTGGCCGATCTGGTCCAGCAGCGGGGCCACAACTTCGCCATCGTCGACGAGGTCGACTCCATCCTCATCGACGAGGCCCGCACCCCGCTGATCATCAACGGCATCGCCGACGACGCCTCCGGTTGGTACACGGAGTTCGCCCGGCTGGCACCGCTGATGGAGAAGGACGTCCACTACGAGGTCGACCTGCGCAAGCGCACCGTGGGCGTGCACGAGCTCGGGGTGGAGTTCGTCGAGGATCAGCTGGGCATCGAGAACCTCTTCGAGGCGGTGAACTCCCCGCTGGTCAGCTACCTCAACAATGCGCTGAAGGCCAAGGAGCTCTTCACCAAGGACAAGGACTACCTCGTGCGCGACGGCGAGGTGTTCATCGTCGACGAGTTCAGCGGCCGGCTGCTGATCGGGCGCCGCTACAACGAGGGCATGCACCAGGCCATCGAGGCCAAGGAAGGCGTGGAGATCAAGCCGGAGACCCAGACCCTGGCCTCGATCACGCTGCAGAACTTCTTCCGGCTCTACAAGAAGCTGTCCGGGATGACCGGCACCGCCGAGACCGAGGCCGCGGAACTCCACGAGATCTACAAGCTCGGGGTGGTTCCCATTCCCACCAACAAGCCGATGGTCCGCGAGGACCAGGGCGACCTGATCTACAAGACCCAGGAGGCCAAGTTCCTGGCCGTGGTCGACGACATCGCCGAGCGCTACGAGAACCGGCAGCCGGTCCTGATCGGCACCACCAGCGTGGAGCGCTCGGAGTACCTGTCCAAGATGCTGCAGAAGCGCCGGATCCCGCACAACGTGCTCAACGCCAAGAACCACGAGCAGGAGGCGGCGATCGTCGCCGAGGCCGGTCGGCTGGGCGCGATCACGGTGGCCACCAACATGGCCGGCCGCGGCACCGACATCGTGCTGGGCGGCAACCTCGACATGCTGACCGACGAGCATCTGCGTGCCCGCGGCCTGGACCCGGTCGAGACCCCCGAGGAGTACGAGGCGGCCTGGCATGAGGAACTGCCCAAGGTCAAGGCCAAGGCCGCCGCGGAGGCCGACGAGGTGATGGCCGTCGGCGGTCTGTACGTGCTGGGCACCGAGCGCCACGAGTCACGCCGCATCGACAACCAGTTGCGCGGCCGGTCCGGCCGCCAGGGCAACCCGGGGGAGTCGCGGTTCTATCTGTCACTGGACGACGAACTGATGCGCCGGTTCAATGGCGCGGCGCTGGAGACGCTGCTGACCCGCCTCAACCTGCCCGACGACGTGCCCATCGAGGCCAAGATGGTCACCCGGGCCATCAAGAGCGCCCAGACCCAGGTCGAGCAGCAGAACTTCGAGATCCGCAAGAACGTCCTGAAGTACGACGAGGTGATGAACAAGCAGCGCCTGGTGATCTACGACGAGCGCCGCCGCATCCTCGAGGGCGAGAATCTGCGTGAGCAGGTGCACGAGATGCTGACCGACGTGGTCACCGCCTACGTCAACGGAGCTACCGCGGAGGGCTACGTCGAGGACTGGGACCTCGAACAGCTCTGGGGAGCGCTGAAGACGCTCTACCCGGTCGAGGTGGACTACCACGACCTGGTCGACTCCGAGGCGGTCGGCGAGCCCGGCGAGCTGTCCCGGGAGGAGTTGCTCGAACTCCTCGTCGCCGACGCCCAGAATGCCTACGCCAAGCGGGAGGCCGAAGTCGAGGAGCTGGCCGGGCCGGAGGCCATGCGGCAGCTGGAGCGCAACGTGCTGCTCAACGTGCTGGACCGCAAGTGGCGCGAGCACCTCTACGAGATGGACTACCTCAAGGAGGGCATCGGACTGCGCGCCATGGCGCAGCGTGACCCCTTGGTGGAATACCAGCGGGAGGGTTACGACATGTTCATCGCCATGCTCGACGCCCTCAAAGAGGAGTCGATCGGCTTCCTGTTCAACGTGACCGTTGAACCGGTCGCCCAGCCGACGGTGGCACCGGTCGCCGCGCCGGCCGGGCTGGCTGGGCTCGGCGGCGAGCAACCGCGCCAGATGACCTATGTCGGCCCGGACGAGGAGGGTAACGCCGAGATCAAGCAGTCCGGCGGCGCGCCGCCGGGGGCCGACGGCTCCACCCGCCGCGAGCGCCGGGAGGCAAAGCGCGCGCGCAACAAGGAACGGAAGGCTGTGCGCCGGGGCTGATTCCGGTCCCTCACCCCAGGTGCAGGGCCACCAGCTGCCACCGCCCATCCGGGCCGTCCCGCTCGATCCGGCAGGCGATCACGTGCACCTGATCCCCGCGCGTGTAGCTGGCCGCCACCTCCGCGGTGCCGTCGCCGACCGGTTGGGTGTGCACCCGGCGCAGCCGCGCGGGCATCCGACGGTCGCCGTGCCGTTCGGCGGCGGCCAGCAGCGAGTCCACCAGACCCGCGGCGAGCAGGGGCCGCAACTGGGCCAGTGGCCGGCGCCGGTCGATCACCTCCAGCACACCCCGCAGCGCTGCGTCGGCGAAGGCCGCCGCGGCGGGATCGACGGGCCGCGGGGCCGGCGGGGGCCGATCGGGACCGCGTCGGGCCCCTCCGAGGGGCTGGGGTCGTGGCGGTGCAGGCGGCCCGCTCCGCGCAGGTGGCTCGTAGTCGACGACGGGCGTGACGGCGGGCGGGGTCAGGGACGCAACGGCGTCGGCGGTCATGGGCACTCCCCGGGCGATGGAGCCGCCAGAATGGCACAGGCCCGGCCCGGCCGGTATTCACCCGGCCCGCAGCACGGGCATAGTGGTCACCGGGCGCACAGCGAAGGGAGGTAGTCGCGGCGATGATCACTCGGCTGTCCCCGCCGGATGCCGCGTTCTACCGGCGGGAGAACACCTCGACCCCGATGTACGTCGGTTCGCTGTCCATCCTGCGGCGCCCCCGGGGCGGTCTGAGCTACGAGGCGCTGCTGAGGACGGTGGAGCGCCGGCTGCCGCAGATTCCCCGGTACCGGCAGAAGGTGCGGGAGGTGGCGCTGGCCATCGCCAGACCGGTCTGGGTTGATGACCCCGACTTCGACATCACCTACCACGTGCGCCGTTCGGCGCTGCCGTCGCCGGGCAGCGACCACCAGCTGCACGAACTGATCTCGCGGCTGGCCGGCCGCCCGCTGGACCGGACCCGGCCGCTGTGGGAGATGTACCTCATCGAGGGGCTGTCGGGTAACCGGCTGGCACTGTTCATCAAATCCCACCAGGCGCTGGTCAACGGGATGGCAGCGGTGGAGATCGGGCACGTCATCGCCGATCGCCGCCGGCGGCCGGCCGCCGCCCCGGAGGACATCTGGCTGCCCGGCCGCGAACCCACCGCCGGCCGGCTGATCCTGGATGCGGTCGGTGACTGGCTGGCCCGGCCCGGCCAGCAGCTGGGGGCGATGCGCTCGGCGGTGGCCCAGCTGGCCGGCGACAGCGGCGAGGTGGCTCACCTGGTGCGGCGGGCCGGCGAGGTGGCTCAGACCCTGGTGCGCGGCAGCGCCCCGGACAGCCCGCTGAACACGACCGTCTCGCGGCACCGCAGGTTCACCGTCGCCTCCGCGGAACTGGCCGACTACCAGGCGATCCGGTCCCGGTATGACTGCGACGTCAACGATGTGGTGCTGACGGTGATCACCGGCGCGCTGCGCAACTGGCTGCTCTCCCGCGGCGAGCCGGTCGGCTCCAGCACCACCATCCGGGCGATGGCGCCGACGTCGGTCTACCCCGACGACGAAACCCCGGCCGGGCCGGGGCAGGCCATCAGCGAAGTGGCGCCGTTCCTGATCGACCTCCCGGTCGGCGAATCCAACCCGGTGGTGCGGCTGTCGCAGATCGCGCATGCCACCGAGTCGCACTCGGCCTCGGCCAGCCTGGTCGACGCCCGCACCATCGTCACACTGTCGGGGTTCGCCCCGCCCACGCTGCACGCGATGGGCACCCGGGTGGCCACCCAGTTCCCGGCCCGCCAGTTCAACATGCTGATCACCAATGTGCCCGGGCCGCAAACCCAGATGTACGTCGCCGGGGCCGCCCTGCTGCAGACCTACGCGGTGCCGCCGCTGCTGCACGACCAGGTGCTGGCGATCGGGGTGACGTCCTACTGCGGGATGCTGTACTTCGGCATCAACGCCGACCGCGACGCGATGACCGATGTGGAGATGATGCCCGAACTGCTCGCCGAGTCCCTTGAGGAGATTCGGGACGGCGCGCGCTGAGGCGCCGTCGTACGATGCGGCGATGGGTAAGTCAGGTCGGGGCAAGCCGCGCAGGATTTCCAATGACGTCTACGAGGCGGAGCTGTATCGCCTGCAGACCGAACTGGTCAAGCTCCAGGAGTGGACCAGGGTCACCGGAGCCCGGATCGTCGTGCTCTTCGAGGGCCGCGACGCCGCCGGCAAGGGCGGCACCATCAAGCGCATCACCGAGTACCTCAGCCCGCGCACCGTGCGCATCGCCGCGCTGCCCGCGCCAACCGAACGCGAACGCGGCCAATGGTATTTCCAGCGCTACATCGAACATCTGCCCACCCGCGGGGAGATCGTGCTCTTCGACCGCTCCTGGTACAACCGGGCCGGTGTGGAGCGGGTGATGGGTTTCTGCACCCCCCAGGAGGAGGCATTGTTCCTGCGGCAGTGCCCCATCTTCGAGCAGATGCTCATCGACGACGGAATCCTGTTGCGCAAGTACTGGTTCTCGGTCTCCGAGGATGAGCAGCTCAAGCGGTTCAAGGCCCGGATGAGCGATCCGCTGCGGCGCTGGAAGCTCTCCCCGATGGACCTGGAGTCGGTGTACCGCTGGGAGGACTACTCGCGGGCCAAGGACGACATGATGGTGCACACCGACACCCCGGCCAGCCCGTGGTTCGTGGTGGAGTCGGCGATCAAGAAGCACGCCCGGCTCAACATGATGTCTCACCTGCTGTGCTCGATCCCCTACACCGAGGTCGAGCCGGAGAAGGTCGAACTGCCCAAACGGCCGGTGATCGGCAACTACCGGCGTCCGCCGCGCGAACTGGCCACCTACGTCGAGGACTACGCCGCAACGCTGCTGGGGGACCGTGAATAACGCCGTACCGACGCGGGTCTACATCCCGGTCACGCTGCCGATGCTGACCGAACTGGTCGCCGACGGCTACCTGCAGCCCCGGGCCGGCACGGCGTTCGCCGTGACCCCCACCCTGCGCGAGTCCTACACCGAGGGCGACGACGAGGAACTGGCCGAGGTGGCGATCCGGGAGGCGGCGCTGGCCTCGCTGCGGTTGCTCAGCGTCGAGCCGCCCGACGGCCCGCCGCTGCGCCGGGCGGTGCTGGTCGCCGACGTCCCCGGCGAGGTCGTGACCCTGCGCCCGGACCTCGACGACGCCGTGGTCCGGGTCAGCGGGCGGGTCGGGATGGATCAGGTGGTCGCCGCCTACGTCGACAATCCGGCCGCCGAACCGGCGCTGCGCGCCGCGGTCGAGGTGATTGACTCCGCCGATCTGGGCGACGAGGACGCCGAGCTGACGGTGGGTGACGCCCAGGACCACGACCTGGCCTGGTACGCCGCCCAGGAACTGCCCTTTCTGCTTGAATTGCTGTGATGGGCAGGGTCGTCACCGTGGCGCGGGCGCTCGCATCGCGGGCGACCACTCCGCTGCTGCCCGACGACTACCTGGCTCTGATCAACCCGCTGTGGTCGGCGCGGGAACTACGCGGCCGGGTGGTCTCGGTGCGCCCCGAGACCACCGACTCGGCGACGCTGGTGATCCGGCCCGGGTGGGGATTCAACCTCGACTACCAGCCCGGCCAGTACGTCGGGATCGGCCTGCTTATCGACGGCCGCTGGCGGTGGCGGTCCTACTCGCTGACCTCGGCGCCCCGCGCGGCGGCGCGCACGCTGAGCATCACCGTCAAGGCGATGCCCGAGGGCGTGGTCTCCGGCCATCTCGTGGGTGGGGTCCGGCCCGGCACCGTGGTCCGGTTGGCGGCGCCGCGCGGCAACTTCGTCATGCCCGACCCGCCGCCGCCGAAGACGCTGTTCCTGACCGCGGGCTCCGGTATCACCCCGATCATGTCGATGCTGCGAACTCTTCAGCGGCGCAACCAGATCGGTGGAGACACCGATATCGTCCACCTGCACTCGGCGCCCACCGGCGACGAGGTGATGTTCGCCGCGGAACTGGCCGCCCTGGGTGCCGCCGAGCCGGGATACCGGCTCATCATCCGCACGACGCGGACCATGGGCCGGCTCGACCTGGAACGGTTGTCCGAATCCGTCGGCGACTGGCGGGAACGTCAGACCTGGGTCTGCGGCCCGGCCGGTCTGATCGCCGGCGCCGAGAAGCTGTGGGCGGGCGAGGGCCGAACCGATCGGCTGCACGTCGAACGGTACGCCGTGCCGCGCGGCCCCGCCGGCCGCGGCGGAACCGTCAGTTTCGCCCGCAGCGGCCGCACCCGGTTCGCCGACGCCGCCACCACCTTGCTCGACGCCGGTGAGCAAGCCGGTGTTCTGATGCCGTTCGGCTGCCGGATGGGCATCTGTCACACCTGTATGGTCGGGTTGACGGCGGGACGGGCCCGCGACCTGCGGACCGGCGCCGATCACGAGCCGGGAACCCGGGTGCAGACCTGCGTCTCGGTGGCCGACGGGGACTGCGAGCTGGACATCTGATGGCGATCACCCACATCGAGGAATTCGCGCACCTCACCGATGCCGACATCGAGAACCTGGCCGTCGAACTCGACGCCATCCGCCGCGACGTCGAGGATTCCCTGGGCGAGCGCGACGCCCGCTATATCCGGCGCACCATCGCCGCCCAGCGCGGACTGGAGGTCACCGGCCGGCTGCTGCTCGCGTTCGGCTCGCGGCGCACCGCCCGCTGGGCCGGCACCGCCGTGCTGGCGCTGGCCAAGATCATCGAGAACATGGAGATCAGCCACAACGTCCTGCACGGGCAGTGGGACTGGATGAACGATCCCGAGATCCACTCCGCCACCTGGGAGTGGGACATGGTCGGGGTGGCCAAGCACTGGCGGATCACCCATAACGTCGCCCACCACGATTACACCAACGTGCTCGGTATGGACGACGACGTCGGCTACGGGGTGCTGCGGGTCACCCGCGATGAGCCGTGGTCCCCGGCCAACGTGCTGAACCTTCCGATCAACACCGTGCTGGCGCTGGGCTTCGAGTGGGGCATCGGCATGCAGCACCTGGAGACCCGCAAGATCCTCAAGCCCGACACCCGGGCGGCCACGATCGTCCGGCTGCGCGAGTTCGCCGGTAAAGCGGCCCGCCAGTTGGCCAAGGATTACGTGGTGTTCCCGGCCCTGACGGCGCTCTCACCCCGGCAGTGGGGCCGGGCCGGTTTCGTCTCCACCGTCAAGGCCAACCTGGCGGCCAACGTGATCCGCAACCTGTGGGCCAACGCCGTCATCTTCTGCGGTCACTTCCCCGACGGCGCCGAGAAGTTCACCGCCGGCGACATGGCCGGGGAGAGCCGCGGCCAGTGGTACCTGCGCCAGATGCTGGGCAGCGCCAACATCGAGGCCGGCCCGGCGCTGGGGTTCCTCACCGGCAACCTCGCCTACCAGATCGAGCACCACCTGTACCCGGACCTGCCCAGCTACCGGCTGCCCGAGATCTCGGTGCGGGTGCGCGCGCTGTGCGACAAATACGACCTGCCCTACACCACCGGGCCGCTGCTGGTCCAGTACGGCAAGGCGTGGCGCACCATTGCCAAGTTGTCGCTGCCCGACCGGTTCCTCCGTGACACCGCTGATGACGCCCCGGAGACCCGCAGCGAGCGGATGTTCTCGGTGCTGGCCCCGGCCGACCGGCGCGGCGGGCTCAAGACGGCGATCGCCGCGGTGCGCGCCGGCCGGCGGGCTAAGAAGGCCTAACCGATCCGGTCGAAGGTGTCCGGGTCGGGGCCGGTGCGGCCGTCGGCGCCGCGGTCCAGTTCGGTCAGCGCCTGCAGTTCCTCGTCGGTGATCTCGAAGTCGAAGATCTCGAAGTTCTCCCGCATCCGGGCCGGGTTGACCGACTTGGGGAAGACCACGTCGCCGCGCTCGATGTGCCAGCGCAGCACCACCTGCGCCGGATGCACCCCGGCCGCCCGGGCGACCCGCAGCACGGTCGGCTCTCTGAGCACGGTGCCCCTGGCGATCGGCGACCACGCCTCGGTGACGATGTCGTGCTCGGTGTTGTAGGCCCGCACGGTGTCGTTGGTGAAGTAGGGGTGGGCCTCGATCTGGTTGACCGCCGGGGTCGTGGCGGTCTCCCGGGCGAGTTCCTGGAGATGGTGGATCTGGAAGTTGGACACCCCGATGCTGCGTGCCCGGCCGTCGGCCTTGAAGTCCTCCAGCGTGGTCCAGGTGGACACGAAGTCGCCGTCGTAGCAGGTTGGCAGCGGCCAGTGGATGAGGAACAGGTCGACGTAGTCGGAGCCGAGCCGTTCCAGGGTCTGCCCAAAGGCCCGGCGGGCGTCGTCGGGGCGGTGGGCGCTGTTGCCCAGTTTGCTGGTGACGAACACCTCCGACCGGTCCAGCCCGGCGTCCCGGATGCCCTGGGCCACTTCGCGTTCGTTGCCGTAGCCCTGGGCGGTGTCGATGTGGCGGTAGCCGATCTCCAGGGCCGCCCGAACCGCTTCGGCGGTCTCCTGCGGAGGGATCTTGAACACCCCGAAACCCAGTTGCGGGATGTGGTTGCCGTCGTTGAGGGTGATCAGCGGGACGTTGCCGATGGTGGTGTTCACGTGCCTCTCCTCTGTTCGGCCAGCGCCTGAAGCAGGCGCCGGGCGGCGCCCACCCGCCGGGCCGGCGGCCCGGTGAGTCCGTCCAGCGCGCACTCCGGATCCGCCGGGGGGCCCATATGCCCGCAGCCCCGCGGGCACTCGGTGATCGTCTCACCGAGGTCGGAGAAGGCAGCGATGACATCGTCGGGCCGGATGTGGGCCAGGCCGAAGGACCGCACCCCGGGGGTGTCGACGACCCAGCCGCGGCCGGGCAGCGGCAGCGCCACCGACTGGGTGGAGGTGTGCCGGCCCTTACCGACGCCGGACACCTCGCCGATGGCCCGGTCGGCCTCTGGCACAAGGCGATTGACCATCGTCGACTTCCCGACCCCGGAGTGGCCCAGCAGCACCGTGACGTGACCGTCCAGCAGGTCCTCGACCCGTCCCAGCGGTTCGTCGCGCCCCGCGGTGACCACGGTCAGATCCAGGTCGGCGAACTGCTCGGCGAAGGGCGCCGCCGGCGCCAGGTCGGTTTTGGTCAGGCACAGGATCGGGCGCAGCCCCCCGGTGTAGGCGGCGATCAGGGCCCGATCCACCAGCCCGGTGCGCGGTGGGGGGTCGGCCAGCGCCACCACCACCATCATCTGGTCGGCGTTGGCCACCACCACCCGCTCGGTCGGGTCGGTGTCGTCGGCGGTGCGGCGCAGCACCGTGCGGCGCGGGCCGCGGCGAACGATGCGGGCCAGGGTGTCGGGCCGGCCGGACAGGTCGCCGACCACGTCGACGTCGTCGCCCACCACGATGGGGGTGCGGCCCAGTTCCCGGGCGCGCATCGCCGTCACCCGCCGGTGTGGGTCGCCGCCGATCACGCAGCCCCATCGGCCGCGGTCCACGGTGACGACCATCGCCGACTCGGCGTCGGCGTGTTCGGGGCGGGTCTTGGTCCTGGGCCGGGAGCCCCGCCCGGACCGGATCTTGACGTCGGACTCGTCGTAGTCCAGCCGGCTCAACGGCGCTCCCCGGCCAGCATCGCCGCCCACATGGCGGGGAACTGCGGCAGCGTCTTGGCGGTGGTGGCGATGTCCTCGACGGCCACACCGGGCACCGTCAGCCCGATGATCGCCCCGGCCATCGCCATCCGGTGGTCGGCGTAGGAGTGCCACAGCCCGCCGTGCAGTGGCCGGGCGCCGATCACCAGGCCGTCGGAGGTCTGCTCGCAGTCCCCGCCGAGGGCGTTGATCTCGGTGCTCAGCGCCGCCAGCCGGTCGGTCTCGTGGCCGCGCAGATGGGCGACGCCGGTGAGCCGGGACACCGAGCCGGGCCGGGCCAGCGCGGCCAGGGCGGCCACCGACGGGGTCAGCTCACCGACCTCGTTGAGGTCCATGTCGAACCCCGGGTAGTCCTGTGGTCCGCGGGCCACCAGCGTCGAATCCTCATGGGTGACTTCTGATCCCAGCAGCCGCAGGATGGCCAGGATGATCGGGGCGGGCTGGACTCCGACCACCGGCCAGCCGGTGATCCCCACCGTGCCGCCGGTGACGATCGCCGCCGCCAGGAACGGCACCGCGTTGGACAGGTCGGGCTCGATCCGCCAGTCCCGGGCGGTGACCGCCCCGGGCCGCACCGTCCACCGGTTGGGCGTGGTGTCCTCGACGTCCACCCCGGCCTGGCGCAGCATCGCCACCGTCATCTCGATATGCGGCGCCGAGGGCACGGTGTGGCCGGTGTGCACCACGGTCAGCCCGTCGGTGAACGCCGCCGCGCACAGCAGCAGCCCGGAGACGAACTGCGAGGACGCCGAGGCGTCGATGTGCACGGTGCCGCCGGGAACCGCGCCGTGGCCGCGGACCGAGAACGGCAGACCGCCGCCGTCGATGTCCACGCCGATACCCCGCAGCGCGTC
>Ga0180434_10007071_pt1 | contig 12697 bp, 9 predicted proteins | sample SS_ome_7_FD_132453 | JGI IMG/M metagenome (GOLD analysis project Ga0180434, IMG submission 132453) | Hypersaline lake sediment archaeal communities from the Salton Sea, California, USA - SS_1_D_2 metaG | ecosystem: Environmental > Aquatic > Non-marine Saline and Alkaline > Hypersaline > Sediment... | reverse complement strand
CATGACCTTCTCGACAATGGCCGGCCAGATCGGCGGCGGGATCCAGACCCCGGGGTTCATCGGGATGGGAAAGCTCTACATCACGAGCAAGAAGTACATCTCCGCCGACGGGGGGATCGAACGCGTCGTGTGGATGCCGAAGATCCTCAAAGAGGAGATCGGCAATCGGCTCGTGGAGCGGTTCGAGGAACTCGGGAAGCCCGATCTCCTCGACAAGATCGCCACCGAGGAGGACGCCACAACAAGCGAGGAACTCATGGTGTTCCTGGAGAAAGCCGGTCATCCGGCTCTCGCGATGGAACCGATGATGTAAAGGAGGGACGCGGACACCGATGGCGAAGGTAACCGGTATCGACATCTATAAACTACTCCCGAGGACCAATTGCGGCGATTGTAACTTCCCGACGTGCATGGCGTTCGCAATGCAAGTCGCGGCGAAGAAGGCGGCGCTCAATCAGTGTCCACACGTCTCTTCCGAGGCGCAGTCCACCCTCGGCGATGCGCAGTCTCCGCCGATGCGCACGGTGAAAATCGGCTCTGGAGACAGAGAACTCGCGATCGGTGGGGAGACGGTCCTGTTCCGGCACGAGGAGAAGTTTCACCACCCGACGGGAGTGGCTGTCCGGGTTCCCGCCGCGCTGGCAGACGCGGAGATCGAGGCTCGACTGGACGCGGTATCGAAGCTCCACTTCCTCCGCGTGGGGGAGGAGATCGGTGTGGACCTGATCGCTGTCGACGGAGACAGGACCGACCCCGATCGGTTCCGGACGGTCGTCGAGCGGGTCAGCAGCGGGACCGACCTCCCGTTGGTCCTCCTCTGTGAGGACGCGGCGACCCTCCAGGGAGCGTTGAATGGGGTCACAGCGGGCCGTCCGCTGATCGGTCCGGCGACCGAAGCGAACTGGGAGGCGATCGCCGGGATCGGGGCGGAGAGGAAGTTGCCCGTTTTTGTCCGATCGGATTCCCTCGAGGGGTTGGCCGCCCTGACCGAGAAGCTGAAAGGGAAGGGAAGCGAGGATCTCGTCCTTCAGCCGGTGGCCGCCGATTGGGTCGGCACGCTCACGCAGCTGGTTCAGCTTCGACGCCTGTCGCTCGAGAAGGTCTACCGCCCGCTCGGATACCCGACCCTCGTGGTCGCGGCGGGGGACACCGTGGAGGACGAATCCATCGCAGTTGGGGCGGCCGTCTGCCGCTACGCGGGGATCGTGATCACCGACGCGGCGGCTCCGGAGGAGATCCTCCCGATCCTGACGATTCGCCAGAATATCTATACCGATCCGCAGGTCCCGAACGCGATCGAGGCACGGCTCTACGAGATCGGGAATCCGGGACCGGACGCCCCCGTGATCCTCACGACGAACTTCGCGCTGACGTACTTCACCGTGGCCGGCGAGGTGGAGAACAGCAAGGTCCCCGCGTACATCAGCGTTGTCGACACGGAGGGGCTCGGGGTCCTCAACGCCTACGCCGACGACAAACTGACCGCTGAGGGAATCGTCAAGGCCGTCACCGCGCAGGGCGTGATGGAGCAAGTGAGCCACAACAAGTTGATCATTCCCGGCCTGGTCGCCGTGCTGCGGATGGAGATCGAGGAGGAATCCGGTTGGGAAGTGGTCGTTGGTCCGGAGGATGCCGCCGGGATCCCTCACTTTCTCAGAACAGAGTGGAGCGACTGAATCGACGAGTGATGAAGACGGTCCGCGTTACGTTTGAGCCAGGTGGGAAGTCTGCCGAAGTGCGTCGGGGGGCGACGCTTCTTGACGCCGCTCGGGCGGCCGGTGTGTTGGTCGCGTCGATCTGCGGTGGAGACGGCATCTGCGGTCGCTGCCGGGTGCAGATCCTCGCGGGGACCGTCGATGCCGAGCCCACCGCTCTCCTCACCCGCGAGGAGATCCGGGCGGGGGTTGTCCTCGCGTGTCAGACGCGCGTCACCGAAGACATCGAAGTCGTCGTACCTCCCGAGGCTCGCGGCGACGGGGCTCAAATCCTCGTCGACGAGGACGCCGAGCGGTTCCGCGCGTTGACTCCCACCCTCGGCGGTGCGCAGGACTACCCGCATGCCCCGATCGTCTCCAAGCTGTGCGTTGAGCTCCCCCCTCCGACGTTGCAGGACTACCTCGGCTGCCAGGAGCGCCTCTATCGTGAGATCCGACGTCGTGTCGACGCCCCAAGGATGCAGATGGGCCTGAAAGTCCTGCAATCTCTCCCTAAACAGCACCGAGACGGCGAATGGCGGATCACCGCCACACTCGGGAATCGCGGTGAGACCATCGAAGTCATCCAAATTGAAGAGGGAGATCGAACCGACGCGTCCTACGGGATTGTCGTTGACGTCGGCACGTCAACGATCGTCGCCCATCTGGTCGACTTGATCTCCTCGGGGACGCTCGATGCGGAGGCGTGCTATAACTCGCAGATACCCTACGGCGCGGAGGTCACCCGCAGGATCATCCACGCCGAACGCGAGGGAGCCGGGCCGCTCCGGGAGGCGGTCGTCGGAGACATCAACCGCCTGATCAACACGCTCGTCAGCCGGTCCAGTGTCGAGCTCCACGATGTGATCGCCTGCTTCGCCTCGGGGAACACCACGATGCTTCACTTCCTCCTCGGGCTCGATACGGCGCACATCCGCAAGTCGCCGTACGTCCCGACCACGACGAGCCCTCCCCCCGTCCGCGCTGCGGAGGTAGGAATCCGAATCAACCCCCGCGGCCTCCTCTACTCGATGCCGGCGATCGGAGGTTGGGTCGGCGGGGATATCACCGCCGGGATCCTCGCCACTGGACTCCATCAGACCGACCGGTTGACGATGTTGATCGACGTCGGCACCAATGGCGAGATTGTCCTCGGGAACCGCGAATGGATGCTGGCGTGCGCCACATCAGCCGGTCCGGCGTTCGAAGGGACCGGGGTCAAGTCTGGCATGCGGGCCTCCCACGGCGCGATCGAGCGCGTCGCCTTCGGCGATGACGAATCGATCGAGATCCGGACGATCGGCAATGAACCGCCGTGCGGGATCTGTGGCTCGGGTTTGATCGATGCGGTCGCGGGGTTGTTTGAGTCCGGGGTCGTCGATCGCTCCGGCCGTCTCCTCCCGGATTGTTCTTCTCGGATCCGCGAGGTCAGCGGGCAACGGGAGTTCGTCCTCGTTGCCGCCGGGGAGAGCGAAGCGAAAGGGGACATCGTGATCACCCAGGCCGACATCGAGAACCTCCTCCGCGCCAAGGCAGCGATCTACGCCGGGGCGAAGATCCTCCTCGGAACGACGGAGCACACGTTCTCCGACATCGATCAGCTCCTGATTGCCGGCGGGTTCGGGAACTACCTCGATCGAGGGAAGGCAATCTTTATCGGCATGATTCCGGATATTCCGTTGGAACGGATCCGGTTCGTCGGGAACACCTCGCTGATCGGCGCGAAGATGGCCCTCCTGTCTACCGACGCGTTCCGCCGGAGCCATAAGATCGCACGCAGTGCCACGTACTACGATCTCATCACGTACCCGGACTACTACGAGGAATTCATGTCGGCCAAGTTTTTGCCTCACACCGACCTTAAGCTGTTCCCGACGGTCGCGGACGTGGTGGCCACTTCGACGCTCGGAAAGGAGCGGACGGATCGATGAGCCTGACGATCGCGGTCGCTGGGAAGGGAGGAACGGGGAAGACGACGATCTCCGCATTGATGATCCGGTCCCTCATCGAGCGGAAGCTCGTTCCTCTACTTGCGGTCGATGCGGATCCGAATTCGAACCTCGGAGAGATGCTCGGGCTCACCTCCGATCGATCGATCGGCCAACTGCAGGCCCAGACGTTGAAACAGATTCATGCCCTTCCGGCCGGGGTCCCTCTCAGTCGCCACCTGGAGTACGAACTCCATCAGGCGATCGCTGAGGGGGAAAGCGTCGATCTGCTCGTGATGGGGCATGGGGAGGGACCCGGTTGCTACTGTGCCGTCAACCACATCCTCAGACGGTATCTCGAGACGCTTCGCTCCTCGTACCGTTGCACGGTCCTGGACAATGAAGCGGGGATGGAGCACCTGTCGCGCCGCGTGTCACACGGGATCGACATTCTGGTTGTTGTCAGCGACGAGAACCCCGTCGCGTTGCGGGCGGCGGGGCGGATCTCGCGGATGGCCGACGACCTGGAACTCCAGATTGGGCGCCGCTATCTGCTGTTAAACAACGTGAGGGACGGGCTTGGCCCCCGCGCTGAGGAGGAAGCGGCCCGTACGGGGCTGGAGATCGTCGGTTCCATTCCCTTCGATGAGCAGATTTCCGCCGCGAATCTGTTTTGCCGTTCGATCCACGAGGTGGCGCCGGAGGCGCCCGCACTGCGAAAGGTCCGCGAGATGCTCGATAGACTGGTGGGGAAGGAGGAGAGGGCGTGACCATTGAGATTCCGGATGTGAAGAAAAACTGGCCCCATACGATCAACGCCGTGACGATCGGCGCGATCTCCGAACAAGGAGGGACGCGAGCGTCAACCGTCACCGTGGGGGGGGAGACAACGCTGCCGTTCTATCATTTCGAAGGGGCGATGCCACACAAACCGGTGGTGGCAATGGAGGTGTGGGACGTCCCTGCAGAGGACTGGCCGGATCCGGTGCGTGATCCGTTCGCCGACGTCCTCGGTGACCCCGGGTCGTGGGCGAAGACCTGCGTCGAAGAGTGTGGCGCCGAGTTGATCTGCCTCCGACTCCAAGGGTGCGATCCGAACGGCGCGAACCACTCGCCCGACCAGGCGGCGGCGGCGGCGAAGCGGGTCGCGGAGTCCGTCGGGGTCCCGTTGATCATCTGGGGATGCGGGAACGACGACAAGGATAACGAGGTGTTCCCGGTCGTCGCCGAGGCACTCTCCGGCGAGAACTGCCTCCTCGGGACGATCACCGAGGACAATTACAAAACGCTGACGGCACTCGGCACGGCGTATGGGCACAAGCTGATTGCCGAGTCGCCGGTCGACATCAACATGGCGAAGCAGGTGAACATCCTCGCCCTCGACGTCGGCTATCCGGCGGAGAACCTTCTCATCTATCCGAGCACCGGCGCCCTCGGCTACGGGATCGAATACGTCTATTCGATCATGGAGCGGCTACGCATCGCCGGACTGAAGGGGGACAAGGTGGTGGCAATGCCGATGCTTTGTGACATCGGAGTCGAGGTGTGGGGGGTGAAAGAGGCGAAGGCCCCCGAAAGCGAAGTCCCTGGTTGGGGGGATGTGAGGGCACGAGGCCCGATGTGGGAGGCATCCACGGCGATGGTCTACCTCCTCGCCGGGGCCGATGTTTTGATCATGCGTCATCCCGAGGCAGTGCGGATGACGAAACGGACGATCGTCCGTTTGATGGGAGGTGGGGCCGAATGATCCTGATCGGCGAGCGGATCAACGCCGGATTCAAGGACATCGCCGCGGCGATCCGCGAGAAGGATCCGACTGCAGTGCAGAAGTGGGCGAAGCTGCAGGCCGAGGCCGGGGCGAACTACCTCGACGTCAACATCGGCGCCGCATCCCGCGATCCGGCGGACATGGCGTGGCTGGTGGAGACAGTGCAGCAGACGGTCCCGACGAAGATCTCGGTCGACAGCACGAAGATCGATGTGATCGAAGCCGGGCTGGAGGCAATCGACGGTCGAGGTGCCCTCATCAACTCGACGACCGCCGATCCGGGGAAGCTGGAGAAGCTCATCACGCTCGCGGTGAAGCACGACGCCAGCCTGCTCGGCCTGGCGATGGACGAACGCGGCAGCCCCCAGAACGTCGAGCGGCGGGTCGAGAATGGAGCGATGATCTTCATGGCCGCGACGGAGGGCGGGCTCCCCCCGGATCGGATCCTCCTCGATCCGATCTTGATGCCAATCAAGTTCATGCAGGAGCAGGCACCGAACGTTCTCGAGACGATCGCGCAGTACACGAACCTGTCGGATCCTCCGCCCCACATCTCGGTCGGCCTGTCGAACATCGGATCCAAGACGACCGAACGGGGCCGGATCGTCCGTACGTTTCTGGTCATGGCGATGGCCCACGGCCTCGACGCGGCGATCTGCAACGTGTGCGATGAGGAACTGATCGCTGCCGTCGCGACGGCGGAGCTGATACTGAACAAGGAAATCTATAGCGATTCGTACGTGCGCGCCTTCCAGGTGCGCCAGAGACTCTGAACAAGGAGGAACGGTGGCGAACGAGAAACCACGGAGCATCGACAGAGCCTCTCTCGAGATCCTCAAGGCCAACGAGGGACAGCGCGAAACCGCCTGGGACCGGCTGGACGCGATGCGGCCCCAATGCAAATTCGGAAGCGAGGGAGTCTGCTGCCGGATCTGCAGTATGGGGCCATGTCGCATCATCCCCGGGAAGACCGATCGCGGGGTCTGTGGGGCCAATGTGGACACGATCGCCGCGCGGAACCTCGCCCGGATGATCGCCGCGGGGGCGGCGGCCCACTCCGATCACGGTCGAGACGTCGCTCACGCGCTCCTCCTGGCGGCCAGGGACGAGTCGAGTGACTACCAGATCAAGGACCCGGCGAAGCTTCGGCAGGTAGCGAGCGCCTACGGAATCGGACAGAACGGCACTTCGGACAGGGAGGTCGCCGTCGCACTCGCCGAGAAGGCGCTGGACAATTTTGGCCAGCAAGGAGGGGAGCTCGAGCTCGCTTTCCGCGCCCCCGCGAAGCGGGTCAAGCGCTGGCAAGACGCGGGAGTCGTTCCGCGCGGCGTCGACCGGGAGATCGTTGAGATCATGCATCGCACCCACATGGGTGTCGACGCGGATTATCGCAACGTCATCCAGCAAGGAATCCGCTGCTCGCTCGCCGATGGATGGGGCGGTTCAATGATCGCTACCGAACTTCAGGACGTCCTGTTCGGCACGCCCTCGCCGATTCGAGGGAAGGTCAATCTCGGGGTTCTGGACGAGGCGCAGGTGAATCTCGTTGTCCACGGGCACGAACCGGTCCTGTCCGAGATGGCCGTCGCCGCGGCACGGGATCCCGAATTGCTGAAGCTGGCGGCTGACGCCGGGGCCGCCGGGATCAATGTCTCCGGGATCTGCTGTACGGCCAACGAGATTCTGATGCGTCACGGGGTGCCAATCGCCGGCAACTTCCTCCAACAGGAACTGGCGATCATGACCGGGGCCGTTGATCTGATGATGGTCGACGTGCAATGCATCATGCCCGCGCTCTCCGACCTGGTCAATCACTACCACACCAAGCTGGTGACGACGTCTCCGAAGGCGAAGTTCCCCGGGGTGGAGCACGTGGAATTCAGCGAGGAACGCGCATTCGAGGTCGCCAAGACGATCGTCCGGATGGCGATCGAGAACTTCGGCCAGCGTGACGGGAAGCCGTTCATCCCCGACGAGACGATGGACCTGATTGCCGGATTCACTGCGGAGTCGGTGTTCCGCTTCCTCGGGGGGACCTATCGCGCGACCTACCGCCCACTGAACGACGCGATCATCGACGGTCGCCTGCGAGGTGCAGCCGGGGTCGTCGGCTGCAACAACCCGAAGATCACCCACGATTGGGCCCACGTGGAGATGGCGAAGGAGCTGATCAAGAACGACGTGTTGGTCGTCACGACCGGCTGTTCGGCGATCGCCGACGCGAAACACGGCCTGCTGCGTCCGGAGGTGGCCTTTGAGCTGGCCGGCGAGGGTCTGAAGGAGATCTGCGAGACGGTCGGGATCCCGCCGGTCCTCCACGTCGGCTCCTGTGTGGACAACTCGCGGATTCTGATGGTCCTCACGAACATGGTCGCCGAAGGGGGGCTTGGGGAGGATATCTCCGACCTCCCGGTTGCGGGTGCGGCGCCGGAGTGGATGAGCGAGAAAGCCGTCTCGATCGGGTTCTACTTCGTTGCCTCCGGGGTGTTCACGACGCTCGGAATGCCGTTTCCGATTGAAGGATCCGAGAACCTCACCCGCTATCTCACCGACGAGATCGAAGGGGTGGTCGGAGGCAAGTTCGCGTTCGAGCCGGATCCAATCGAGGCGGCCCATCGGATGATCGAACACATCGACACAAAGCGGGAAGCACTGAAACTGAAGGAGGTCATGTACGCCTGAGGCACAACGGGCGGGAGGGGACCGACTGCAGAAGGCCGGACAACAGGAGTAAGGAGGGAGTGTGGCAGGGAGAATTCCATCCGATCTTGAGATTGCACAGGCGGCGAAGCCGAAACCGATCACGGAAGTCGCGTCGGGGCTGGGGATCCTGGAGGAAGAACTCGATCCCCACGGGAACCTCAAGGCGAAGGTCAAGCTTTCCATTCTCGACCGCCTCGCCGATCGGCCGAGCGGGAAGTATATCGACGTGACCGCGATCACTCCGACGCCTCTCGGCGAGGGGAAGTCGACGACAATGGTCGGCCTGACCCAGGCCCTTGGCACGGTCCTCGGGATGAATGCGATGTGCTGCATCCGGCAGCCGAGTATGGGTCCGACGTTCAACATCAAAGGGGGCGCCGCCGGAGGTGGCTATTCGCAGGTCATTCCGATGGAGGACTTCAATCTCCACCTGACCGGCGACATCCATGCGATCAGCGTAGCGCATAACCTCGTCGCCGCGGCGCTCGACACGCGGATGTTCCACGAGTCGCGCCAGACCGACGAGGCGCTCGCCAAGCGCGGGGTCAAGCGCCTGGACATCGATCCGGAGACGATCACGTGGCGTCGGGTGGTCGACATTTGCGATCGATCCCTTCGCGAGATCCAGATCGGGTTCAACGACAGGGTACTGAAAGACGGCTCCCCCAGTCCCGTCTTCCCGCGGAAGACCGGCTTTGATATCACCGTCTCCTCGGAGATCATGGCGATCCTCGCCCTCGCGACCTCACTGGAAGACATGCGCGAGCGGTTCGGGAAAATGGTCGTCGGCCTCGACAAGAAAGGGTATCCGGTGAACGTCGAGCAGCTCGGCGTCGCCGGCGCGGTGGCCGTCCTGATGAAGGAAGCCCTTATGCCGACGCTGATGCAGACACTCGAGGGGCAGCCGGCGTTTGTGCACGCCGGCCCGTTCGCCAACATCGCACACGGGAACAGCTCGATCATCGCCGACAAGATCGCCGTCAAGCTCGCAGACTACGTTGTCACCGAGAGCGGGTTCGGTGCCGACATCGGGATGGAGAAGTTCTTCGACATCAAATGTCGGACCTCGGGGCTGATCCCGAACGCCGTCGTCCTCGTCGCGACCGTCCGGGCCCTCAAGATGCACGGCGGTGGCCCGACGGTCCGTCCGGGGATCCCGCTCGATGAGGCATACACAAAGGAGAACCTCCCGCTCCTCGAAAAAGGATTGGCCAACCTCGGAGCCCACATCCGGAACGCGCTCAAGTTTGGGATCCCGGTGGTCGTCGCCGTCAACGCGTTCCACACCGATACCGAGGCCGAGCTGGAGACCATCCGCGAGTACGCGGTCGGCGAGGGCGCCGAGGACTCGGTCGTCACGACCCACTGGGCCGACGGGGGAATGGGCGCCGGGAAGCTCGCCGAGGCGGTCGTCGCCGCGTGCGAGAAGCCATCGAAGTTCGAGTTTCTCTATCCGCTCGATTGGCCGATCAAACGGAAGATCGAGAAGATCGCGGTCGATATCTACGGCGCCGACGGCGTTTCTTACGAACCGCTCGCTGACAAGCAGATCGCCAATTACGAGCGCGCCGGATTCGGGAAGCTCCCGATCTGCATGGCAAAGACGCACCTGTCTCTTTCACACGACCCGAACCTGAAGGGGGCGCCGATCGGGTTCACGCTTCCGGTCCGCGAGGTCCGCGCCAGTGTCGGTGCCGGCTTCATCTACCCACTGATCGGGACGATGAGCACGATGCCCGGCCTCGCCACTCATCCCGCCTTCATGGACATCGACCTCGACGAGAACGGGAACATCACCGGACTGTTCTAGGGACCGAAGGCGATGTTGCCGCTGCGCGTAGAGAACCAGATCGATGCTTTCGCGGGGAGGCCCGAGGAACTGATCCAACTCCTTCATCTCGTGCAAGAGGAGATGGGATACGTTCCTGAGGAGATCCACGGGCGGATCGCCTCCGCACTCGGCGTCTCGATCGGTCGAATCCACGGCGTGGTGACGTTCTACCACCTGTTTCGAACGCGCCCGGCCGGACGGCACATGATCCGCCTCTGCCAAGGGACCGCGTGTCACGTCCGCGGTGCGGAAAAAATTCTGACGGCGCTCCAAAGCGAATTGAACGTCTGCCTCGGGGAGACGACGGAAGACGGTCTGTTCACGCTGGAAAGCGTACGTTGTCTGGGGACGTGCAGCCTCGCCCCGGTGATGATGATCGACGAGGAGGTCTACGGCAGTCTCACGCGGGAATCTGTGCGCGAGGTTCTCCGAGTGTACCAGGAGGGAAGGAGGCGCCGACGATGAGCCGTCGCGAGGTGCTCGTTTGTGCCGGAACGGCCTGCCGATCGGCAGGGGCAGTCGAGGTGCTCGAAGCCCTGCGCACGGCGGTCGCCGAGAATGACCGGATCGATACCGTGCGTTTCGTCGAGACCGGCTGTATGGGACCGTGCGCTCGCGGTCCCGTCCTTCGCATCATGCCCGACGACATCCTCTATACGAAAGTGCGGCCCGAGGACGCGGTGGAGATCGTCCGTGAGCACCTCGCGAACGGGCGCGTTGTCCAACGGCTTCTGTGGGCGGAAGGCCAGTCGCATCCCGCGCAGATCCCGTTTTTCTCCCACCAGCGGAAGAACGTGCTTTCCCATTGTGGCCTCATCGATCCGGAGAGCATCGACGAGTACATCGAGCGGGGAGGATACGAGACGTTGCAGCGGATCGTCGGCGAGAGGACCCCCGAGAAGGTCGTCGAGGCCGTGGCGGTCTCCGGCCTGCGCGGGCGCGGCGGGGCCGGATTCCCGACCGGTCGAAAGTGGCGATTCACCCGGGACGCGCCGGGAGAGACCAAGTACATCGTCTGCAACGCGGACGAGGGAGATCCCGGGGCGTTCATGGATCGCGCCATCCTCGAGGGGGATCCGCATCTGGTGGTGGAAGGGATGGCGATCGCGGCCTGGGCGGTGGGGGCAAGCCAGGGGTTCGTCTACGTGAGGGCGGAGTATCCCCTGGCGATCTCGCGGCTCAGAACGGCCCTCGACTGTGCGCGAGCGTACGGCTTCCTCGGAGGACGTGTGGCGGGAGCAAACTTCCCCTTCGATATCGAGCTTCGCATTGGAGCGGGAGCGTTCGTCTGCGGGGAGGAGACAGCGCTTCTCGCTTCGATTGAAGGGCAAAGGGGGGCTCCGCGCCCTCGCCCGCCGTTCCCCGCACAGTCGGGGTTGTACAGACAGCCGACCCTGATCAACAACGTGGAGACGTTCGCCAACGTCCCCGGAATCCTCCGCGACGGCCCGGACGCGTACAGCGCCGTCGGCACGGAGTCGAGCAAGGGGACCAAGGTTTTCGCTCTTGCCGGTCAGATCCGTAACACCGGCCTGGTGGAGGTTCCCATGGGGACGACGCTGAGGGAGCTCGTGTTCGGCATCGGCGGGGGGGTCCCTTCGGAGAGACGGTTCAAGGCCGTGCAGATTGGGGGACCCTCGGGCGGATGCTTGCCCACGGATCTCCTCGACGTGCCGATCGACTACGAGTCGCTCACCGAATACGGCGCCATCATGGGATCCGGCGGGGTGATCGTCCTCGACGACACCGCGTGCATGGTGAACGTCGCCCGCTACTTCCTCGACTTCACTGCGAGCGAATCCTGCGGGAAGTGCCTCCCCTGTCGTGTGGGAATCCCGACGATGCGCGACATCCTCGTGCGGATCACTGAAGGGAAAGGGACGATGGAGGACCTCTCCCATCTCCGGGAACTCGCCAGTCTGGTAAAGTCGAGTGCACTCTGCGGACTCGGTCAGACGGCGCCGAACCCGGTCCTGTCCACGCTCCGCTACTTCGAGGATGAGTACCGAGCGCACATCGAGGACGGGATCTGCCCGTCGGGCGTCTGCGAGGCGCTCGCGCCGCCGTACGCGATCGACCCGGAAGTGTGCAAGGCGTGCGACCAATGTGCGAAGGCCTGTCCGACCGGCGCGGCAAAGGGGACGCCGGGGGAATCGCCGTACACGATCGACGAGGCATCGTGCATCCGGTGTGGTGCGTGTTTCAACGCCTGTCCGTTCGGCGCAGTGGTACGGGGGGTGAGATCGTGAACGAGCGGGTGACGATCACGATCGACGGCCGGACGGTCGAGGCAGGGGCGGGGGAAAACGTCCTCGCGGCCGCGCGGCGGAACGGCTTCGACATCCCCGGCCTCTGCTACCATCCGCGGCTGACGCCGACCGGCGGCTGTCGGCTCTGCCTCGTCAAGATCGACGGTCGGCCCGGCACGACCACCGCCTGCACGCTCGAGGCGACGGATGGGCTGTCGATCACCGCGTTCGACAGCGATCTCGAGGCCGACCGCCGTGCGCTGGTGGAGCTCCTGTTGGCCGAACATAACTGCGACTGCCTCGTCTGCGAATCAGCCAGCGATTGCGAGCTCCAGGACCTCGCCTACCGCTACGGACTGGACAGACGGACGCGCCGCTACGCGATGCCGCTCCGTGATCTTCCGGAGGAAGACGCGACGTCACCTGTTCTCGTCTACGACCCGAGCAAGTGCATCCTCTGCGAGCGGTGCGTCAAGGCGTGCGACGAGATCCAGGGAAAGGAGATCCTCTCTTACGCCCATCGT
>Ga0180434_10007070_pt1 | contig 12697 bp, 10 predicted proteins | sample SS_ome_7_FD_132453 | JGI IMG/M metagenome (GOLD analysis project Ga0180434, IMG submission 132453) | Hypersaline lake sediment archaeal communities from the Salton Sea, California, USA - SS_1_D_2 metaG | ecosystem: Environmental > Aquatic > Non-marine Saline and Alkaline > Hypersaline >... | reverse complement strand
TTGTGCGGTCGAAAGCCGATTGCCGGCACCAACCACCGCATAATCACCCGAGAACGCGACCTGCAAACCATAGAAGGCATTCGTCGTCAAATCGCCCGGCGTCGTCTCGCTCAACTCGGTCGCGTCACAGCTATCGCAAGCATTGCCGTAGCTATCGCCATCGCGATCCTCTTGACCCGGATTCGCGATGTTCGGACAGTTGTCACTCCCCGTACAGCCGCTTGGCCCGGCACTTGGGGCACTCGGATCACAAATACCGTCGCTGTCGCCATCGACTTGTGAATCCGAACAACCGTCTGAATCCACCTCTTCGCCGCTCGGCGTGTTCGCACAGAGATCATCCCCGTCAGGCACGCCGTCACTGTCACTATCCGCCACGCCCGTACCGACCGTGAAGGTCCAGATCGGGCTACGCGTCGTATTCTCGCCATCCGATGCCACGGTGTACCACTGATAATGGCCTGTACTCAGGCCGGACCAGGTTCGATTGGTGTTCGTATCACTGGTTACGCTGCTATTCGTGCCGATGGTCGTCCACGTCTGGGTCGGTGTCGTCCCGCCCATGTCCCAACTGAGCGTAAGACGGCTATCGTCATTACGTGTGGTGGTGGGATCGTTGGCCGTGGTATCAAACTGGCCGTTGGTAGAATCGAGATCGAACGTTCCATCTTCCATGGTCGGTGAATAGGTGTGGACGTAGATCTCGTCATTCGTTGGCGAGAAACGCAGAACCCGCATCCATCCATTGCCGCCTTGGTAAGCGATTCGATCTTCGTCGCCTTCATGGGTGCGCCAACCGTATGGCTGACCTTCCTCCAGAAGTCGGTAGCCATAATCCGCAACAAGAATGTGCACATCCGGCATTCCCGCTCGGGTTTTCTTGATGTAGCTTTCTCTGTGGACGTGCCCGCCCAACATCATGAAGAAATTGGAGTGAGCAGCACATTCGTCATACATAGTCTGGCCATTCGTTGCTAACTGGTGAAATGTCGTGCCGCTAAGGGTGCGATGGAAAACCACAATGGCTTTGCATGTCGGATTAGCCTCGATCAAACCTGCAGCCCATTCCGCCAGAGCGTCTGCTCTATCAGTATCCGTATAGGGTTCAACGGGTTCAATATAGATGACAATAAAGTCGATTTGATTTGCCCCCTCACCCACACTGAAGAAGTCGTAGTGATTGTCATTATTGTTTTCAGCTACGCGGTAGCCGCCGTAATAACTCCTACCGCTAAACCGACTGATTCCAAAGTAGGCGTTGTATCGCAAGGTATCGTCGGCGTCGTTAAGCTCATGGTTTCCTATCGCCACACCATATGGAATCCCATCGGGCAAACCGGTCACGGTTTCGAGGATCGCCATCGCGGTCGAAGCGACACGCCATTCTTTGTGATAGTACTCGTCCGAGTCCTTAACATACGACTCGCTTTCGATGATATCGCCCATATGTGCTACATACGCGATGTTCCACGTTTCGCGGTTGTCCGCGATCCATTGCGTTTGCGCACGGAACGTCTCGGGCCCGTCGCGTGTCATGCGGACTTCATTCGGGGGCGTGGAATTAGGGTCAGGTTCGAAATAGAATTCATCGTGAACGGTGTACCACTGTGTGTCCGGCAAAATCACGATACTGAAATCGTCCGACGGATCGCTCACCTCACGACCGTAGAACGTCACATTCATGGAGTCCGCCTGCTCATCGAGGACCCGTACCGTCAAGTTGCGTGATGTGCTGGGATCAGTTGAGTGATCAGCCGGCGACACCAGCTCCGGCGCATAAGGCTCTTCCATCTCATACGTTGTGTCACCTGCGGCCGTATAGATATAGTCATTATGCTTCCAGTCGTTTTCGCTCGGCACCCAGGAGTAAAGCCAGACATGGACCTCGCTGCCGTCCTCCGGCAAGGTGCTCACCGTGTGGGACAAGGCGGTACCGACATCGTGGTAGCCGTAGATCTGGAAACAATTGGGGTTGGTATGGTCGCTGCAAGCACCATACTTGATGTGGTATTCGGTTACATCGATGCCCGGCGACCAGGTAAACGTCACCGTGGAACCGCTAAGCTTTGTCCGCTCATAGCCGGATCCGTAGTTTGTATAAGTCGGCGGCGTGCTTATGCTTGCCAACTTATAGCCCGGCGTAGTGCAGTAACTGCGTGTAATATTCTCGTCACATCCACTCACGAGCACTTGGGGCGTATCCGATCCCGTGGTACCGCCGTAACCCGATCCTACCAGCGTACAGCCCGTATCGCTGGCTTCGCGATACCAATAGATGCCATCCCGGCTTTGAATAAGGCTCGGCCCAACAACACCTCTGGCGCCACCTTCGCCTGTCGCAATGAATGAGTTGCCCGACCAGATAAGGCCGTGCAAGGCATTGTAAGCGCAAGCCGCCCCCGCATGGGGCCGAGACGTCCAGTTCGTACCGTCGTCACTGGTAAAACAACGCCCGTTGCGGCCAACCGTAACAAACATGTCGTTCCCGAAAGCGATCTCAAAGAAATGAGCATTCTCGCTTGAGTCAATTCGTGTGTAGCTCCAGCTGGTTCCGTTTGTGCTCTTCAGCACATAGCCATTGCCGGCGCAAGCGATATACATGCCCGAACTTTGTCCGCTAAACTTGCCGTAGGCAACCGACCACATGCCACGGGCAGGATTGGCCGTACCTAGACTACCGCCGGTCCAATTGATACCATCGTCGCTCACGCCATAGACGCCAATTCCGCTGTTATCTTCATGGCCAACGTAGACGAATTCACCATCATCCGGGTTGTAGGCAATGTCTTCAACGGCCGCCTTGGTACCTGTAATGTCCATATCGGTCCGAACGGTCCAGGTCGCCCCGCCATCAGCGCTGGTGATAAATTTGTTCAGCCAGTTGGGACTATATTGGGCGCCCATCGCAACGAACTTGCTTTCAGCGTAAATAAGAGCGTTGAGATGGCAACCTGCATTGGAGGTGCGTGTTGTCCAACTACTCCCATTTGTACTGGTTCGGCAGATTCCGCTGTCCCCGACAGCGGCAAACGTCCCGTACGACGTGTCATAGTCGATGGCCCGAATGTAGTTGCCACCGGAAACATCACGTACCTCGGTCCAGGACTGGCCGTAGTAGCACGTCTGAGCAGATGCCGTACCGACGGCGACCGCGACCTGAATCGCCGACAAGAAAAGAACCGTTCGGTGAACGTTCGTTCTTTTCTTCGGCAGATGGGATGTCTGTCGTGACCCTTGCATTTTGCTCCACCCTTTCTGAAATGAACCTCTAGGCGCGAGTAACCTTATTCTACTCCGCGCCTAATACCATTCCCCCAAATACACGAATACTTCACATGTTAAATCACGCGCACCCCGAGGATGCGCGCATAACCTCCGTCCCACATCGATTCACCTCATTCGGCGCAATTTACACCTTATCACGGCCCATGTGCCTCGATTTACCTCTGCACTTATGGTAAACACGACATCAAAGACCGTTAACCTTAAAGAACGGGCGACGCCCGGTAGGTGTCACCCGGTTTTTCGTGGCGCCGTCAGCGGTGATAGAAAGACACACCGCCGCTATAAAAATGTCCAAGTTCGAACGAATACTCCGCGATCTTACTTCGGGCCGATAGGCGAACAGCGTGGCCACTGTCGAAGACAAAGAGGCCATCCCTACCGGTAACAACTTTCGCCAGTCCGCGTTGCTAACGACAAGCCGTCAGGGCCCATGCAAAGAGCCCATGTCACACGGTTCAAACGATCCGCAACAAGTATTCACATTCCCAATCTCGGGAATGCGCACATTATCCCGCCAATTTCACCAAAATCTGACAGGCCTGTTTTCGGATTATCATTAGGTTGCTTTCCACCGCTTGACACCATTGGCGCATTTGTTTGCAGAATTGACGAATACAAACACACACAACGAAATAACGGTATATCACATCCGACGCGTAGAAGTCTACCCCAAATGTGCGGATTTCCAAAAAAAATTGCCTGTTACGTGAAAAATATTAGTACCGACAAAACAAAGAAACATCGGTTCAAAGCCAATATCAGAAAGAACCAGAGGCAGGGAATCGGTGGTATCCCTCCACGTCGGTCGCAATCTTTGCCATGTGGCGTATCCTCCTTGGTTACAAGGAATTGTGTGTCCTTAATCAACATTCAGGATGGATACGCTGCCCATTTATCTACGTCATCCACAAATTTGGTTCTAGTTCAAATCGTGGTGTCAGGAAGGAATGTTCCCGTTTATCGAAGAGAATCATCGGCAAGTGGAAACGATCGTTTGGAGTCGCTCCATGGCTTCGTCGCGGCTTGTGAGTTCGTTGTCGAGTTGGGCGTCGTAGAGGGTGTTGAGGATTTGCTTGAAGGGCGGGCCCGGTTGGAGGCCCAGGGCGATGAGGTCGTCGCCGGTAACGAAGGGTGGGGGGGCAATTTGGTCGGGAGGAATGGCGTCGCGACGGCGACATGCAGCTTCATAGGCAATGGGCGTCTCGTTGTTCGCGATACACCTTGCTTTGTAGAGCGTCAACAGGTCGTTAAAACGTTTGTGGATCAGGAGTTTCTTGAACGCGGCCAGGGACATGGAGTCGGTATCGGTAGGGCGGTCTTTTTGCTCGATCAGCCAGGCGATGTCGTCGATCTGTTGGTTACTGCAGCGGAGTGCTTGGCTGATTTCGCGCGACTCGGTGTGTGAATGATCGTGAAGCAGGGCTGCCATCGCCAGAACAAAGTCGGCTTCGGGCGGTAGGGCGGCCAGAACCGCTTGAGCCTGAATCTTGTGGTCGGTTGGCCAGGATGCCTCCGGCCAGAGATGCTCAAGGAGTCCAAGATCGGCCAGTTGCCCGAAGGCGGTCGCTCGCGTGGGCTGCGTGAGCATCTTTTCGAGCTCTTCGCGGATTCGTTCCGGGCTGATGCGGGTTATTTTAGCTGCGTGTTGTCGGATGGCAGAGGCGGTTGCAGGATCCAGCTCAAAATTGAGCCGCGTGGTAAACCGTATGGCCCGGAGCATACGCAGATGGTCCTCGGCAAAACGCTGATCGGGCTCCCCGATGGCACGAACAATACCAGCTGCCAGATCTTGCTGCCCGCCGACGTAGTCGATGATACGTTTGTCGATCGGGTCGTAAAAGAGGCCGTTGATGGTGAAATCACGTCGTTTGGCATCTTCTTCAGCGGTCGTGAACTTGACGTGTTCGGGATGTCGGCCATCCTGGTAATCGACGTCACGACGAAAGGTTGCGGTCTCGAGCCAGTAGGGACCTTGACGAACAAGCACCACGCCAAATTGCATGCCGACTTTACGTGTTCGCCGAAACATCTGGACGATTCGATCGGGCGGCGCGTCGGTGGCAATATCGATGTCGTCGTGGTCAATGTTGAGGAGCATGTCGCGGACGCATCCGCCGGCCCATAGGGCTTGGTGGCCGTTGTCACACAACCGTCGGACGACGGCCAAAGCAGCATCTTCCAACGTCATCCGGCGCCTCATGGGGACATCCTACTGTCAGTGTCAAGTTCATCGTGGGTCGGCGTGGGGGTATTGGTTTCGTCTATGTCGCCTTGATCGCGGGGGGTCGTCATAAAACGAAGCGTACTTCGGCCGACGTTACGGCGATCCAGTTCGATAAGGGGTGCCAAGTCGGGCGGATCGGCGGGGCGAAATGGGTGCCGAACGACGATCAAAGCGGACGGCGCAATGACCGGGTGTAACGCCAAACGATGAAGTAATTCGCATATCGTACGGTCAGGTTTGGGCCGACTTAACAGACGAAAGGGGGGGTCGATAAACACAAGTTCGTAAACGGGTGGTTGCTCGACGTGATGGCCCGCCTGGACATCAGGCGGTGGAGGGAATTCACATCGGGTTGCGTCAGCATCGATTATATCGGCAGCATCGACGGCGCCCAGCGTGTCAAGGTTTTGGCGGAGAAGGCGTGCCGTGGCGCGGTGGCGTTCGACGCATAGGGCATAGCGTGCACCGCGCGACAAGGCTTCGAGGGCGAGTGTGCCACTGCCAGCGAAAAGATCTAACACCGCCAACGGGGGCAGACGACCGGGTAGGGCAAGTCGATACCCGAGCATGTCAAACAGGACCGTTTTGGCGCGGTCAAGAATAGGGCGGGTATTGTCGCCCTTGGGAACCGCGATCGTACGTCCTCGCCATTGGCCAGCAATGATTCGCATGAATTCAAGTATATCAACTGTTTGGGCCACGTCACGCGGTTGCTGCTTGGTACCGCTGGGCGTACAATCTTGGTTTTGGTCGTGCCGTGCTGAGAATGGATTTTAAAAGGGGATGACTTAATGAGGATCCCAATTATCCCGGACAAGGACAACCTTTGCGAGCAGTGCGTTGCTCTGTGTTGTCGATACTATGCGTTCGAGATCGACAAGCCCAAGACCAAACGGGACTTCGAGGATATTCGGTGGTTCATGCTGCATGAAGGTACCATCGTGTTTGTCGAGGAGGGCGACTGGTACGTCCAGGTCAATCGGAAGTGCAAAGCGCTCCTACCCGACAATCGGTGTGGCATCTACGAAAACCGTCCCTCGATTTGCCGGGAGTACACGACCAAGGGCTGCGACTGGCATGCGGATGAGTACGATTACGATCATTTGTTCACCGAGCCGGAGCAGATACAGCGTTTTGGCAAGGACTACTTGGCCAAGAAGCGTAAGCGTCGCTTGGCAGCCACCAGAAAGAAAACGGTGAAAAGAAGGAAGCGTGCTGCGTCAAGCAGTAGCGCATCAAACCGTGGCGGTAACAAGACCGCATCTGCCCCAAAGCGTTCATCCAAACGAGTCGCGGGCAAGAAAACCGGGGCACAGCTCCGGCTGCGTAAAACGGCCTGACAGGACAGTCCCCGCCGCTCGTCACGATCATAGGAACGAGGCTTCATGAAGTTTCAGAACCCACGAGGTACGCGCGATTTTTATCCGGAAGATATGGCTGTGCGCAATTGGATTATGGACGCATGGAGACGCGTGTCGCTTCGCAATGGGTTCGAGGAATACGATGGCCCCATTTTTGAATATCTCGATTTGTTTCGGGCTAAAAGCGGCGAGGGTATCGTTTCAGAACTTTTTCATTTTGAGGATCGTGGCGGGCGCGAACTGGCGATTCGGCCAGAAATGACACCGACACTTGCACGAATGATCAGCGGGAAGGCCCAGTCGCTACCTCGGCCAATCAAGTGGTTCAGCATGCCGAGATTGTGCCGGGCTGAACGCCCACAGCGAGGGCGACTGCGTGAGTTCTATCAGTGGAATATCGACATTGTGGGCGCGGACGACGTCGTGGCTGATGCAGAGTGCATTTTCACCGCGGTGGATTTTTTTCGTGAAATCGGGCTAACCGCGGACGACATGGTCATGAAAATCAACTCGCGGTCACTGCTGTCGGCTTTGCTCACCGCGAAGAACATTGAGTTTGATCGACATGATGCCATTTTCACGGTTATGGACAAGCGGGATAAGCTGCCGCCGGAAACGTTCGCCGGCATGGTGACGGACATCACAAAGTGTGCCGACGAGAAGTCCATGCTGCTGGCTTTGGGGGAAGCGTCGGGGGAAAGTGGGCTGGACGTGATCGGGCAAATGACGGCCGGCTATACTGCAGCCGAAGCGGAGTTGGCACGGTTAAGATCACTGTTTGGACTTCTGGATCGGATGGGCATTGGCGACTACTGCGTTTTTGACATGGGTGTTGTGCGTGGATTGGCGTATTACACCGGCGTGGTGTTTGAAGGCTTTGGCAAAGGCGCGATGAAACGCGCGATTTGCGGCGGGGGGAGGTATGACGAACTCCTGAAGGTGCTTGGCGGCCCATCGATGTCGGGTATCGGCTTCGGAACAAGCGATGTGGTGATTATCGAGACACTCAATGATGTAAAGCCTGTGCCGGTCCACGCCAGGCGATCCCGTCAGACCGATTTCTTTGTCATTGACGCCGACGCGAATTTGTTTGGCGACGTCTTAGGTTTGGTGTCGAAGTTGCGGCAGATGGGCCACGCCACTGAATTCAGTTATCGACGCCAGGCGATCGGCAAACAGTTGAAGCAGGCCAGTGGCCGCAACGCTTCGCGAGCGGTGATTGTCGGACAGGAGTATGCCGATCGACGGGTCGTTAGCGTAAAGGACTTGGCTAGCGGGAAACAGGTCGAAGTGGATATCGACGCTTTCTTGAAACGCCCGCTTGCGTGGCCTGAATTGCCAATGGGCTCTGAGTCGGCGGACGATGTTCAAGCATCCAATGACGCCGCTGCAACCCCAGCATGACACGACGACACATCCATTACGAAGCGGCATTTGAGGATTACCTGCGAAGCAAGGGAATCCCTTACGTCCCGGTGGATGAGACACGCAAGGTGATCTTTTCCGGGTCGAAAATCAAATCGTTCGACTTTCTGGTCTACCCGGGTGACAATCGGCATTGGATTGTCGATGTAAAAGGACGGCAGTTTCCTTACAAAACGCGAAGGGGCAGGGGGCGGTACTGGGAAAACTGGGTAACCCAGCAGGATCTGGAGGGGTTGGCTGAATGGCAGAAGGTTTTTGGCGAGGATTTCGAATCTTATTTCGTGTTCGCATACCTTTTGAGTGGAGCTCCCGAACACTGGCCGACTGGCGTTCCCCATCGGTTTCGCGAGGAGCGCTACGCTTTTTTTTCGGTCACGCTCACCGACTACCAGGCCCACTGTCGAGTGCGTTCTGCGAGTTGGAAAACAGTGTCGGTGGCACGAAATGCTTTCAGGGAGATCACACAACTGGTTGATTTCTCTCGTACGGATTCCGAGTAGGGGCGATAGGGGCCGATCGGATGCACGGGCACCGATGAGCGATGATATGTTCCTTGGACGCTTTACGGCTCGGAGTGGCCGAATATAATAGCGACGAGCGCGATGTGGGTCATTTGGGGAGATATTCGATGCGTCGTCTGATGATTTTTCTGGGAGTAGCGGCGGTATCCGTGGGGCAGGTTCTTGGTCAAGAATACGCGGCGGAGAGTCCCAGGACGGTGGCTCCGGGCTCAACGGCGATTGAATGGCTGATTGCCTTTGTTTTCCTGGTGGCTTGCGGGGTGGTGGCCTTCAAGCCGACCAAGCGTGCGAATCTCGGGTAAATCCGGCCGTGGCTTAAATCCCACGTTGACCTCGTCATTAAAGCAGTTAGTTGGATGATTGCAAAAATCGGTCGCCGGCACCGAGAGCCCCCATTCCGGACCAGCGGTCGTTTGTGAGCTTGCAGAGGCGGAGGTAGCCAAACATGAACAAGCGTTTTGTCATTGGATTGCTTGTCAGCACGAATCTTTTCTTGTTGGCGGCACTGATTTTGACTTCGTATTCGCCACCGCAGGCGTTTGCCCAAGGCATCGCTCGTAGCGGTGAGTATATTTTGCTGGCGGCCGAGTCTCAGGTGAACAATGACACCATCTATTTGATCGATCTGCGATCTCAGCAGTTGCATGCATTCCAGTCAACGTACCCTCGCATGGGAGGGCAGGCTGCGCGCGTTACGTTAATCCATACACGCGATTTGGTGCGGGATTTTCGGTAGGGGGCGATTCCGTATCATCAAGAGAATAGGAAACAACCGATGACAACCAAAGACCTTGCGATTGGCGTGCTGAGTGTGACGGCCGTTATCTTGTTTACGGGGCTGATGCTCGTGAACGTCATATTGCCGGAACGGGCAATGGCGGTCGGGCAGACGGATCGTTCCGGTGATTACCTCGTCACAAGCGCGCAGCTGGATGAGACAGCCGAACTGGTTTGTATCGTTGATGCCGCTTTACAGCGTATGAATGTGTATGGGCTTAATGTGCAGGCCGGACAAATCGAACTCATCCAACAAATTGATATCCAGCCGCTTCAGCGGTTGGGCGAACGTGAGCGTTGACCGGTATCGATACCTCGGCAACGGCGGTAATGAATGGGCTGGGGGAGCGTTTCATAAGTACGTCATCCTTTTATCGCCTATGCTTCCTCCACGCACAGGTCACACATCGATGAAACTCGTGCGGAGGTCTCGGTGGTAGGGCGACGCTTTGCAGAGAGTTATCATGAGTGCTCACCGAATCGATGAGACCATCGCCTCTTTCGCCGAGCAGGTGATCGAAGGGAAGGCGCTGTCGGACGACCAGGCCCATTGGCTGGCGTCTTTGAGCAACGAGCATCTTCATGATCTGTTTCGTGCGGCCTCGCGGATACGTGATCATTTCGTCGGAAGGGGGGTCCGTTGTTGTAGTATCGTGGCTGCCAAGACAGGCCGATGTCGGGAAGACTGTGCGTTTTGCAGCCAGTCCCAACATCACGGAACACGGGTTGAGGGACTTACTGTTCTGGACGAAGATCAGGTGTTTCAGGCAGCGATGGAGGCTGCCGTCAACGGGGCTCAGTCGTTCGGCATCGTCAATAGCGGGTATGGGCCGACGGATCAGGAGGTTGAGCATTGGAGCCGCGTGGTTCAGCGGATTCGCGATACCGGCAAAATCCTTGTTTGTGCCTCTCTGGGGGTGCTGACGCCGGAGCAAGCTGAGCGACTGAAACAGGCAGGGGTCCATCGCTACAATCACAATTTGCAGACCTCCCGCCGCCATTTTCCTGGTATCGTCAAGACACACACCTACGACGAGCGACTGGCAACACTTCAACGGCTACAAGAAACAGGCATCCGTGTCTGCAGCGGTGTGCTGTTCGGCATGGGAGAGACGTGGGCGGATCGCATCGAGCTCGCACTTGAGCTACGCCGCGTCAATCCCGATGTTGTGCCGATCAATTTCCTGATCCCCATTGAGGGTACGCCGTTGGAGGGGATGGAGCCATTGGAGCCGATGGAATGTCTTCGCATCATCGCGATTTATCGTTTTCTGCTCGCTCAGCAATCGCTCAAAATTGCGGGTGGCCGTGAAGTCAACCTTCGCGATTTGCAAAGCTGGATTTTTTACGCCGGTGCCGACAGTTTCCTTGTCGGCAACTATCTGACAACCTGTGGCCGCTCGGCGGACGACGACCATCGTATGATTCGCGATTTGGGGCTCGAAATGCAAAGTCGCCCGGTATCCGATGATAATGTTATGCTGCCGCCCGGGCCCGCCCTTTTAAACTCTCAACGTAAATCCCCCTTGCCGCATGCGACGTGACGTCTTCATTACCGGGGTGGGTGTGGTGTCGCCAGCCGGTTCCGGTGGGGCGATCGACGGATGGCAGTCGCTCGTCGATGGACATCTTTTCGTTCGCCCATTACATACCATAAAATCGATGAAGCCAACAGGCATCTGTGCCGGCCAGCTCGCCCATCGTGCCGTGCCTTCAGGCCTTGAAGAACATGGCCGAGTGTGCCAGATAGCTGTCGCTTCTGCTGATGAGTCTCTACGATGTGCCGGGTTGTCGGGCGGTGATACGAATGGGCTCGATCCACGCCGTTCGATAGTGTGCATAGGTACTAGCAAAAGTTATTTAGATAATAATAACTTACTTGACCACAGATTCCCTTACGAGGGTTATAGCTCCTTAAAGCACTTATACCCAGGCTTTAGTGCTAGCTTGGACGCTGCGGCTCGACTTGTGTCGAAGCGATACGGCATTGCGGGCGGCATGCACACCGCGGTGGCGGCCTGTGCAACCGGGACACTTGCCGTTATTCGGGGTGCCCAGTTTATCCGCGATGGCGATGCTGATTGGGTAGTAGCTGGCAGTAGTGATGCTTCGTTGCACCCCCTCTGGCTTGCCGCTTTTGAACGAATGGGCGTTCTTGCTCAGCCCCATGCCGAACGCGGACCGGCATGGGCCTGTCGTCCGTTCGACCGAACGCGTAACGGTTTTGTGCTTGGCGAAGGTGCCGGTGTCCTCATTCTGGAATCGTCTAAATCCGTCCGACAACGAGGTAGCCAGCCCATCGCCCGGATTGCCGGCTGGGCCGTTGGGACCGATCCGACCGGACTGGCCAAGGTGACGCCGGACGGCGGTCCATTGGCTCGTGTTATCGGTCTTGCGTGCGAACGTTCCGGTTATCGAACGGGACAACTGTCGTGTGTTTACGCCCATGGAACGGGGACGATTTCCAATGATTTGGCTGAAACGCGGGCACTTCGCAGCATATTGGGCAATCATGTACGTAAGGTCCCTATCGTATCCCTGAAAGGCGCAATGGGTCACCTACTTGGTGCGGCTGGATCGGTGGAGCTCGCTTTTGCAGCACTCTCGTGTCAACGCCGGATCTCGCCGGGAACCGCCACCTTGATTGAACCGGACGAGGAATTGTCTGACCTGAGGCTACCGGTTACAAGCTTTGAACTGGACGGTAACCCAATCCTCAAAACGTCACTCGGCTTTGGAGGGCATCTGGCGGCCGTCGTCCTTGCGTCGGCGTGAGCGAGATGGCGTGATCCTCGGTTGCGAACCCGAACGCAACATAATATATCTTATCGGACGTTCGGGTGGGGCGACAAACCGGCCTTTTCTGATTAGAGTATTAAAGTACCTTTATGGTCTTTATAATAGCTTTTATAGTTATATAGGTCTTATAACCGTTTTGTATCTCTATTCGTCTCTTTTGTCCCCAAACCAACTCATGTATCAATCGAAACACCTTGAATGTGATCAACCGCCTTGGATACGTTTGTTGTGATCGTCGCAGGACGTCAACTCGGTAACGTCGGCTAGCCAATTTAGGGGTGAGTCGCTATTATACCGCCCCATGG
>Ga0180434_10007069_pt1 | contig 12698 bp, 7 predicted proteins | sample SS_ome_7_FD_132453 | JGI IMG/M metagenome (GOLD analysis project Ga0180434, IMG submission 132453) | Hypersaline lake sediment archaeal communities from the Salton Sea, California, USA - SS_1_D_2 metaG | ecosystem: Environmental > Aquatic > Non-marine Saline and Alkaline > Hypersaline > Sediment... | reverse complement strand
GAAATCGCCTGGGGCAACCAGATCCGCTCCTACGTGCTCTACCCATACCAACTGGTGCGCGACGAACGCTCCGAACTCAAATCACCCCATACCGACAAGGTTCTCGACGGTGATATCCAGGAGTTCATCGACGCCTACCTCCGCCACCGTGCCGGTAGACACCTCAGCACACCGGCGGGCGATAAGGCCAAATAGCCCAGACAGCGACGGATCAACAACCAACAGCCAAGCCTACTGTCCAAGAACCTTGATCGTGATGTCCTTGTACCACGCTTCGGTGGGCCCTCCGCCGTGGATCTGTAGTCCGATGATACCGGTTCGGGCGATTTTTGCGTTGCCTTCGGTATAGTCCACGGTCTTCACGCCGTTGAGGAAGAGTTGAATCTTCGGCCCGACACAGCGGATAACGTACTCGGTCCACTCGTTTTCTTTAAGTGCTTTGGCCAGTGTCGCCTTGTCGGGTTTTGCGAGTATCTTTCGGCGGCGCGACTCGTCGTACAGCGCTCCCCAGTAGAAATTGTTCCTTCCGCCCATATCGGCCTGGTAGCCTGAAACCTCGTGATGGTTGGGTATTCGCTCGGTGCGGAACTGGATGCCCGCGTTGGCGCCCTTACCCACGAGTTTGCACTTGAGGCGAAGTTCGAAGTCCGCGTAACGCTTCTTCGTGCAGAGGAACTCGTTTCGCGCAACTCGCTTTTTTAGTCCCCCGCCGACAATCGCGCCGTCTTCGATCCGGAAGGCTTTCAGATTGCCTTCCCATCCGTCGAAAGTCTTACCGTCGAACAGGGCGATCGCTTTGCCCGCGGGCGCGGTCGTTCCGGCCTCCTGCATGAACACGTGAACGCCTTTCTTGTTGGATACAACGATGTCGAGGCGCTTGTCTCCGTTCATGTCGACGACCTCGAACTGCGTTCCGACGCCCGTACCGCCCTCGATCTTGTGCGGGATAAACTTCGGGGCTCCTTTTTTCGGTCCGGTCCGCTCGAACCAGTAGAGCACCACCGGTTCCTTTCCGCCTGGGTCCCTGCCGTTGTGGGCGAAATACCGTTTGCCCGTGACGAAATCCATCCGCCCGTCGCCGTTTATGTCGGCCAGGATAATCGCGTGCGTCTGCGAGAACTTGTTGTAGATATCGTGTCTCTTCCAGGTGACCTTGCCATCGGCCTTGATCTGCTCGTGCCACCATATCCCGTATCCGTGCGCGGAACTCGACAGCACGTCGGCGTCGCCGTCGCCATCGAAATCGTGCGTTATCAGGTTCGCGCTGCGGTCGCCGAATGCCGCTTCGTGGAACGTCCAGCCGCCTTGCGTGCGATCCTCGGGCGCTTCGAACCAGCCTTTGGCGGTGAGTATGTCGCGGCGCCCGTCGCCGTTGACGTCACCGAATCCGAAAGTGTGTATCGTTACGGTTTTTGCGTCTTTCGCCGAACTGACGTCGTGTCGGGACCACTGCGTTTTCTTCGCGTCGCGCGGTGGGGCGTACCAGGATATCTTCTTCCTTGCCGAGAATATCGCCACCGGTTTTCCGTTGCCCAGCAGGTCGCCGTACAGCGGCGTTTCGTTGCCCGCTGATTTGGTTATCAGGTGCTCTTTCCAGTGTCCCGGTTTGCCTTGGGGATTCTCGAGCCATACAGCCGGGCAGTCCTTCCATCCGACGATCACGATCGAATCGATCCACCCGTCGCCGTTGACGTCGTCGGAGAAATTGGCGAAACACTTGCTGTATCCCCTGGATGGATTGTACTTCCTGACAGCGTGGAGTTCGTGGGGTTTCCATTGCGGCGCCTCGTACCAGAGGTCACCGGCGAATATGTCGAGCTTACCGTCGTGATTGACGTCGCCGGTGGCGACTCCTTCAGATCGAAAGGCCGTATCGACCACGATCTTCCTGAACCGCACTTCCCCGCTCGAAGCCGCCGAAAGCAGTCCGACCGTGACGGCCAGGGCGAATGCGCAACTTACCAGCCTTTCGCGTGTATTCATTATGATCTCCTTATTCTCGCATTAAACTACATGCTCGGCGGCCTTGCGTCTAGAAGCTACTTGCCTTGGACAAACTGTTGGGTATGCTGCAGTGATGGTTGGATCGACCCGGTGACAATGCAGGTGATTCAGAAATGGGCGGCAAAATAGTGGATTGGAATATGGGTTTATTATGAAGCTGTCGAAAACTTTAACAGTGCTGGTGTTGATGTTGATGCCTATCGGTTGTTCGACCGCGACTTCAGGCCGGGCCGATAAGCTTGAGCGGGGGTTTCTGAATCCAGGCAAGGCCACCAGGCCCTGGGTCTACTGGTACTGGATGGAGGCCAATGCCACAAGCGATGGGATCACGCGAGATCTCGAAGCGATGGCTGAAACGGGTATCGGCGGGGCCTTCCTGATGCCCATCGGGCACGCCGGTAAAAAGACGATTTCCGATCCGCCCGCCAATCCGCTCTCCGAACACTGGTGGAAACTCGTCGTTCACGCCGCGAAGGAGGCAGAGCGGCTTGGATTGCGCCTGGCGATGAATGCGTGCGACGGGTGGGCGCTTGCCGGAGGACCGTGGATTACGCCCGAGATGTCCATGCAGGAGATAGTTACGACTGAGCGGGTCGTTGAAGGCGGAAAACAATTCGACGGCAAACTGGCTCAACCGACGACGCGGCGAGGCTATTATCGCGATATTGCCGTTCTGGCATATCCGGTAGTCGAAGGCGCCGGCGTAACATCCACGCAGCTCAACCCAAAGACCGCGACTAACATCCCCGGTCTCGATCCGAGACCGCTGGTCAAGGGCGCCTCCAGACCGGTGCGTTTGTCCGCCGAGGGGTGGATTCAGTACGAGTTCATCAAGCCGTTTACATGCCGATCGATCCGGATGTCACCCGACCAGCGCGGGGCGTTTCAGCTTCACAGAACAGAAGTGCTGGTCAGCAGCGACGGGAAGAAGTTTCGCTCACTCGGGCGTCTCAAGCCCACGCAATTTCACGGTTGGCAGGACGGGGCAATGGATTGCACGCACTCCATTGCGGAAACCACCGGACGGTTCTTCCGCTTCGTGTTCGATCTCACCGATACACCACCGCTGTCGGAGAACCATGAAGGAAGCAAGACCCGCAATCGCAATCGATTAACCGTCCGGCACATCGAACTGAGTTCCCAACCGCGCATCAACCATTGGGAGGGAAAGGCCGCCTTCCGCTGGAGACGCAGCGATTGGACAACCGATACGCAGTGCCCGACCAACTTATGCGTACCCCTCGATCGGATCGTAAACCTCACCGACAAAACAGGCGCCGATGGTGTGCTTCGCTGGACACCCCCGCCGGGACGATGGACGCTGCATCGAATCGGATTCACGACTACGGGCGCGAGCAACGGACCGGCCGGAACCGGCGCCGGTCTGGAATGCGACAAGTTCAACCCCGGCGCCGCCCGCATGCAGTTTGAAGGCTGGTTCGGAAAGGCGCTCGAGCGGGTCGGGCCCGAGCTTGCGGGCAAGACGCTGTGGCGCAACCACACGGACAGTTGGGAGGCTCGCAGCCAGAACTGGTCGCCCCTGTTCAGGGATGAGTTTATCGGGAGAAGGGGCTACGACCCGCTTCCGTGGCTGCCTGCGATGAGCGGAGTTCCGCTCGAATCAGCGGAACTTTCCGAGCGGTTTCTCTACGACATCCGGCGCACCATTTCCGATCTGGTTTGCGATAATTTTTACAGTCCGCTGGTGAAGATCGGACGCCGGCGCGGTGCGACTTTCAGCGCCGAGTGCATCGCACCGACGATGATGGCCGACGGGCTGCAGCACTTCAAGTACGCAGACATGCCCATGGGCGAGTTCTGGCTCAACAGCATCAATCAGGACAAACCCAACGATATCCGAGACGCCGTCTCCGGAGGACACATTTACGGTAAACACATCATCGGCGCCGAGGCCTTCACACAGAACCCGCTTCATTGGACCGAGGACCCATACTACCTCAAGCCGATGGGTGACTATAACTTCGCGAAAGGCATCAACCGGTTCGTCCTGCACGTTTGGGCTCATCAGGCCTTCGACAGGAAACCGGGTGTGACGTTGAATAGAATCGGCGCCTTTTTCAGCGGTAATCAGACCTGGCACAAACCGGGAAAAGCGTGGTTCAACTATATGCGGCGATGCGCGGGTATGCTTCAACAGGGGCTGCCGGTAGCCGATGTCTGCTATTTCATCGGCGAGGAGCAACCGTCTCGCTCTTACCTGCGCGGTGACCTGCCCATACCGCTGCCGGACGGTTACGCGTACGACTGCATCAACCGCGATGCACTTCTGACCCGCGCGACGGCAAGGAACGGGCGAATCTTGCTGCCCGATGGTGTTTCGTACCGCCTGCTGGTGCTGTCGCCGACCGATCGCATGACGCCCGAGGTCGCCAAAAAGATCGGCGAACTCGCCAAGTCCGGCGCGGCGATAATCGGTTCCCCGCCCACGCGATCGATCAGCCTGACAAACTACCCCAAGTGCGACCAGAAGGTGCGCCGGATTGTTGGTGAATCGTGGAAATCCGTGCGCCATAAGACCACAACCCGAGCGGTCTTGAAGGAACTTGCTCTGCCGCCGGACGTCGAGTTCATAGGCGTGGATATGGCACCCGTTTACCGCGAAAAAATGGAATACTTCTCGACGCCGCTGGCCTGGAACCATCGGCGGACCGAGGAGGCCGACATCTATTTCCTGTCCAACCAGGAGCGCCGGGTGCGCAACGTCGAGGTCGCTTTTCGAGTTACCGGTCGGGTGCCCGAGTTATGGGATGCCGAGACCGGCGAGATTCGCCATGCGGGCGTTTGGCGCCGGGAGAACGGGCGAACGGTGGTGTCGATTCGCTTTGCTCCGGCCGGTTCCGTATTCGTCGTCTTTCGCCGCGCCGCCGATGAGCGGGCCGATCCGGTGGCGCGGATCACGCCTTCGGAAACCGACGCGGCGACCGGAGTACCGCCGTTGTGGATCGAAGACGGTCGGGCATGGATGTCGAAAAACGGAACCTGGAAGTTGACCCGCCAGTCGGGCGGGATCGAGAGTGTTTCGGTCGACGGTCTGCCCGATTCGCGAGCGATCGGCGGTCCATGGACTGTGACCTTCCCTATCAACCACGGCGCTCCGAAGCGGATTGAACTGCCCAGGCTGAAGTCACTCAGCGAGCACAAGAACGAGGGCGTAAAACACTTCTCCGGTACGGCTACATACAGTTGCAACTTCACGCTGCCGAATATGCGACGGGGCGATCGATTGTTTCTCGATCTCGGTGGTGTATCCAACCTGGCCGAGGTGAGAGTCAATGGTACGAATCTCGGCGTGCTTTGGAAACCGCCTTTTACCGTCGAGGTAACCGACGACGTGCAAACCGGCAAGAATACGCTGATTATTGCGGTGACCAACACGTGGCGCAACCGCCTGATCGGCGACGCCGGCCTGCCGGCGGAAAAACGCACCACGTGGACGTGGCACCGCAAAACGTGGTTCAGTCCCAGGGAGAACCTGGAACCGAGCGGCCTGATCGGCCCGGTGTTGCTGCAAAGTGCTCGATGTTCCGTGTTGCAATCAAAACATCTTGATGTTCGATAACATTAGATGCGATTGTTCCGACCTGCGCCCGGAAGTTGCTTGCATTGCCCCGGCAGGCGGGTATGTTGCAGAGGTTTTGGTGTCGGCAATAACCGTTCTCAGCGGGCGTTTTGCCGATAGAGGTCGAAAACATTCAACGAAAGGTAAAAGAAAAATGTCCAAGCGAATTGTGATTCTGTCTATCGTGCTTCTGGCGCTCGTGGCGAGTTTTGCGTCTTCCGCGACCGCCGCCGAAAAGGTCAAGGTCCTGATCATCGACGGGCAGAACAACCACAACTGGAAGAAAATGACGCCTCCCATGAAGGCGACCCTGGAGGCGACCGGGCGGTTCACCGTGGCAGTCTCGACGCTTCCGAGCAACAGGGACCCCAAGGAGAAATGGGCGGCATGGAAGCCCGAGTTCGCCAAGTACGACGTGGTGGTCAGCAACTACAACGACGGCGGAAAGTGCCGCTGGCCCGCTGAGAGGCGCGCGGAGTTTGAAAAGTTCATGAAAGAGGGCGGTGGTTTTGTGCCCGTCCACGCCGCCGACAACTCGTCGAACGACTGGCCCGCCTACAACGAGATTATCGGCGTTGGCGGGTGGGGCGGACGCAATGCCAAGAGCGGTTTCCTGATGCGCAAGAAAGACGGTAAGTGGGCGCCCGATCCGGCCCCCAAAGGCCGCTCCGGTTCCCACGGAGGCCATTGGGAGTATCCGATAAGCAACGAAGCGCCCGATCATCCGATCATGAAGGGCATCCCCTCAGGCTGGAAGCACGCCAGGGAAGAGCTTTACAACTCGATGCGCGGTCCGTGCAAGAATCTAACCGTACTAGCCGCCGCCCCCTGTAAAGCGACAAAGGTCGACGAACCGCAGGTGATGATTATCAAGTACGGAAAAGGCACGACCTGCCACATCACCATGGGCCACGTCGGGTCGCTCGACGCGATTCAGTGCGTAGGGTTCCAGACGATATTCGCCCGCGGTACGGAGTTTTGCGGATCGGGCAAGGTAACCATCCCGATCCCCAAGGAATTCCCCACCAAGGACAAGGTAAGCATCGTCCCGGCCGACAAAGTCACCTGGGGCAAGCTCAAGACCACATCGAAGAAGCCGACCACGGCGATCATTCTCGCGAGCGTACTGGCCGGATTGTGCGTGATGGCGGTGCGGAAAGGCTAATTGGAGTTGGTAATCTTCTTGCGCAGCTCCAGCCGGATCGGCTGGGGCTTGCGGTACGGCAGGGCCATCGCGCCGCAATGGTCGAATCTCGGTTTCTTGCGCTCCAGGTAATCGCGGTCGAAGTCCGTATCGTCTGCGATCCTGCCTCGGAGCGCTTTCAGTACGCCCGATTGGATCGCCCTGCGCGGTTGTAGGTCCATCTTTCCGAATGCCGGAACGGGCGCGGCGATACCTGAAGTCATCGCAGCACCGGTGAGTGCTCTGTTGCCCGTCCAGTCTGTCGGAACCTTTCCGTCCGGCGCCAACAGCAGGTTGCCCGCGACGAGTCGCTCGGCGCCTTTCTCCAGGCCGGAGATCCGAACGGGCCTGGCCGTTCGGAAAAACGTGTTGTGATAGATTCGGACGCTCCGTGGCGCCTGGCGGTGGTGGGGCATCACGGTGATCGCCGTTCGCGGCGTGTCGACGAATATGTTGTCGTGCAGCGAAATATTGCCCGTTCCCTGAAAGAGGCTTTCTCGCGGATTGTGGACCAGCAGGTTTCCGTATATCTGGTATCGGTCTTTTGCGCCGGCGCCCGTTGCGGGGAAGCCTCCGACAAGCAGATTCGGGCGGTCGCCGCTGCTGCCCCGCCGATCGTTCTTGATAAAAACGTTGTAACGAATGATCGTCGTCCGCGCCGCGGTGGGGATTCCCGGCGTCTTCGGACGCCCGTACTGATGTTTCACCTGCATGCAGTATCCCTGCGGGTCCTTGACGAAGTTGCCCTCGATAATCCCGCCAATGAACGGCTGCCTGCCGTCGGAGTTGCCGAGGTACAAACCGGTGCCCGCGGCGATAATCGTATTGCCCCGAATCACCCAGTCCCAGCAGGGGACCTTCGTCGAAATGGCCACCGTCTGCTGATTTGCGCCATGATTGACAATCGTATTGCCTTCGATAGTGATGTGGTGGACGCCCTTGCTGGTATCGCCTCCGGCCTTGATCGCGTCGATATTCTGCAGATTCCGCCCGTCGAAAGTAAGGTTGCGGATCACGATCCGGCTTGCGTCGGTCAGGTCGGCGGTGTTCGATCCGTTCCGCGCTACCATCACGGTCTTGGCGCCGGCGCCCTGAATTGTGATCGGTTTGCCCGCCTTACCGTGCATACCGCGAATACGCAGTCCGCGCATGTATCGCCCCGGCGCCAGGCGGAGCGTATCGCCCGGCTCGAGTTTCCCCAGCAGCGTCCGGTAGCTGGCCGGTGTGCCCGGTATGTCCCGCCCGCAAACCACTCCCACCGGTAGCAGCACGGCGATAATAAGAATTGACGATTTCACATGTCCCATCCTCGCATACTGCTGGTTATCACGCAAGGGGCGCCTCGCGGAGAGATAGAGGCTCGAAGATGATCGGGATACCCGATATGATGTCTGCAGGATTCAGCAGCGACGAGGAGATTTTCGAAAATGATGAACGATCGCAAACTGACACGAAGGAATTTTCTCGCGTCCGCTGCTGTCGGGGCCGGCGCTTTTTGTTTGGGTTCTGCTCGCGGCATCGCGGGCGAGAAGGCGGGCAGGCCGAATTTCCTGGTCATACTTGCCGACGACATGGGCTTCTCCGACGCCGGATGCTACGGTGGCGAGATTGCCACGCCGAACCTGGACAAGCTGGCGGCCGGCGGTTTGAGGTTCACTCAGTTTTACTCGACGGGGCGGTGCTGGCCTTCGCGGTCGTGCCTGCTCACCGGGTACTACGCCCAGCAGATTCGCATGGACCCCCCGCGAGGCCGGCTGCCCGCCTGGACGCGACTGGCGCCGCATTATCTACAACCGGTTGGTTATCGTTGCTATCATTCAGGTAAGTGGCACGTCAACGGGGCGCCTATGCCCGTTCGCGACGGCGGGTTCGACAGGTCCTACTATCTCAAGGATCAGAACCGCTTCTTCTCGCCGACGAAACACTGGAAAGACGACAAACCCCTCAAAGCCGTCTCGCCGGATGAGGGCTATTACGCCACGATCGCCATCGCCGACCATGCTGTCGAGTGCCTCACCGAGCACGCCGCAAAGCACAAAGACAAACCGTTCTTCCACTATCTCGCGTTCACGTCACCGCACTTCCCGCTGCACGCGCTGCAGAAAGATATCGATCGCTACAAGGGCAAGTACGATAAGGGCTGGGATACCGTGCGGAAGGCTCGATTCAAGCGGATGAGCGATATGGGGATTGTCAACTGCGCATTGTCGCCGCTCCAGCCGAACGTGAAACCCGGATGGAATCTCAAGGAAGATGCGCTCGCCAAGCGCATCGGTCCCGGAGAGGCCGGAAGGGCGATCCCATGGAACCGGCTTACCGATACGCAGAAAACCTTCCAGGCGACCAAGATGGCGATTCACGCGGCGATGATCGACCGCATGGATCGCGAGATCGGGCGCGTGCTGGACAAGCTCAAGTCAATCGGAGCCTTTGAGAACACCGTGATAATGTTCCTGTCGGACAATGGCGCCAGCGCCGAACAGATTATCCGCAGCGACGGGCACGATCCGTCCGCGGCGCCCGGTTCGTGGCGTTCGCATTTGTGTCTTGGGCCCGGTTGGTCGACGGCATCCAACACACCGTTCCGAATGCACAAGTCGTGGGTCCACGAGGGGGGCGTCGCATCGCCACTGATCGTACACTGGACCGCGGGCCTGAAGGTTTCGGGCAAGTTGCGACACAATCCCGGGCACTTCGTCGATATCCTTCCGACGGTCCTGGAACTCGCCGGTGTCGAGCGGGCGGAAAACTGGAAAGGCAGGCCCACTCCACCGCTGGCCGGGCGCTCCATCGCCTCGGCGCTTACGCGAGACAACAGCGCCGATCACGAGTTTATATACTTCCATCATTCGGGCAACCGGGCGATTCGGGTCGGCGACTGGAAACTCGTGTCGGCCGGTCGGAAAGGTCCGTGGGAACTCTACGATCTCCGGACTGACCGATGCGAGATGAAAAACCTAGCGGTCGGGCATCCCCAAAAAGTGAGCGAACTGTCGAAGCTTTGGCAGGGGCGAGAAGAAGCGTTCCGTCGCCTGGCAGGTTCCGACGGGCGGAAGAAGCGTTCTTGAACCAGATATTTCAGTGTGCCGTGGAAAGGAGCGGGTTTTCAGTGGGTGGGAGTCCCACCGGGCAGTCAGCGAATACCCGGCCGGGCCGCACGGTGTGGCTTGTGAGGCGCCGGTAACCGAAAGGGCCGGTAACGGATAGGCCACACCTGAATCACCACCTCGAAGATTACAGTGTATTCGTTCCACTTTTGACGCAAATCGTCGTAATGGCAGTTTTCAAATGTGCTATGGAAATTCGCTAAAAACATGGTGAAATATCCGCCCTGGCGTCCCGGCGCCAGGCTTTGATAAATAGTTTCTTTTCCTGGCGGTCGGACTGTAGAATCGTGCTTGGGCCGTGGCGCGGGATCCGGCCCGCTGCTTGCGGAGTATCGCTATGCGACCTGCCTTGTCTTTGGATTTGACAATATGAGCAACACGCAAAACAGCCTGCCGGTTTGGAATCGAATGCGCCCTGTTTCAGTTTGTCTAATCAGCGCCCTGCTTTGTCTTTTTCGGGTAGGCGTTTGTGCGGGCGGGAAGGGCGGAAAGAATCCTGCATCTCAGCCGTCTGCGGCCCGAGCACTCCTGAAAACGCTCGACCCGTTCTACAAACAGCACATCGTGGTTGATGGGCTGCTGATCGTCAGTTCGGAGAAGGTCTCGAAGTACGCACTGGGCGAAGTTGCGTACTTGGCGGGGAAGATGCTGGCCAGGCGCCCGGATATCCTGGCGATGCTCGCCAGGCGAAATTACGTGGGCGTGATGGCGTATACTGAAATGACAAGCGACATACCCGAGTCGCGGAATATGGGGCCCTGGTGGGACATGCGGGCTCGCGGGCTTGGCGGGCGGTTGATCACGTGCGGCGAAGAGAACGTGCTTAATTTCAAAGGCGACCCGTGGGCCGGTGAAAACATCTTCATTCACGAGTTCGCCCACGGGATCCACCATGCACTTCTGTCCATGGACAAGACGTTCAGCCTCCGCCTGCGTGCGCTGTGCAAAAAGGCCCGTGAAAGTGGGCGGTTTCGCGGATACGGGATGAGCGACAAGGGCGAACCCCTGGAGTTCTGGGCCGAAGGCGTCCAGGCGCACTTCAACTGCAACGGGGCGATAAGGCCCAAGCCCGCCGGAAGCAACCCCTCCCTCGAAGTCCTCGACTCGAGTGGAAAGCACCTGGCCCACATAAGGACGCGCGAGCAGTTGAAGAAGTATATGCCTGCCTTCGCCAGGCTGATCGACGAGACGTTTGGGCATAATCCGTGGGCCTACACGCCGGTGGCCAAGCGGTTGGACCAACCGCACCTGCGCGGTTTCGATCCGTCAAAGGCGCCGGTCTTCCGCTGGCCGAAAAAGGTCGTCGAGGGCTTCAACCGAATCGAGGCCGAGAACGCCAAAAAGGCTAAAGAGGCGAAGAAGGCTGAAAAAGCGAAAAAGGCCAAACCGCGAGCGGAAGGTACGTAAAAGGCATTCGGGGAGGGGGCGGAGTGCCGTTCGTTGGTAAACAAACGTGCGTTCAAGGGACGATTACCCGGTGCGGACAGTCTTGCGGATGAGGGGCGGTGGGTATATTCTATAGGTGTGGTATGAAGGGGCGGTTTCACGGTTTACGTTCGGGACAAACCGGCGCTTCGAGGAAAAAATCGTAATGGCTGTGGATTTTTATAAGAAATGGCTGGGTGTTCCGCCCGGTCCCCGGCCGCCGGATTACTACACTCTACTGGGGGTCGAAGTTTTCTGCGACGATCTGGAAGTCATCGACACCGCGGCGCAGTTCGAAACTCTCGTTTGGAAGCACCTGCGAAAGTGGAAACTCAATGCGCACGAGCAGCGGCTTCTTCTGGCCGAAGCGCTCGCTCTGGGCGTCGCGCCGGATGCGGCCCTGAGCATAATCCAGCGCAAGGATCACGAGGCGGAGATACTCGCTGAGAAGAAGCACAGGCGGCAGATCGGCGCGGTGATCGGTCTTGCCGCCGGGGTAGTCGCCGCCCTGATTGTCGGAGTGATACTCTTCGTATCGAGTTCGGACCTGACCCGGTCTTTGAACGAGAGGAACTTCCCGGCTTCAATCGCTTCCGGCGGTTCAGGTGGAATCACGATATGGGACGCCGCAGGCGGACGGGCGGTCAGGACCCTTGCGGGAAAACTGACTAGTTCCGGTATCCTCGCCTTCTCGCGCGGTGGTAATCGTCTCGTCTCGGCAAAATATGACGTCATGCAGTTGTGGAACATAGAGGCCCTCGTCGGCGTCCGACCGGTAAAACCGTGAAAGCCCCGAACGGTCGAATCAGCACCGATGTGCGAGATGGGCGGTGTTGCGTGAAAAATGATTTGATTTACCATCGGGAGAGTATGCGATGATAGAGTTTCCGTGCCTGAATTGTGGGAAATATCTCAGGGTCAGCGATACCAAAGCGGGCAAGAAGGGCAAGTGTCCCGGTTGTGGTAACATTTTGCACGTGCCGCCGGCGACCGCCGCTTCCGACCGCGAGACCGGTGAGGCGCCCGCTTCCGAAAAACCCCGGCCTGATGTTCCGCGCCGAAAATCGACAGCCGGCACGCCGGGCGGGCGGCAAGGTTCGATGATGAAGTTGGCGTTGGCGGGCGTGGCGGTTGTTCTTGCTGTCGGAGGTGTTGTGGCTTGGCGGGTTATGTTTCCGGGCGGTCAGATTGACGGGAACAGTTCCGAGGCCTCCGGACAGCCGACCGTCGCGGACAATCACAATCTTCCCGCCCCGCCCCATGTGGTGAAGAACACTCCAGGCGGCGCTCAACCGGAGCGAGGCGCCCGAGCCGAAAGCCGGCCTGGCGGCACGGTCTCAGCCAAACCCGCCGGCGCGACGGCGACCAGCAGGCTGGCGATGCTTGCCGATGGTAAGTT
>Ga0180434_10007068_pt1 | contig 12703 bp, 26 predicted proteins | sample SS_ome_7_FD_132453 | JGI IMG/M metagenome (GOLD analysis project Ga0180434, IMG submission 132453) | Hypersaline lake sediment archaeal communities from the Salton Sea, California, USA - SS_1_D_2 metaG | ecosystem: Environmental > Aquatic > Non-marine Saline and Alkaline > Hypersaline >... | reverse complement strand
GTGGTCGCCGGGATCTACGACTCGTTCCACCGCAACGGCCCGTGGTCCCCCGCGTCGGACGTGATCAACGTCCGCGACAAGATCGGGGATCAGGTCATGGCCGTGTGCCACTACGAGCAGCACATCGTGCGTGGCGTGACCGAGAAGGACCTGTCCAAGTACGACCTTGAGCCCTACTCCCGACAGGGGGAGTACCCGATCAACGTCCCCACGGACATCGACATCGGGGCCTTGATGCGGACGGACTCCCAGATCATCAGGGACATGAGCAACGCCCCTCGACGGGACTTCGTTCGGTCCCGCTTCAAGAGGCTTCTGGCATGACCGACAAGAACACCCGGACCATCTCGTCGTCCAAGTGGGAGGTCAAGGCATCGGACCTTGACCGGGTCCCGGAAACTCCGCTGCGGGAGCAGTTGGCGGCCTTCGAACACCAACAGTGGGCGCATTGGACGCGGCACATGCTGGACACCTTGCAGGAGGTCATCGGCCTCGGCTTCTACGAAGCCCGGGACAACGGCATTGACCTGTCCGAGACCAAGGCGGCCCTCGACCGATGGCGGCGTCAGATCCAGACCGCCTACGAGGATTTGACCGAGGACGAGAAGGACTCCGACCGGGTGTGGGCCGACGAGGTTCTTGCCATCGTCGGCCAGTCCACGGGTGTTCTGCCCGAGGTCCTCTGGAAGAACCGTCTGGAGGAGCAGCGTGCCCATGACGCCGTGGCCGCGTCCATCGAGGCGGACGAGGACGAACGGGTCCTCATGTCCCTGCTACCCCGGACCCCTGATGGGTACGTGAACAACTGTTGGCTGCGGAACACCGGGTCCGAGGCAGACCTTGAGCACGGGGCCTGCCCGATGTGCAACGGCAAGTGCCCGGACCGGGGCCGCCTTGAGGCCGAGGGGCTCATCCTCAAGGCCACGGAGGGCTGAACATGGCCATGCGCGAGTACCGAGACCCCAAGATCACGCCGTTCATCCCCGGACGGGGCCGGATCATGGTCGTCCCACGGTCTGAGGCCCCCGAGGTCGGGGAGGTCGTCCTCGTCGAGTTCGACGGCTTCCTTGGCGGCGGCACCAAGCTGGTTGAGAAGCGATGCGTGGCGCTGGAACTGTCCACGGCCCGTTCGGACGTGGGGGTGGTCCTCCGCGACCCGGATTTCCCGGACCCTGTGATCTGGGATGAGTGGGAGAACACGTAGGGGGGCTTTCCCTTGGCGTGTCGGCCCGGTAAGAGCCCCCGACACAAGAACAAGACAAGGGAACACCCCATGGGCACCGACAACGCAAAGCAAGGCTCCACGTTCGCGAGCCCCTCGGGCCGCTACAAGATCACGATCACGCAGGCGGACGAGGGCTGGGGCCGGTCCATCGCGACGATCCGCACCGCGACGGGGATCACCCCGCTTCACACGGTGAAGCGGAACTACCCGACGTTCTGGTATCTGTTCGTGGAGGACCACAAGGTCACGGGCCACGACTACCTGCTCTGCGGTGAGGACTACCAAGGCTACACCGTGATCGATCTGACCAAGGGTTCCCGTGTGGACTACCTGCCCCCGGAGGCCAAGCAGGGCCACGGCTGGTGTGTCGCGGGCATGGTGCTGGAGTCCGATGGGATCACCCTCCGGGCTGAGGGCTGCTACTGGGCGTGCCCCTACGAGTACCGGTTCTTCGACTTCTCGGACCCGACCAAGGTGACTGCGGACACCGGGCTTCCCAACATGCTTCCCGAAGGGGAGATGTTGGACCTGCTGGAGAACTCCGTGGTTCGTTTCGCAGACGACGGCTCCCTCGTGTGGGAACACTTCGTCCGCCGCTTCAAGGAGACGGGGGAGTGGGAGTCCGACGTGGAGCACCTGTTCCACAGCAAGTTCTCCAAGGCCCTGCACATGGCCAAGCAGGCTGGCGACGACAAGACCGTGGCCGAACTCCGGGCCGAGCAGTCCGCGTTCGGTGGCCGGTACTGGCCCGACGATGACGACGAGGAGGAGACCCTGTGGGAGCGCGTTCTGGATCACGCCCGGATCTTCCGCCCCATCGTCGAGGATGACGGATCCCGGTCGTTCGTCGAGGACACCGAAGCCGAGTTCAAGTCCCCCCGTCTGCTGGATTCCGAGGCCCGTGGGGCGAAGGCCAAGGCCGAACGGGACGCGGTGTTCCAGCGGTTCAAGGACAGCGACCCGATCTACGGGCTGGTCAAGGCCGAGTGGCCGGACGACCACGACAACCGCACCGGACGGATGTACCAGTCTCTCGTGTCCCAGTGGGACGGGGACGACAACCCGTTCTACTTCACGGTCCGGGTCCACGGGAAGCGGGACCTGTCTGATCCCGTGGCAGCGAAGCGCCCGACGGCCACCCTCAAGTGGGGTGCTGAGAAGGGCGGCATCGTCGTGGATGCGTGGACCTACGGCGTTGGCAGCCGCAAGTCCGACCCGTTCCCCCGCACGGCTGAGGGCTTCACACAGGCCCTCCAGTACGCCCGGAGCCATGTGGATCAGGGGGGTGCGGCATGAACCCCGACCTGTTGCAGATCAACGCTGTGTTCTCCCGGTCCTTGGCCGAGGCCGCGTACCACATCGAGTACGGGGACGAGGTCGAAGAAGTCTCCATGTGGATGCAGTCGTGGCCCAGCACGGCGTGTGGTCACGGCGGGGTCGGGGGCCAAGCCTTCACCACGGGTGTGGTCGTTGCCGTGCTCACGGCGAAGGGGGAAGCCTTGTTCTTCTCGCAGGGTCGCCTTCTGCACAAGCGCACGCATGACCGGGCCTCGGCGTGGGCCATCTACAACCGTCACATCCCCGGCAAGGGGGGGAAGTGGACGTGGCCGGACCCGTGAGACGGTTTCAAGGAGGGGAGGTGGACGATTCGCAAGCAGTGTGGGAAGTGTACGAGCAAGCCGTCTACGAAGGGGACCCTCCACCCGGTCCGGGTTGGGAACCCTTCGGAGTGGTCGGAGCCGTTGAGCACAACGGTCTCCGTGAATCCCTCGGTGGTGGCTATGAGCACAGGCTCGTTGTCGTGTGGCGACGTAAGTTGCCCTCGCATGGGGTGGGGCAATGACGGACCAAGCCCTTGCCCGCCGTGCCGCGGCCTGTTCGGGCTGGCGATGGGTGCCGGGGATGCTCGACACGGACGGCTGGCGCATCGGCGACGTGACGTTGCACGACGGCGCACGCGAGGCCGTCAGGCGCGGCGTGCTCAGGCTATATCACTATCCCCGCCTTCCCGACCTCACCGACCACGCCACGCTCGGCTGCCTGCTGGCGCTGGTGCGGGAGGCGTGGGGGATGCCCACCGGGATCACCGTGGCCTACTCGGACGACACGGGCCGCTGGGTGGTGTCGTGGTCCGGGGCGACACACGGCGGTGTGTGTGGCGAAGGGATCACGGAAGGTGAGGCCCTCGTCATGGCACTGGAGAACGCGCCATGACGGACCTGCACACGGTCGAGGTTCTTGAGTCGCACCGCAACCCGAACCACTACGGTCGGGACCCTGAGTTCCATTGGACGCTGCGTCGGATCAAGGTGGTGGGGGGCTGGATCTACGAGAGTCGAGCACTACAGCTTGACCGGGGCGCGAACGACTACCGCTACGATGTCCGGGTGGTGGGCATCTCGTCGGTGTTCGTCCCAGATCATGAGGTGTCCCATGGGGAATGAGCTTCGCATCCTGACGGCGGACGAGGCCCGCACGCTGCGTGAAGCGGCGACACCGGGTCCATGGGACACCCGGGACGCGGAAGGTTCGACGGTCGATGCCAACGTGGTGTCGAACCTCCTCCCTTCCCTCGGGGGAGGTGTGGCCATCGCCACGGTGGACACCGATGAGGACGCGGAAGCCGTCGCGGCAACACCGGACGCTCTGCATACGGTCGAGGTCCTGTGGGACCGACTTGCTGAGGCCGAACGTCGGATCAAGGAGCTTGAGGTCAAGGCCAAGAACTACGATCTGTTGGTCGCCCCAGTTCACCTGATCGGCAGGACCCCGAGGCCGGGTCCTCTCCTCGTGGAACCGATGCCCGATGGGGCTCGCTTGGTCTACGACAAGGACCCTGACCTGACGGCCATGGTCACGGGGGCCGTGGACGGTTCGGACCATGAGTACGTCGAGGTCACCTACGACCGCGACGACAACCCGATCCCGCCGACGTGCGCTTACTGTGGGCGCACCAAGGACTACTGCAAGGGGTGCAAGGCATGACTCGGAGCCTCACGAACACGGTGATCTACCATGTGGACACAGGGGCCTCCTTGGAGCCCTTGATCAAGGACATGTTGACCAACGCTGGCGGGGGCTGGTCCGAGGATCAGCTTCGGGTGTGCATTCAGGACATGCTGGACCTTGGCCTCCTTTCGGACCGGGACGGGACCGGGTACTTGAAGGTCACCGAAGCTGGCTGGGAACACTGGAGGGCTCAGTGGATTACGTCGTAGAGGAGCTTGACCTTGGGGGCGTCGCAGCCCGGCTGCGGGCGATCCTCGACCCCGAGGACAAGAACCAGTGGGACCTTCGTGGACTGCTTGCCGAGGTTGACCGGGCGGTCCGGCTGTCCGAGGCCATGCGGAAGGAACTCAATGACCTCTGTGGTTGGGGGGATGAGTCCTTCCTTCACGCCTACGCCCACATCGGGAACGTGATCAAGAACCTTCGGGCGGACGCCGCGACGGAACGTTACCTGCGGGAGAACATGGTTCCGCCCGAGAGCTGGTCTTACTGTCCCTACTGCGGGGTCGAGGCTCCTCGACCGGGGAGCCACAAGCCGGGATGTCCGGCACACGACAGGGGAGGGTCCCGATGAACGACACCGTGCTCGGCAAGTGCTCCTGCTGCGGGGGGCTCGTGATGGTGCCCGGCGCGTGGGCCGGGATCTTGCCCCCGAGGCCCACCTGTTCGTCCTGTGGGGCGGTGGCAGAGGACACCCCGAACCTTCCGGTGATCCCTACGACCCGTCGCCCACAGACCCCTTCGAAGGGCCTCGGTGACGTGTCCGTGTGGGAGGAGCACGAGGCGTGCGACTTCTGTGGCAAGCACGTCGACGACTGTGGGCACGACCCCTTCTGGAGCCTGACGTGAACATCACCTGTCAGTGCGGCCACCAGTATTCCGTCCGTGCGGCCCCGTGCCCGGACGGGATCGAGGGGTGCCTCGTGTTCCATACGGACAAGGAGTCCTACATCTGCCCCAAGTGCGGGACGGACAATGTGCCCCGACTCGTGGACGGTGTGTCCATGGAGATCGGCCCGGGGACCTTCAACGCCAAGAGCTTGTCCCGGCTGGACTTGTTCAAGGAGGATCGTGATGTGTGATGTCTGCTGCGCCAACATGGCGCTCGACGGCAACGGCAAGCCCGTGGTCTTTGGGTGGGCCAACGAGGAGGGTGCGCCCCCCTACGGGATCGAAGTCGAGGCCACGGGCGAGGGGGCCGAGTTCCAGCCCGCTCAGTTCCGGGTTCGCCGCCACGTCCCCGAGACGGAGATCAACGTCCGTCGGGGGGCGCTGCCGGCCCCGTGGTCCCCGTGGTTCGCCACGGGGGATCTGGCGGGGGTCATGGCCCGCCTCGGGCTCGACATCAAGTGGGTCTTTGTTGACCCGGAGGTGCAGGCGTGGGTCAACGGCGGGGGCTTCGACCCCGTACAGGAAATCCTTGTCCGGGACACGGGGAGCCCGTCCAAGGCGACCCCACTGTCCGAGAACGGTGGTGCATGATCCAGATCGGCCCGGACATCGCCCGGATTCTTGCGGACAAGGCTGGGGACGATCGTTGGTACGTCCGTGAGGGCGTCGGGGTCTACCGGGTCTCCGAGGATCCGACCGGCGACTGGCCCGTGTTCGTGGACAAGGAGTCCGACGAGGAGGACATGGAACTGATCGCGATGGCCCCCGCGATGGCCCGGACCCTCGTGCAGTTGCACAAGGACCGGGATCAGTTGCAGGACACCATCGAAGAACTGGATCGGGCCTACGAGCGCGAGCGCAGGCACTCGGCCCGTTTGGAGGCCACGGTCGACCGGCTCCGGGACTGGCTCCTTCGCATTGAGGGTGGGGACCACCCCTGTGAGGACGCACATCAGTTGCGTCGCTGGGCCTACGAAGCGGTGGCCTTGCATCGAAGCGTTGAGGAGGACGGGTGATGCGGTGGGAAGAATCCCATGCCCGCGAGGTTCTTGCGGCCCGGCTGTGCGAGATCGACAACCATCGGTGGGACCCGGTGTTCGCTGAGTCCAGTTCCGTCATCTGGCGAAAACTGTCCGACAAGGACCGGGATCTCTGGCGCAAGCGGGCTGATCTGGTCAAGCAGGCCCTTCTTGGGTCCGAGGACTCCCTTCGGATGATGGCCATCAGTGATCTGTTGGAGGGTCGGGCTGACGTGCTCACCCATCCCGATGGCTTCCTCGTGAAGAATACCGAGCCCAACCCTTTCCAGTGACCGGGCTTCCCGGTAAGGTCATCCCAGCACCCCCAGACCCCGGACAACGGAGGAAAGAATGAACGTCATCCGTCAGGGCGACCTCGTCATGATCCGCGTCAACGACGCCAACACCAACAACGGCAACCTTCCCGAGAAGGTCACCCTCGCCGTCGGGGAGGACTCCGGCCACGCGCACGTCGCGAATGGGTTCCTCGTGGACGACCTGTTCCACGTCCCCGAGCCGACGACCCTTCGGGTGGAGCCCGATACGATGGCGTGGCGGCATGATCCGATCCCGCTGGATTCCGGCGTGTACCGGTTCGTGATCCAGCGTGAATACACCCCCGCTGGCGCTCGCCGCGTGCAGGACTGATCCCATGACCAAGTTCAAGCACACCGATGAGCAGGCGGCTCTCTGGTCCGTGTACCGGGACCGGGCAATCGAGATCGCGATGCGGATGGCTCCGCAGACCGAGGAGGACCGTGCAGCATGTCGCGAAGCGGTGCGGGAAATGTACCGCCTTGCGGGCAAGGAGGAGCCCCGTGTGGTGTTCGTTCCTTCCCCGTTGATGGCGTCAATGGTTACCGGGTGTGCCTCTTGGATCTGGCACGTCAAGACCAACACGTCTCTCAGGGACGACGCGACCCGCGCTGCGACCTTCGCCGCGACCTATGCTGCGACCTACGCCGCGACCGACGCCGCGACCCGCGCTGCGACCGACGCCGCGACCGTCGACGCGACCCGCGCTGCGACCTTCGCCGCGACCCACAACGCGACCCTCGACGCGACCCTCGACGCGACCTACAACGCGACCCGCGCTGCGACCTTCGCCGCGACCTACAACGCGACCAACGCCGCGACCCATGCTGCGACCCGCGACGCGACCGACGCCGCGACCGACGCCGCGACCGACGCCGCGACCAACGCCGCGACCTTCGCCGCGACCCGCGCTGCGACCCGCGCTGCGACCGACGCCGCGACCTTCGCCGCGACCTACAACGCGACCAACGCCGCGACCGACGCCGCGACCCGCGACGGAGAGGTTCCTTTGTCCGCTTGGTACACCTCGCCGTACAAGGTGGCGGACATCTGCCGAGCCATCGCGGGGGAAGGGGGGGTCAAGTGTTTGCCTTACACCTTCCGTATGCGATCGGGTGGGAACCAATGGTCAGGCTCCCTTGCCATGTACGATTGGTACCGGGAGGTGGCCGAGATCCAGATCGATTGGTCCAAGTGGATGCCTTGGAAGGCGCTGTCCTTTCATGCGGGTCCCCGGTACATGCACGAGAAGTTCGTCGTCATCTCGGACTTCCCCGAGATCCTGACCGTGGATGCCGACAACCGACCCCACAACGCAGAAGGCCCGTTCTGCCGGTGGCGGGATGGGTTCGCCCTGTACGCATGGCACGGGGTCCGTGTTCCGGGCTGGATCATCGAGCACCCCGAGAGGATCACGCCGGAACTGATCGATGCCGAGGAGAACGCCGAGGTCCGCCGAGTCATGACGGAACGCTACGGCCTGCTCCGGTACTTGGACGAGACGGGGGCCGAGGTCGTGGACACCTGCGATGACGAAGCAGGTCAGCCGATGCGCCTTCTTCGTTGGACCACGGACGATGACGACGGGAGTCCGGCCTTGTACCTGCACGTCAAGAACTCGACTGCGGACCCCGACGGATCACGGCGGGAGTACGTCCTTCGCGTGGATCCCGGCTGCAAGACTGCCATGGAGGCCCGCAACTGGACCTTCGGCTTGGACCCGGACACAACGATGGGGGCCGTGTCATGACCCCTGACGAGATCGAGGCAGCAGAGAACGCCTGCCGACAACTGGCCCTCGGACACTTGACCGTGGCCGAGGCCGTGGAAGAACTCAACGCCATCGCCATCCGTGCGATGGGCGACCGGGAGCGCCTCCAAGAGGAGGTGAACTCCCTGCGTCGCCAGAACCAAGCCCTGATCGACAACGGGGTTTCGATCCACAAAGCCGCTGCTCGCGCGGTCGATGAGGAGCGGAGGCTCATTATCGACCATCTGTTGCTCGCGGAGCCGTGGTTGTCCCCCGAGGACGTGGCGGACGAGATCGAGCGGAACCTGCACCGGAAGCCCCATGACGAGGGGTTGGACACCGGGTTCTGGAAGGACGTGTCCGGTCAACTTGATCTGGACGACCCGCTCAAGGCGGCCAACGACAAGATCCTCGCGGACTCCCCTCACCACATGACGGGCTCCTCACCGCCCCCGTTGCAGTATTCGCTGAGGGACGACACGGCCGTCCCCCTTCGCGATCCGAAGTCCTTCCCGATCGTCCGGGACGATGGCGATGGGGAGGAAGGGTGATACCCCGGTTCACTTCCAAGTGGGAAGGTCCCACGATGACCGAGGTGATCGAACAGATGGCCAAGAACAATGAACTGGACGCCATTTACCAAGGGCTTGGTGTAGATCGGGATCTGGTCGAGGGTTCAACGGCCTACGCCACGTCCGGGATTGCCTTGGCGGCCCTCCGTCGCGCAACGGCGACACGGTTGACCCGCGACGTGTTCATCAAGGCCAACCTTGAGGCCGAGATGCGCCGGCATCGGGGGAAGAAGCGGATCCGCAAGAAGAAGGCGAAGCGAAGCCTCCGAGCCAAGTGGTACGCCTACCAGTTCACACGACTGATCTCCCAGCGGCGAGACTACGCCAAAATCGGAAGGGCCGCCGTGTCTGTGACCCCTCTGCCCGATCCCAGCAAGGAGGCCCCGTGAGCGTGAAGGTGTTCACCCGGGATGACCTGTGGTTCGCAAACCCTTCCGCGAAGGAGGCCCCGTGATCAACCTGTTGGACAGGGTACCGAAGGAGTACGTTCGCCCGGAGTGGCGAACGTGCATGGTCCCCGGACGCCCATGGTGGACCCCTGTTCTGACCCCTGCGGGCTACGTGGACAACAGCAGGTCCGTGTCCGCCCGCCGGTCGGACGGCAAGGTCATCGCAGGGGTCGGGCAGATCGAGGACGGCAAGTGGGTCCAGTACGACGAAGCCTTGGCCGAACTGGAATCCTACGACGCTGAGAACCCGTTGCCTGATCCGGGCATCCGGGCCGGACAGGTCTGGGCGCTCCTGTGGACGCAGGTCACGTCCGTCATCGGCCCCCTCCACTCGGAGGACATCGCCCTGACACTGGCACGCAGCGTGCCGATGCCCTTTGACCGGTTCGACTACTTCACCCCCTCACTGGAGCGGGACTCTCGGGGACGGTCCCGCTTCCGCAGCCAGTGGGACTCCGTTGATGGGGGACTCGGCTGGTGGATCGACCACCCTCCGTCCGGGTACATCCTGCTCGCGGACCCGTGCCGGTCTGATCTGGCCCCGTGGTCGAGTTCTTCCAAGGGAGTCACGACATGATCCCGACCATCTACGTCAACGAGGCCCCCGTCGAGGCTTCGGAGATCGAGCACCCCCACGCCCGTCCAGAGGACCTCACCGTCCTCTTGGACCACCCTGTGCGGTCGGGGGACAGGATCACCTACGAGGGGGGCTTGCCCCCGGGCAAGACGACCCTGTGGGTTCGCTTTCCCTACGTGAACTGGAACGGTGACACCCTCACGCATGGGAACCTGCGACTCACGTCACGGGACCTTGTGGTGCGGAACACCACCCCTGCGAGGGATTCCTGATGACCCCGATCGACCGCGCCCGCATGTGGGCCGAAGAACTGGCACGAGACGAGGTCCCCCTTGAGTCGCTGCGGGGTGACCTCGTCCGGTTCCTGAACGAGATCGCCGCCTACGCCGAGGGGGCGGTGCTGGCCCGGCAAGCCAGCACCGAGCAGGAACGGGCCGCCGTCGTGGCCTACCTGAACGCCGAGTCCGAGGAAGCCGATGCCGAGTCGGATGCGGCGGCGGACAAGGGCGACGAGCACCGCATGGTCCAACAGACGATCCGGTCCCTGATCGCCCACAGCCTCGCGGTCGACATCGAGGACGGCAAGCACCTCGGGTGAGGTTTCCCCCGGCATAGGTGTCGGGTAAGGGCTGGGCAGAATGGAGCCCCCTGCCATGCCCGATCCCAAGGACCCCTTGTTCGACCTGTCTGCCGAGATGGCCCTCACCGAGAAGGCCATCTGTCGGGGGCTTGGTGTGGACCCGGAACTCCTTGCCCTTCGGGACGAGACATGGCCGGGGGACAAGGACACAAGAGGTGAGACGATGGCGGACGAACTCGACTGGACCTGCCCGGTGTGCGACGCCGAGAACACGGACGCACGGGACGACTGGTACGCATCGCCCGTGGTCACCTGTCAGGGCTGCATGTCCGAGATCCGCATGGAGTACGACGAGGTGTACGACCCCGACGAAGGGGACGAGTGGCCCTTCTGGACCCCCGTGCCCGTGGACCTGCGGGCCGCCGTGCGCTTCCTGCGGGACCGCGTTCACGATCTGGAGGAGGCCAACCGGGAACTCATGGGGCTCCGGGACCGGTGGCTGGACCACTACCCCAAGGCCGCCGAGGCCCTTCGGGGACTGGCTGCGGAAGGGGGCGAGGAGTGACCACACCCCGGAAGCCCTTCCTCGGCCCGATCAAGGGGTCCTTCCCGGCGATCTGCGCCGAGTGTGGGGCGGACACCCGTGTCGCAGGGTCCTGTAACCACGTCAAGCCCGGGGCCAAGATCATCCTGTTCCCCGGCGTGCTGGACCTGCCCGCCCGCGTCGCGAACATGAACGTCATGTTCGAACTTGGGCCGCTGACGCCGAAGCCGTTCCCACGACCCAAGACCACGATCCTTGAGCGCCTGTACGCGCCCAGCCCTGATCCTGCTGATCCCACCGACCCCGCCGACTCTGGAGAGGACTGATGCCCACCGGATACACCGCCCCCGTCGAGAGCGGGGAGATCACCGACCTTCGCCCGTTCGTTCTTCGATGTGCCCGCGCCTTCGGAGCCCTCGTCATGTTCCGGGATCACCCGGTCGATTCGGGCGTGGACTGGGACCACGTCGAGGAGCAGATCCGCAAGGACGCCGAGGCCACGATCAAGTGGAACCGCGAGCGTCTTCAAGAGGCTGAGCGTCGTCGGGACCGTCTGGACACGATGACGGACGACGAGATCCATGCCGAGATCCGCAAGGACCGGGATCGGGCCGTCCAGTATTGGATCGAACAGGAGCGCCAGAAGGCCGAGGAGAACGCCAAGTACGACGCCATGCTCGCCAAGGTTCTCCAGTGGGAGCCCCCGACCCCCGACCACACGAACCTCAAGAAGTTCATGGTCGACCAACTCACCGATTCGAAGCGGAGCCACTACCCTGCCCCGGATCCGCACCTGTACGACATCACGCCGGACGAGTGGCGCAAGAAGGAGCGCGACGACATCGAGCGTGATCTGGAGCACCACGAGAGGCGGATCAAGGAGCACATGGGGGTTGTCGAGGATCGCATCCAGTGGATCAAGGCCCTTCTGGATTCGCTGCCCAATGACGGTGACGGTGACAGTGACGGTGATGAGCCATGAGCTACCACAACACCGTGGTCTACTTGGACTTCGATGGCGTCCTCAACGGTCGGGCCACACGGGGTCCTGACCCCCCTCCCGGCAAGGAAGCAGATCCGATTGCCTGCGGCCTGTCGGGGCTGGCCCCGAGTCGTGTTCGACGTGTGGAGCGGCTCTGTCAGGAGGCCGGGGCGGGCATCGTTGTCCACTCGTCGTGGCGTCTGTCGTGGACGTACAGCGAACTGGTGAGTCTCCTCCGGGCTGCGGGGATCACGGTCCCGATTCTTCGCATGGCCCCGACGCACTTCGTGGCGCGGGACCTTGCGATCTCGACCGACCTGTCGCTCAACAAGCCCGAGAACTACGTCATCATCGACGACGAAGACTGGTTCCGTGAGGACCCGTGGGCCATCGGTCACATGGTCACGACCGATTGGGACGCGGGCGGGATCACCGACGAGGACGTGGAGAAGGCCCTTGCGATCCTCCGTGGTACAGAGGCCCCATGACCCCTCGTACTGGCTTGGATGCGAGGACGCCCCGGCCCCCATCAACGGCGAAGGTCGGTACGTCCCCATGGCCATCGTCTACTCGCCGTGTCCCGGGGACCCCGACCCGGTTTCTGTGCCTCGCATGGCTTCGCGCACGTCTGCTCGCGCTGTGGCACGGCATCACCATCCCTGATGAGGAGATCGGCATCGGGTGGGCGGTCTTTGACCGTGATGCGGCCAAGAGGCCGTCGTCGTAGGTAGCCCCTCTATTGCCCCCGTCCAATGCACAGCATCGAACGGGGGCTGTTATGGGCACGTTG
>Ga0180434_10007065_pt1 | contig 12705 bp, 9 predicted proteins | sample SS_ome_7_FD_132453 | JGI IMG/M metagenome (GOLD analysis project Ga0180434, IMG submission 132453) | Hypersaline lake sediment archaeal communities from the Salton Sea, California, USA - SS_1_D_2 metaG | ecosystem: Environmental > Aquatic > Non-marine Saline and Alkaline > Hypersaline > Sediment... | reverse complement strand
TCGAGTGCCTGCCCTCTTTCCGCACCAGTTCATCACTGACCCTCCGCAAGCGTACTCGTGACGGACGTTCCGTCCGCCTCGCAGTTACGGCGCTGGGGATACCCCACGACTCTTGACCCACCACCCATCACACCGGCTCGGTGGCCGCCGTAGATGGAACCCCGGCTGACTTCTCATGGAACGGCTTGCGCATTCAGCTCATGGTACGTGCCGACCTTCGGATATGCTCGTATAATAGTAAAAACGTGACTATTTCGCCCCAGCGAATTCTCACAATGCCTGAATACTCTATCGCTCTCCCTGTCCTTTTCTGACACTCCACCTTCCATGCACTTGACTACAGAGCCGAAAACTGGTAAGGGTCCGAAGATGTACGGAGCCAGGACAAAGTCGTCGGAGTTCCCCCCTCTGTTCCGCCGACTTTGTCCTGGCTCCGTACGAGAGAGGATGGTGCAATGACGACCAGCGCGAAACAGCCTTACCCTCCGATATTCACCGCGCGAAGCTACGATTTCATACCCTATGCTCCGGCCAGGAACTGGATTGGTGGTGCGTGGTGCGACGGAACCTCTGGCACCGAGGCCGTTACCAATCCGCGGTACGGAAGGGTGATGGGGGACGTTCACCTGTCCGGCGCCGGGGATGTGGCACGGGCGGTGGACGCTGCGAAGGCGGCGTTTCCCGGGTGGCGGGACACGCCGCTGAAGGAGCGGGTTCAGGTCCTGTACCGCCTGAAGCACCTCATGGAGGAGAATCTGGAAGAGCTCGTCTGGCTCGTGTCCCACGAGAACGGCAAGGTGCGGGCACAGGCCGAGGGGAGCGTGCTGAAGGCCATCGAATGCATCGAGATGGGGTGTTCGCTGCCCAACATGGTGCCGGGGGGCCACATCGATGTGAGTCGCGGCATCAACTGTCGCGTGGATCATGTTCCCCTCGGTGTCTGCGCCGGGGTGACCCCCTTCAACTTTCCCATCATGGTTCCGTTCTGGATGCTGCCGCAGGTGCTGGTGTCCGGGAACTGCTTCATCCTCAAGCCTTCCGAGCAGGTTCCGTACGGCGCCGTGAAGCTGGCGGCCCTTTTCCACGAGGCGGGCCTGCCCCCGGGTGTGTTGAACGTGGTGCACGGAAAGAGGGAGGCGGTGGAGGCCCTGGTGGACCATCTGGACGTGAAGGCCATGGGGTTCGTGGGCTCCACCCGGGTGGCGCGGGCGGTGTACGAGCGGGGGTGTGCGCTGGGCAGGCGGATGCTGTGTCTCGGCAGCGCCAAGAACCATCTCCTGGTGGTGCCCGACGCAGACATCGAACTCACGGCCGATACCATGGCCGCCTCCTTCACCGGCTGCTCGGGGCAGCGGTGCATGGCGGCGGCGGTCATGGTGGCGGTGGGGGACGTGCAGCACATCATCGACCGCATGGCGGAACATGTCCGGGCGATCCGGCTCGGTGAGGGCATGGGTCCCATCATCAGCGAGGCGGCCCTGGACCGGATCACGGGCCTCATCAACGGGGCCGAGAAGATGGGGGCCTCGGTCATCGTGGACGGCCGGGGGGCAAAGGTGGACGGGTGCCCGGGCGCCTGGCTCGGGCCGACCCTCATCGACAATGTCACCCCGGAGATGGCCGCGTACCAGGAGGAGATCTTCGGGCCGGTGCTGTGCATCATGCACACCGACACCCTGGACGAGGCCCTTGCCCTGGAGAACAGCAATGCGTACGGCAACGCGGCGTCCATTTTCACCACGAGGGGCGGGATCGCCCGGTATGCCACCGAGCGGTTCGAGGCGGGGATGTGCGGGGTGAACATCGGTGTGCCCGTGCCGCGCGAGCCCTTCTCCTTCGGCGGCTGGAACTGGTCCAAGTTCGGCCATGGCGATCTGACGGGGGAGGACGGGTTCCGGTTCTGGACCCGGCCCCGCAAGGTGACCGAGAAGTGGGCGACCCACGAGGATGAGACGTGGATGTCCTGAGATTGAGAGAGTGCACATGAAGTCCAAGGAGATGATCGACCTGTGCAGGGCGCACACCCTGTATTGCTGGGCCATGGGTGACAAGGTGGCGCCGCTTCCCATCGAGCGTGCCGAGGGGGTCTGGCTCTACACGCCGGAAGGGACCCGGGTGCTGGACTTCAACAGCCAGCTGATGTGCATGAACATCGGCCACGGCCATCCCCGGGTGCGGGAGGCGATGAAGACGCAGATCGACACCTTGAACTACGTGTATCCCGGCACTGCCACCGAGATCCGTGCCCGGGTGGGAAAGCTGCTGGCCGAGGTGGTGCCGGGCGACATCAACACCTTCTTCTTCACCCTCGGCGGCGCCGAGGCCGTGGAGAACGCGGTGAAGATGGCGCGCATGGCCACGGGGAGGTTCAAGATCCTGAGCCGGTACCGGAGCTACCACGGCGCCACCCACGTGAGCATGCAACTCACCGGCGATCCCCGCCGCTGGCCCACGGAGCCGGGGGCTCCCGGCTTCATCCGTGTGCTGGACCCCGAGCCCTACGGATATTCCTTCGGCGCGACGGACGCAGAGAAGACGGAGAATAACCTGCGGTATCTCGAGGAGACCATCATGTACGAGGGGCCGCAGAACATCGCGGCTCTGGTCATCGAGACGGTGACCGGCACCAACGGTATCCTGCCTCCTCCCGAGGGGTATCTGCGGGGGCTCCGCGACCTGCTCGACCGCCACGGCATTCTCCTGGTGTGTGACGAGGTGATGTGCGGATTCGGCAGGACCGGGAAGATGTTCGCCTTCGAGCACGGCAACATCCTGCCCGACATTCTCACCATGGCCAAGGGGTTGACGAGTGCGTACGCACCCCTCGGTGCGGTGGGGGTGCGAGACGGGATTGCGGACCATTTCCGGAAGAACGTGTTCTGGGGCGGCCTCACGTACAACTCCCACCCGCTGGGACTTGCAGCGGCCGAGGCTGCCATCGGGGTGCTCCGGGACGAGAACCTGGTGGAGAACGCCGCCCGGATGGGGGCCGTGATGCGGGGCGAGATGGATCGGCTGAAGGAGAAGCACAGGAGCGTGAAGGCAGGGCGGTGCATCGGGCTTTTCGGCATGATGGACGTGCAGAAGAACAGCGCCGGTGAACCCTTTGCCCCGTACAACGGAACGAGCCCGGTGATGGACAGCCTGGCCGCCTTCTTCCGCGACAACGGCCTCTTCACCTTCATCCGGTGGGGGAGCTTCATGTGCAACCCTCCCCTGTGCATCACCGAGGAGGAGCTCCGCGAGGGCTTCGCCGTCATCGACAGGGGGCTGGAGGTGACGGACGCTGCGTTCGAGGGGTGAGAGGTTCCGAATCGATTCTCTGTACTTCTTGTTACTCCTTGGCCGGGCTGAAGGAGGCCTTGGTGGGAGCAGGGATTCGATACGCGATTCCGAGAGCCAGGAACAGCCAGAGAAGATCGAACACGCTCACGAAACTGCCCAGGTTGTTCATGAAGATCTCGAGGATGCGCCCATCGAGGTACGACCAGTCTTCGGCTCCCTCGACAGTGGTGACAACCACGTGTGCAACGGTGAAATACTTGCCGAGGATCAATCCCAGCACGGCGCAGGCCACGGATATGATCTGAAGGGTAACGCTCTTCTTCCAGCCGGAGCCCACATAGGTTCCCAGGCCGGCGAGGCCGCCCACGGCCAGGGCGATATATCCGACCTCGTAATCGGTCAGCACCGACACTGCCGCCCAGAGAGCGCCGCCAAGGATTGCGCCCGTCACGCCGCCGATGACTGCTGTGGTGACGTGAGAAGCACCTGCCTTCTCATCGGCCACGACATCTTCGACCTCTTCTCGGCATGTCTGGCACACAGGCCGACCTCCTGAAAAGGACCGGCAGTTCTTGCAGGTCGGAGCCTTGCATACCTGACAAGGCTTCACGCTTTCCGGGTCAGGATTTTCGCAACAGGTGGCCTGAGGGGTTTCCTGGTCTGGCATCACAGTTTTCCTCCAGATATTGAGTTTTCCAATCAACTGATGCGTTCATGAACCGACCGGTCTTGTCTGTCTGGACTGAATCCAGAAATACTACAGGAAAAGACCCCGGTTTGCTCGCGGCTTTTCGTCAGTATTTTGTAAATCTCGAGTTCACCTGAAACGCGGCGTTCTTCTCTTCTCAGGCCATCTGCATGGCTCTTTTCATGAATCTGGACCGTCTTCAAGAAATCTGCCCGGTGGGCTCGGGCGATGGGGATGGAAAGACTGTAGAGGGATCGGGATGAAGATCAAGGGCGGAAAAGACGTCTGTTCACCGTGAGTCAAAACAGATCGAAATTCCCCTCCATGACCTGGTCGAATCGCCCTGTGCGCCATCCGCGGAGGCTGTCCCGCACCAGGGGGGAGGGTTCTTCCCGGTATCGCCGGACGATCTTGAGCGGGTCCGCCTCGGCACTGGACAGGGCTTCGCGGGCCTGGGAGAGGAAGGCGCCCTCCCCCTTCGAAGGCGGCTCCTCCGGCTGCGGCGATACCATCACCCTCACCTTGTGGCGAAGGGTGGAGGAGGGGCTGTCACCGGGCATCTCCAGGACGTGGAGGCCGTGCTCGGCCGTCAGGAGATCGTACGCCGCATACCCCGACACCGACGCGGTGAAAACATAGGGCCCGTCGGCCCTGTCGCCACACTCTTCCAGCACCTCCAGGTTCATGCCTCTCCTCCGGGCCCAGTGTTGATACATTGCGCTGATGCGCGCGGCAAAAACATCGGTCTCCTCGTCTTCGGACCGGGAATCCCACGCAGCGATCACCTGCAGGAAGGCGTCCTGGGGCCGGCCGTCGATGAGGCCCTCCATGGCAGTCTGGATGAGATAGAGATGCTGGGCCAGGCGGTGCACGAGGTCGGTCACGAAGTGCTTCCGGCTCACCCGATCAGGTCCAGTGATCCGGTTCAGCAGAGAGCCCGAAGTCCTCAGTCCGGCCTCGATGCGGTCCATGTACTCGGCCCGGCCAAGGACCGAGAACCGTTCCTTCGCCGTCCAGAAATCCGGCGAGGAGATCGTTTCCAGTGCCCTCTGTTTCTCCTTTTTCCAGGCCTCGTCTTCCACCATGTTCTCGAGGCCGGTGTAGGTCTCCTCGAGGAAGGCCGCCTCCTCCGGCGTGCCCGTGGGATTCAGGACGATGGACTGGAGGCTGTGGTCGCTCGAGGGTGTTGCCTCGGTCTTCTCCGGGGACGGGCCTTCCAGCTCGGGGGCATCCGGATCGATGAACTCCACCTGGATGGCATTGCCGTCGCTGCGGACGAAGAGGAACTGGTCTCCCTCGGGCACCTGGTGGTTCACGATGGTCATGGCCAGAGGAGAGAGGAGATACTGCTCCACCGCCCGCTTGAGGGGCCGGGCCCCGTACCGGGACGAGAAGCCGCGGGCAAGCAGGAAGTCCAGCGCCGAGGGATCCCACTCCACCGCCCACTGTCGGTTCCGCAGGCCGCGGCGCCGGAGCACGGCTTCCAGCTCCTTGTGGAGCACTTCCCGCATGATGGACATGCCCAGCGGCTGGAACACCACCACGCGGTCGATGCGGTTCAGGAACTCCCTGCGGAACACCCGGGTGAGAGCGGTCTCGTACTGCTCGGCCAGGGCGGCCGGATGCGAATTTCCGAAACCGATGGCGTCGGTGTACGCGATCTCCGACCCCACGTTGACGGTGAGGATGACGATAGCATGGCGGAAGTCGGCCGTGTTTCCCGTGCGGTCGGTGAGGCGGCCGTCGTCGAAGACCTGGAGGAAGAGATCCCAGACCCGGGCATGGGCCTTCTCGAATTCATCCAGGAGAACCACCGAGAAGGGCTGCTTGCGGATCTGGTGCACGAAGGCGGTCCGGTCTCCCATGTCGCCTTCCTCGCCGAGGAGCCGGGCCAGGGTGTCGGAGGTCTGGAACTCGCTCATGTCGAGGCGGATCATGCGGTCCGGAGAGCCGAAGAGAAACGCGGCCAGGGTCTTGGCGATTTCGGTCTTGCCCGTGCCGGTGGGGCCGGTGAAGAGAAAGACGCCCTGGGGCCGCGTCGGATCCGTGAGGCCGGCCTTGATCATGGCCACCCGTTCGGTGAGACACGCCACGGCCTCGGGTTGCCCCTTGACCCGGCTGTGGAAGAAATCCCGGAGAGCATCCAGGTTCAGGTCCTGACGGTCGTCCAGGATGGAGGCGGGCAGACCCGTGAGCCGCGTCAATGTGGTGAGGAAATCGTCGAGGGTCAGGGTGATGGGCGCAGCGGTATCGGCCTCTTTTCCCAGGGTCCTGAACTCGCGGGTGAGGGCCAGGAATCCGAGGAGGCAGCCGGGATTCGCCTGGTCCCCGAGGAACTGCTGTGACAGCTGAAACGCCTCGCCCAGGAGGTCCGTCTCCATCAGGGCAGGACCGCCCTCGGCCGTGTGGTGGGCCACCCACTTTCGGGCGAGGCGAAGGGTGTCCCGGTCCGAAAGGCCGGGGATGGTGAGGGTTTCGAGGGCGGTCTTCAGGCCGGGCTTGGCCTGGAGGAGTCGTTCCAGAGCGCCGGGCCGGATCTCGCTGACGATGCAGATCCTTCCGGCACGAAGGAAGGGAAGGATGATATCGAGAACGCTCGTCTGGCTGTACTGGTGGCGCCCTGCATACAGGAGGTCCTGGAAGGCGGGAACGATCCAGAGGACCTTGTCTTTTCCCTCGAGGGTCCGGACCAGTTTCTGGATGCGCTCCTCCAGCTGGCCGATGTACATCTGGCCGGCCTTGAGCTCGACCCCGCTCGCCTCGAAGAGGGTCCAGCCGGTGTCGAGGAGGCGGCGGGCCAGCACCCGGAGGGTGGTCTTCTTGCCCACACCCGTTTCCCCGACGAGGAGCACGGACCGCGGCGGCTCCTTTCCGAGCGCCTTCTCGATCTCACCCGCCCGCTCGAGGAGGAAGTCTTCTTCGAGGATGTCTCCGCCGGCGGCCACGTCGTCGGCGCTCAGAATGCGGCCGAAGGAGGCGAGGAAGCCGACGTCGATGCGGCCCCGTTTCCAGGTCCGGAATCCTTCGGAGAGGCTGGTGTTCAGTTCTCTGTCCACTTCTCCCAGCAGCTTTTCCATCCACTTCAGGTCGTCGTCGTCCGGGTCGTCGAACGAGTCGAAGGCGGGTGTTTCTCCCCGGTCCATCCGCTTGCGAATGAACTCGAGGAGGAGCTGTTCCGAGAAGGAGTCATCCCACGTGGAGTCCAGCTGCGCCAGGAGCGGGGCCACGGCGGGCTCCTTCGCGCGTGCCTCGAGGGCGCGAAGCGCGAAGAAATACTGCCATTTTCTGAGGGTGCCCATCATTTCCACCACAGGCTCGAGGATGTCCTCATCGTCGGTGCGGCGGGCAAGAGCCTCGAGAGCCATGCAGGCGATGATGGGGTTGTCGCCCTCGGCGTAGTCCAGCAGGTTCCGGGTGGTGTAGTCCCCCCCGTTCAGGTAATCGATGCCCTTCTGAAACATCGAATTGTCCAGGAGGTCGGAGGGATGCGCGGAGTCGTTGAAGAATCCACTGAAACTCTCGGCGATCTGATACAGGGGGTGGCGGTTCCCCTCTGCAGGTGTCCCTGCTTTCTTTTGCCGGAGCCAGCAGTGCAGGCCGAAACCGAGCACCAGGCCGGCGAGAAGGATGATGACTTCGTACATGAATTCGGTTTCCGTGAATTTCTGTGCTACGCTCCCGTGCGGGGAAGGCGTGGTCCCACGTCGAGATAGTACTCCTCATTCAGGTGGCACGTGCTCATGAAATCCGTGGCCTTGCACCGGGCGCAATCGTCGCGGAGCCGCCCGGATACCAGGGATCGCCTCACCTCGTCATGGGCCGGCCCGGTCAGGATCTGGGCAATCGTGCTCTCGCCCAGGTTTCCCAGGGGGGGGCCCCCCAGCACGTACGGGGAACAGCAGGGGTACACGTCCCCCGTCGGCCCGATGCTCAGATAACTCCAGGGCGCCATGCAGACGGGTTCGAGCCGGCTCCCGGTCGTTGCGACAGGGATGTCCGGCAACTTCACGTTGGACAGACCCAGCACCTCCACCCGTCTCCGGGTCTTCTCCATCATCTCCTCCCAGCGTGCAGGATCCCGGGTGGGCACCTCGTCCTCCAGGTTCAGCCGGCTGTCGAGAAACGGCATCGAAAACTCGATCATCTCGGCCCCCAGCTCGACCGCGAAGTCCACCATGTCCGGCATCTCGTGCAGGTTGCCTCGCATCACCACGAAGTTGAACCGGATCACCGGCCTGGCGGACCTGTGTTGATTCTTCAGGTCGCGCAGCCGCTCCACGTTCCTGACCACCTGGTGGAAGTCCCCGTTCCGGAACCGTGAATACGTCTCCGGGGTTGCCGCATCCGTGCTCACCGACAACACATCGAGCTGGATGTCGATGAGTTTCCGGGCACGCTTCTCGTTCAGAAGCAGGGCGTTGGTGACCACCTGCAGCACCGGCACCCCACCGGTCCGGCCGAGATCCAGGGCGTCTTCAATGAGCGGCGACATCCAGGGCTCCGCCATTGACCCGAAACAGACCTCGTTGCAGAAGGGAAAGACCGTGTCGGCCACGGTCTCCAGCAATCCGGCAGACATCGTGGTCGGGTTGACAACGTCACGGATGAGATGGACGCCGCAGTGCTTGCACTGCAGGTTACAGAGATTGGACGTGTCCAGCTTCAGGGTGAACAGCCGTTTCCCAGCATCCGGCAGCCCGTGTGCCCTTCTCAGGTCCTCCGTTTCCGTGATCAGTTTTTCCAGGCGGATTACCGCTTCCCGGGGGGAAAACAGTCTCATGAAATCCTCGACTTTCCCTGAAACAGGTTGGTGGTCCTGATCCGGCCTCATTGTAAACGAGGATGGAACCCGTGGCAACCGCACCGATCTCGGCGATGAACTGGCGGCAAATCAGCGTATTTCAGGCCGGCCCCTTCCCGGAGTCCTCTGCTCGTGGTAGAAAAACATGATGAACAGGGTTCGGGCAATCCTGGACGTGATCTACGTCAACTACAACTCGACAGGCCTGCTGCAGGGCAGTATCGCGTCGCTGCGTCATCACGCCGGCGCTGAAGGGATCGCGGTGCACATCCATGTGGTGGACAACAATTCCCGGCCGGCCGATGCCACCGCCCTTGACCGCCTGGCCGGTGACATCGCGCTGACCCGATCCGACCGGAATCTCGGATTCGGTGCCGCCTGCAACCTGGCCGTGAAAGGGGGCCATGCGCCGTTTCTGCTCTTCCTCAATCCCGATACCCTCGTCCTCCCCGGCACCCTCCCCGACATCCTCGCCGTGCTGCACAGCCACGATGGCGAGGTGCTGGTCGGGCCGCGCCTGTATGCCGACCGGAAACAGTGTATCTCCATCTCCCCGATGCGCGGCACCACCCTCTGGGGCGATGTTGTGGATGTGCTCCACGACCGGGGCTGGCTTCCACGTCGCACCTTCGTTTTCCTGCGCAACCGAATGGCCATCTACGCCCGGCAGGAACCGGTGGCGGTCCCGGCGCTCCCGGGATGCGCCCTTGCAGTGGGAAGGCGGGCATTCACGCGACTTGGCGGCTTTGACACCCGATATTTCCTCTACCACGAGGACAATGATCTCTGTCTGCGTGCACGATCCCTCGGCCTCCCCATTCTCTACTTGCCCGCCTCGGGCATCGTCCACTGGCTCGAGCGGAGCACGGACACGGATCGGCCGCTGGCCATGGAGTCCATTCGACGTGGCCGGGAAGTCCTGTTGCCGACTCACCACGGTGTCGCGGCGCGCTGGCTGAAAGCGGCCGTATTCGCGGTTGTCACCCGGCTGCCGCGCCTTGGCCGGCGCGGAACCCGGGCGGTGGACATAAATCCGGAGCAACCGCTTTCTCTCCCGCCGGCATCAGCCGGCAGCCGTCGTGTCGTGGAGATTGCACGGTCGACACTGTTCGACAACTGCCTCACCGTTTTTCCCGGTGGTGAGGAGTTTCTTCTCCCCGTGGATTTTTACCACCGCCTCTTTCCGGGGGAGTACTACGTGCGCGTTGCAATGGAAACGCGTCCCGGCAAGTGGAAGGAGCAAGGCCTTCACCGCCTGGTGAAGGAAACGCCGGCTGCGGGGATCCATCGTTAGGCGACCGGCAGGAATCGTGGATTGTGCGTGAACCCCTACTGGAGTTCAACGAGAAGGGTGCCGGCACCGACCTCGGTGCCCCTGGCCACGTGGATTTTCTTGACGGTCCCGTCCCGGACTGCGGGAACTTCATTTTCCATCTTCATGGCTTCCAGGATCAGGAGAGTCTCTCCCCGCTTGACAGCCTGTCCCTCCTCCACGGCCACACTCGCGATGGTGCCGGGCATGGGGGAGTAAATCTGGTTCCCCTGATCTTCAGGCTGCCCCGGGTTCCGGGAAACGGTTTCTGTCGGGGCCGGTGTTGACGGGGTGGTGGAGACAGGATTTGTGGAGACAGGTGCGGTGGAAGCAGGAGTCGTGGAGGCCGGGGACGCCCCTGGGATCTCCACGCTGTAGGTCTTTCCGTTCACCATGACCTCTGCGTTCTTCTCAGCGACGGAGAGGACCTCCACCGTGTACCTGTTCCCATCGATGACATAGTCGAGCTGTTTCATTTTTGATATTTCCAGTCGGTTATCTCCGCCTTCGCGCACGAATGGTCGCCATGGAACGACTTCTGGAAACCGCCCTCTGCCTTCCCTGGAGCTTCCACGAGTTCTCGGTGTTCATCGGGCGGTGGTGCTGTACCACACGCTGATCATTCACGCGGCCCTGCCGGGACAGGGCGAGCGCGATGACAGCGGCGACCTCATCGGTCACGCCTTCTTCTGTTCCGGCAGTCTCGGTTTCTTCGGCATCTTCGACATCATCGTCTGGCGATTGCCGCCCCTTCCGGGAGGCCCCCTCCAGCCGGACAAAGAAACACCCTGAAAGCCAGATCCCGATCATGACAACAATCAGGACCGCGAAGACTCCGAAGAATCGAACACCAAGGCCGAAAACGAGCTCCGGGCTTGTCAGTTTTTCCCAGATCTCTGCCATCAGATCTCTTTTCTCCCAGTTCAGGGCCGGGTTATCAGCTGTTGAACATGGCGATCATGAGGCCTGCAGCAGCAGCCGTGCCGATGACGCCGGCAACGTTGCACCCCATTGCATGCATGAGAAGAAAGTTCTCCGGGTTGGCCTCTTTCCCCATTTTCTGGCAGACGCGTGCGGCCATGGGTACGGCCGAGAGGCCGGCAGCGCCGATGATGGGGTTCATCTTTTCCTTGATGAACAGGTTCAGCAGCTTCACCATCAGGATGCCTCCGATGGTGCACAGGATGAAGTCGAAGATGCCGAAGCCGAAAACGAACAATGTCTTGGCGCTCAGGAATTTTTCCGCAGTCATGGTGGCGCCCACCGAGACTCCCAGGAAGATGGTCACAATGTTCATCAGGGCGCCTTCAGCGGTGTGGGACAGTCTGCCGACCACACCGGACTCCCGCATGAAATTCCCCAGCATCAGCATGCCCAGAAGGGGCAGGATTGCCGGGATCATCAACCCGATCAGGATCGTGCCGAACAGGGGAAACATGAGTTTCTCCAGCCTGGCAACAGGCCGGAGCTGTTTCATCAAGATGCGCCGTTCCTCACCCGTGGTGAAGAGACGGACGATGGGCGGGAGGATCAGGGGGACCATGGCCATGTACGAGTAGGCTGCCAGCGCATTGGGTCCGAGCAGCTGCGGTGACAGGGCATTGGTCAGGTAGATCGTGGTGGGGCCGTCGGCGCCGCCGATGATGGCCACCGAGGCTGCTTCGGGCAGAGTGAAGCCCGCAAAAGCATACGTGCCCATGAAGGTGACGAAAACACCCAGCTGTGCGCCTGCGCCGACCAGAAGAGATTTCGGGTTGGCGAGCATGGGGCCGAAGTCGGTCATGACCCCCAGCCCGAGGAAGATGACGCAGGGGATGACTTCCCATTCGATTCCGTACTTGTGGAAGATCCAGAACAGCTCGTGTTCCCCCATGAGGGGAGCAAGGGGCAGGTTCGTCAGAAAGATACCGAAGCCGATGGGAAGCAGGAGAAGAGGTTCGTAATTCTTCTTCACCGCGAGGTAAAGAAAGAAAAAGGCGATCCCCCACATGAGCAAATGACCGAGGGTGAGGTGGAGCAGCCCCATGTCCCCGAGCACGTTGTTCACCAGCTTGGTCAGTTCCTCCATGGCGATTCTCGATACCTCATGACGAAAAACTCAGCTTTTGAGCGCGGGTTGTTTTGTTCAGAGGGGTTCTTTTAGCATATGTGTGAGGTGGCTGTCGAGAAGAGGGAGGTTGAATCCGCATTCCCTGCGCGATTCACTGCACGGGCCTTGCCCTGAACCTGAGTTCGGAGTCAATTTTCCTGCGGGCGCTTTTCCTGAGAGCGGAGGGGAAAGGTTTTCGGTCAAGGAACATTCCTGAGCGGGCGATAATCCAGGTATGAAGAGGAGCCACTACCCCACCTGCGTTCACCTCCTGTTCGCCCTGGCTGCCGTGTTCGCCTGCTGTACGGAGCGGGCACCGGCGGATACCGTCATCCTCAAGAACAAGAGCCGTTTCGAGGGGCGTGTGCTCGTGGAGAACGACAGGAAGGTCGTCATCGAGACCGGGTACGGCACCATCACCTTCAAACGGTCCACGGTCCAGAAGGTTACCAGGGAAAACTGGACCCTCCCTCCCAAAAAAACAGCCACCTATCGCTGGAAACCTTCCATATCCCGGAAGAGCCGCCTGA